>Ga0182016_10007347_pt1 | contig 11349 bp, 10 predicted proteins | sample 712S2MmetaG_FD_120491 | JGI IMG/M metagenome (GOLD analysis project Ga0182016, IMG submission 120491) | Permafrost microbial communities from Stordalen Mire, Sweden - 712S2M metaG | ecosystem: Environmental > Terrestrial > Soil > Wetlands > Permafrost | place: Sweden: Stordalen | collected...
GAGACCGGCCGGATCCGGCTGGATCGGATGCTGTTCACCTCAACCCGTTATCCGCTGGATTACGGGTTCATCCCGGAGACGCTGGGCGAGGACGGCGATCCGCTGGACGCGATGGTGATGCTCGAGGAGCCGACCTTTCCCGGCTGCCTGGTCACCGCCCGTCCCATCGGCGTGTTCTGGATGCATGATGAGCACGGCCCGGACGCAAAAGTGCTGACCGTTCCCGCCCATGACCCCCGGTACGCCGGGCTGCAGGACCTGGGTGACGTTCCCTCGCACGTTGCCGCCGAGATCGGGCATTTCTTCGACATCTACAAGGAACTGGAGCCGGGGAAGGACACCGACGTTCGCGGCTGGCAGGACCGTGCCACGGCAATAGAAGTCATCAAGGCCGCCTTCCAGCGTGCCGGTAACCTCCCTGCGCCAATCAGCGCGGGGAAGCCGGCCTGACGCTTGCGCACAGATCATCAGATCCAGTGATCAGGGCCGGAAACACCTCTAAATCCACAGTCCCGACGCCGATGCACACGGTCCGGGGGCCTCGGTTTGGTGGCCCGGATGATGGCTGAGTGCATCCCGTCGATGACCTGGTGGGTGGGGGTGATGCTGATGCCGGTGAAGCCTGCCATGGCCAGGCCATCCTGGTATTCGGTGAAGGATAGGACCCCGGCGATGCACCCGATGTGGCTGCCCCGTTCGGTGCGGTCGGCATCGGTCAGGTGGTCTTCGGCGAGGATGTCGGAGACGCCGATCCGGCCGCCGGGCCGGAGCACGCGGAAGCTCTCGGCGAAGACGGCGGCCCTGTTACCGGATAGGTTGATCACGCAGTTGGAGATGATCACGTCGACCGACTCACCGGGCAGCGGGATCGATTCGATATGCCCGTTGAGGAACTCGACGTTGGTGGCGCCGGCGTTGGCGGCGTTGTCGCGGGCGAGGTTCAGCATCTCCTCAGTCATGTCCAGGCCGTAGGCCTTCCCGGCCGGGCCGACCCGGCGACCGGACAGCAGTACGTCGATGCCACCGCCGGAACCCAGGTCGAGGACCGTCTCACCGGGCTGGAGGTCGGCGACGGCGATCGGGTTACCGCAGCCCAGACTGGCCGATACCGCGTCCTCAGGGACTTCGCTCTGCTCGGCCGCGCCATACAGTTCGCTGCCGGTTCCTGTCTCGTCTTCGCCTTTGCAGGAATCACTGCAGGTGGCGATCCCGCCGCCGGTGACGGCGTTTGCGGCCTGGGCGTACCGGGCCCGTACCCGCTCGCGGACTTCCTCAAGTTCCTTTGATGTCGGCACGGCGATCACGCTCCTCCGTTCGGTCCAGTTCACCGGCTGGCTGCGGTCTCCCGCGTATTACGAGGGCGGGCAGCCGATGAGCGCGCTCAGGCTGAGCAGAGCCTGGGAGCGCACGCGGAAGTAGACCCAGACGCCCCGCTTCTCCCGGTCGACCAGCCCGGCGGCGTGCAGCACCTTGAGGTGGTGGCTGATCGTCGGCTGGGACAGGTCGAATTCGCCGCCCAGGTCGCAGGCGCAGACCTCGCCGCCCGGATGGGAGGCCACCAGCGACATCAAGCGCAGCCGGACTGGGTCGGCCAGCGCCTTGAGCAGCGGCGCGACCTGCTCGGCCTGCTGGATGGACAAGGGCTGGGCCGACAGGGGCGAGCAGCACGCCGCGGTCTCTGCCGGGTCAAGGACCACCAGAGATTTCGACATGCCTCTATATTGACAGACTTCGATGTCTTGTGGCAAGGTCGGCGGCAGCAAGACATAGACAGTAATCAAAGTCCTGGATCCTATGGAGGTCCCAATGTCGCGTGTCCAGCTCGCCCTCAACGTCAACGACATCGACGAGGCCGTCGCCTTCTACACCAAGCTGTTCGGTGCCGAACCGGCCAAGCGGCGCCCGGGCTACGCGAACTTCGCGATCAGTGAGCCACCGCTGAAACTCGTCCTGCTGGAGAACCCCGGGCAGGGCGGCAGCCTCAACCATCTTGGTGTCGAGGTGCCCGACATCGACACCGTCGACGCCGAGCAGACCCGCCTGGCCGAGGCCGGGCTGGTCTCCGTCGATGAACGGGACACCACCTGCTGCTACGCCAAGCAGGACAAGTTCTGGGTGCAGGGCCCCCCGGACGGCGAGTCGTGGGAGTTCTACACCGTGCTGGCCGACAGCCAGACCTTCTACGGCGGGGAGAACGGGACCGCCTGCTGTGGCGGTGCGGCTGCGGAGTCGTCAAAGGCAACTGCCTCAGCTGGTCCTTGCTGCTAGGTGGCCCATAGGCCGCCGGTGAGGAATATGACACGGCGCTGTGGCGGCGGCCTGATGGTCACGGTGGCGGCCGGCTCGAAACGTCGCCGCCCAGCGCCTGTCCTGCTGCTGATCCGGAACGCAGCCGGTGTCGTGCTTTTGTGCTGCTGTTCGCCGCAGCCGATCGAGCACACCGGAAGGCGCGGGGCCGCCCCGTCTAGGGAGCAGCCGCCAGGCGCGGTGCGAACCGTTCGATGCGGTGGCGCAGTTCGGTCAGCGCCGTGTCGAAGTTGCTGGGGTCGCCGGCTGGGACGGGGTCGGGGACGGACCAGTGGATCGCTCGCCGCTGGCCCAGTTCTTCGTGCGCCATGTCGCATACCGTGACGATGAGGTCGCCGTGTTCCTGCACCTCGTCGATGTGGCGGGGCCGCAGGCGGCGCAGCGGCAGGTGGTGCCGTTCGGCGGCGGCGATGGCGCCCGCCGCGATCGCGCGGGCCGGGTGGGTTCCGGCCGATGCCGCGGGGACGTTACTGGCCCGGCGCCACAGCGCCGCCGCCAGGTGGGAGCGCGCCGAGTTGGCGGTGCACACGAACAGTACCCGCCGTGCCGTGCGCGCGGGCGGCCTGGTCAGCGAATCGAGCGCCCCGGGGATGAGCCGCACGTAACTGCGGCGGCGGTCACCTTCCGAACGGCGCCGGGTGATCAGCCCGGCCTGCTCGAGCGCGTGCAGGTGATGGGCGAGCAGGTTGGACGGCATCGCCAGCATCGCAGCCAGTTCCGACGGCGACGCGTCGCCGAGGCCGAGCGTGTCGGTGATCAGCAGCCGGGCCGGGTCGGCCAGTGCCGCATGCACCGCGGCCCGGGCGGCCAGATCAGACGTTCGCTCAGTGTTCATTGACTCAATCTTGACTGAGATAACTCGATGCGTCAAGATGGCCGCTGTGACCAGGACATCGCGATCCGAACTTGCCGTGCTGTGGCGCCGGCTGATCGCCGAGTTCCTCGGCGGGCTGATCCTGGTGATCTTCGCGCTCGCCCGCAGCGGCCACGGCGGCCAGCGATCATGCGGCGCCGGCCGCATAGGCAGCGGCCCGGACCGGCCGCTAACCAGCTACGGAGGCAGTCATGCATATGGTCGCGGTCGGCGGCAGCGACGCCGGTATCAGTGCGGCCTTGCGGGCCCGCGAAGTGGACCCGGCGGCGGAGGTGACGGTGGTGGCCGCCGACGCCTACCCGAACTTCTCCATCTGCGGCATCCCCTACTACGTATCCGGTGAGGTCAGCCGCTGGCAGAACCTGGCCCACCGCACGACCGCTGACCTGGAAGCCGCGGGGATGAGGCTGCGGCTGGACACCACCGCCCGCCGCATCGACGTGACCGGCCGCAAGCTCCTGGTTACCGGCCCCGGCGGGACCGAGGAACTGATCGGCTACGACCAGCTGATCATTGGCACCGGCGCCGTGCCGGTCCGGCCGCCGATCACCGGGCTGACCGGCCCCGGGGCGCTGGGTACCGCTGACGGGGTGCACCTGCTGCACTCGATGGGGGACACCTTCGCGTTGATGCAGACGCTGGAGCAGACCTCCCCGGGCCGCGCGGTGATCGTGGGCGCCGGCTACATCGGCCTGGAGATGGCCGACGCGCTGACCACGTGGGGCTTGGCCGTCACCCAGATGGAGCAGCTGCCGGAAGTCCTGCCCACGGTAGACCCGGGACTCGGCGCGCTGGTGCACGCCGAGCTGGCGGCCCGGGGGGTGGAGGTCCTGACCGGGACCACCGTGCAGGCGATCAGCCAGGCCCCGGCTGGTGGGGATGGGCGGCTGCTGGTCGAGGCGGTCACCGGCACAGCGGAACCATTGACCCGCCTGGCCGATCTGGTCCTGGTCGTGGTCGGCGTGCGGCCTGACACCGACCTGGCCGTCAGCGCCGGGGCCAAGCTGGGCGCCCGCGGGGCGATCACGGTTGACCGCATGATGCGGACCGGGCTGCCGGACGTCTACGCGGCCGGGGACTGCGTGGTCACCTACCACCGGCTGCTCGGGGAGGCGTACCTGCCGCTGGGCACCACCGCCCATAAGCAGGGCCGGGTCGCCGGGGACAACGCCGCCGGGGGGAACCGGGAGTTCGCTGGCAGCCTCGGCACCCAGGTCGTGAAAATCTTCGACCAGGCCGCGGCCCGGACCGGGCTGCGCGACCACGAAGCGGTCCCTGCCGGGTTCGATCCGGTCACGGTGAGCTCCGAGGCCGATGACCACAAGGCCTACTACCCCGGCAGCCACCGCATCCACATGCGGTTCACCGGCGACCGGTCCACCGGCCGCCTGCTCGGGGTGCAGCTGTTCGGGCACCGGCACGCCGAGGTCGCCAAGCGGATCGACGTCGCCGCCACCGCGATCTTCCACAACATGACCGCCGACGCGATCAGCGACCTGGACCTGTCCTACACCCCGCCGCTGGGCAGCCCGTGGGACGCGATCCAGATCGGCGCCCAGGCCTGGACCCGCCAGGTCCATCCCAGATAACCCTTCCAGCGGAGGACGGCGACGATGCCACACCTGCTCCCTCACCCGCGGTCCCGCAGATCCCACCATAATGTGCTCATCCCCGCCGCAGGCTCCCTTGCGCTGCTGGCGGTCGCGCTCACCGCCTGCACATCCACCTCCGCCGGCAGCGCGCAGCCGGTGTCCGTCACCGCCAGCGGGGCCGCCGCCAATGCGGTGCGGATCTCTGGCGCGGGCTCCACGTTCGACGCGCCGTTCTTCACCCTGGCGTTCACCAGATACCAGCAGCAGTACCCAGGCGTGGCCATCAGCTACTCGTCTGTCGGCAGCAGCGCGGGCATCGCCGCCTTCACCGCGAAAAGGGCAGACTTCGGCGCCTCCGACGTGCCCATGACCGCCGCCCAGCAGGCAGCCGCCCACGGCGGCGCCTCCGTCCAGGTCCCCGTCGACCTCGGCGCCGAAGCCATCGCCTACAACCTCGTCGGCCTGCCCCGGCTGCAGCTCACCGGCCCCGTCATCGCGCGGATCTTCCTCGGGCAGATCACCAACTGGAACGACCCCGCCATCACGGCCCTCAACCCCAAGATCGTCCTGCCCAGCGCGCCGATCTTCGTCGTGCACCGCGCCGACGGCAGCGGCACCACCTACATCTTCAGCAACTACCTCTCCAGCGTCGACCCCACCTGGGCAGCCAAAGTCGGAACAGGCACGACTCTGCACTGGCCGGCCCCCGACGGTGAAGGTGTGCAAGGCAACGTCGGCGTCGCCGATGCCATCGCCCATATCCCCTACTCCATCGGCTATATCGAGCGCTCCTACCTGCAAGGACCCATCCTGGCCTACGCCACCATCCGCAACCAGGCCGGCCAGTACACCGGCCCCACCCCCGCCTCCATCGCCGCCGACGCCGCCCAAAAACCCGACATCACGCCCACTGACTTCTCCATCGTCAACGAGCCCGGTGCCACCAGCTACCCCATCTCCGGCTACAGCTGGGCGCTCCTGTACACCCACCAGACCAGCCAGGCCACCGGGCAGGCACTGGTCAATCTCCTGAACTGGCTCACCCACAACGGCCAGACCAACGCCGCCACCCTCGGCTACGTCCCCCTGCCACCCAGAATCCAGCAACTCGCCCACACCATGCTCCAGCAGATAACCGGCCCCAGCGGAACACACCTGCTGCCCTGAGCGAGCACGCCCACCGCAGCGAATCCCGCAAGAAACTCGCGATTCGTGGGGGTGCCCCGAGGTCACCTTCCGCGACCCGGACGGCAACGAGATCGGATTCGGAGGCGATCCAGCCTGACTGTCCAAGTCACCGGCAGCGAGATCCACCGACAAACACAGCATGATCCCCTACGGCTAAGCCGCTGATCCCGACGATGGCACCCATCCGAGGGCCGATTTCGGATCAGCGGGCCTGGTGGTCGGCCAGCAGGTCGCGTGCCCGGCCGATGCGGGTGTCCAGGTCGGTCAGGAAGGTGTCCAGCGCCGCCCGCTTCGCCTCGACGGTGGCGCGGAGGTTGAGCTGTAGCGCCAGGCACTCGCGGGTCAGTTCCCGGCGCTTGTCCTCGCTGGTGCGTTCGTCGCGGTAGGCCAGGCGGATCTGCGCGATCCGGTCCTCGTTGCGCAACACGACCGCGATCTCGTCCAGGTTGAGGCCGAGCAGGGCTTGCAGCTCCCGGATCCGTCCCACCCGGGCCAGATCATTCTCTGAGTAGCGCCGCAGCCCGCCGGGCGTGGTGCGGGCCGGGACGATCAGGCCCAGCTGCTGGTAGTACCGCAGGGCCCGTTCGGATACGCCGAGCCGCTGCGCCGCGGCGCCGATCCCGAGCAGCGGGCCGGTCTCGTCGGGTCGCCCCGGCTCATCCGCTTCTTCGGTGTGCTTCCTGGTGCTGGCGACGGCCTGGGACACGGGCACGGTGCCCATGGCTCAGGCCCCGCCGAGCGGCGCGCCCGGCTCGTCTGCCGCCCCGCCGACCGGCGCGCCCGGCTCGTCCGCCGCCCCGCCGACCGGCGCAGCGGACGAGCCTTTGGTCGCCTGGCCGTTGGCCCGGCGCCCGTTGGCCCGGCGCCCGTGTGTTCGCCGCCCATTGGCCGGGGCCGCCTGCCGGTTCGCGGGGCTCCTGCCGTCGCCGCCCGTGTGGCCTCCCGTGGCGCCGAGCCCGATAGTGTCGGCGGCGTCCTGCCCGTCGGTCGCGAAAGGCTCCAGGCCGTACAGGCCGCCGTCCTCGGCCGCCCCCTCGGCCAGTTCTTCGGCCAGTGGCTCCATCTGGTGCATGTATCGCTGGCCGCGGAGGGCGGAGGCGATGACGGCGATCCCGGTGGCGATGGCGCCGAAGGTGAACGCGAGGTGCAGGCCGGCGGCGAAGGGCTGCTCGATGAGCTTGGGGAAGAATGACCGGCCGGTGATGTAGGCGGCCTGGCCGGGCGGCAGGTGCTGCAGCGCGCCGGTCGGGCCGAGCAGCTCCTTGATCGGGTTGTAGCCGAGGAAGGCCGAGAACAGGCTGCCGATCGGCGGCTCGCTGGCGACCGTGTGGGCGGCCGCGGGGCTGACGCCCGCCGCGACCAGCCCGCTGTACAGGTGCTTGGGCAGGTGGGAGGCCAGGCCGAGGGTGACGATGGTGAAGAACAGACCCATCGACAGCACGGTGGCAGAGTTCTGGAAGGTGTTCAGCATGCCGGCGCCGGCGCCGCGCTGGTCCGGGGGCAGGCTGTTCATCACCGAGGCCTGGTTGGGGGAGAAGAACAGCCCCATCCCGACCGCGAACAGGAAGATGAGCAGGGCGAACCAGATGTAGGTGAAGTTGATCGGCAGCAGTTCCAGCAGCAGGAAGGACGCGCCGGAGACGATCAGCCCGGCGGTCGCCAGCAGCCGGGCGCCGTAGCGGTCGGACATCCAGCCCGCCAGCGGGCCCACGAGCAGGAACCCGACGGTCAGCGGGACCATGGCCAGGCCCGCCCACAGCGGGGTCTGGCTGAAGCTGTAGCCGTGCTGCGGCAGCCAGATGCCCTGCAGCCAGATGATCAGCATGAACTGTAGGCCGCCACGGCCGAGCGCGGCGAGCAGGCCGGCGATGTTGCCGGCCGTGAAGGCCCGGATCCGGAACAGCCCCAGCCGGAACATCGGCTGCGGGACCTTGGTCTCGACGTAGCCGAACAAGATGAGCACCACGATCCCGCCGATGATGGCGGTCAGCACGAAGGGGCTGGTCCACCCGGTGGGGTGGCCGCCGTAGGGCAGCAGCGAGTACACGATCCCGGTCAGCAGGGCGACCAGCCCGATGGCGAACAGGGCGTTGCCCAGCCAGTCGATCTTGGCCGGGATGCGGATGCCGTTGTCGTGGAGCATGAGGTAGGCCCAGACCGTGCCGAACAGCCCGAACGGGACGGACACCAGGAACACCAGCCGCCACTCGATGGGCGCGAGCACGCCGCCCAGGATCAGGCCGAGGAACGAGCCGCTGATGGCGGCGATGCCGTTGATCCCCATCGCCTTGCCCCGCTCGTCCTGGGGGAAGGCGTCGGTCAAGATCGCGGTCGAGTTGGCGAACAGGAACGCGCCGCCGACGCCCTGGAAGATCCGCATGATGATGATCCACAGCGCGCCGGCCGGGCCGGTCAGCCACGTTATGGACAGCATGATCGAGAAGAACGTGAAGACCGCGAAGCCGAGGTTGTACATCTTGACCCGGCCGTAGATGTCGCCCACCCGGCCCAGGCTGACCACCAGCACCGCGGTGACCAGCACGAAGCCCATGAAAACCCACAGGAAGTAGCCCGTATTCGACGGCACCAGCGGGTTGAGGTTGATCCCCCGGAACAGCGCCGGCAGGGAGATCAGCAGGATCGACTGATTGATCGTCACCATCAGGATCCCGAGCGTGGTGTTGGACAGCGCGATCCACTTGTAGTGGACGTCCCGGCCGCCCGACGCGACGGGAGAAACCGACGGATTTCCCGCCACAGACATAAAACTCCCCAGATTCACCGGCCAGCCATCATTGCAGGAGAATCCTAGCGGATCTTTACGTCAACGTCAGGTCTCGGAGCCCTCGGCCACCGCGAGCGCCTCCTCCGCCAGGTCAGGCTGGGCCGCCGCGGCAGCCTGCTCGGCCTGCACCTGCTCGGCGTGACCGAGCAGGCAGTGAGCGGTGGACAGGACCACGATCCCGGCCAGCAGGGCGCCGGCGGCGATGAAGAAGGGGACGTGGATTTTCAGCGATGACCAGGCGGCCGGCCGCGTACGGCGCCAGGCCGCCGCCCGATGAACCGGACGAAGCTGTAGGCGGCCGAGGCGACGGGGTCGACCAGCCCGATGCCCATGAATGACACGACGCAGGCGAACGCGACCGCGAAGACGGCCTTCGGCTGCTTGAAGGGGCTCGCAACCGCACTGCCGTGGGTGCCACTCATGTCCTGCTCCGTTCCTGGAGATATGCGGTGCGACAAGGCGGGCCGGACCGGGGGTGCCGCATCGGGAGAACCTGCCTCAGGAAGTTTGGGCCGAGGTCAGCGGGACACCGCGGTGCGCGCTGGCCAGGGCGTCCATCGCCGGGAGGGCCGCGGCCAGCGCCACCTGCTGCTCCGGGCTGAGCTCGGCCAGCATCCCGGTTAGCCGCTCGGCCCGGTAGACCCGCCGTCGCGCGAGCAGGGCCTGGCCCTCGGCGGTGATCCGGACCTCCACGGCCCGCCCGTCGGCAGGGTCGGTGGCCCGGGTGAGCAGGCCCGCCTCCTCGAGCCGGGCGATCAGTTGGGTCATGGCCGGCTGGGTGACCCCCTCGCGGGCCGCGAGCGCGGTGAGCCGGGCGGGTCCAGAGCGCCCCAGCGTCGCCAGCGTCGCGGTCGCCGTCAGTGACAGCCCGCTCGGTGGGCTCAGCCAGCGGAGCAGCCCGATCAGCCGCTCGATTCCGGCTGCCACACCCGCCGCCAAGGTCTCATTACCGGCCAGGCCGGTGTCCGGCGTACCCTCCCCGGCCAGGCCGGCCGTCGGCGTCTCGTGCGGGGCTTCCGCCACGTCGCTCGCAGCGACCGTCCTGCCTGCGGCCGCTTTCCCGGTACGTGGCGACCCGGTGGCCTGCGCGGAACGATCCATAAGTTATTTATATCACTTGCTTATGTTTCTGTTGGGACAGGATATTGGCTAAATCACCGAAATAAACGCGTTGCGCCGCGACTTACCCTTCAGCAGATGGGCAGAACTAACCGGTCTGGCCGCTAACTGATCCTCCGCAAGCTGTAACGCAGGGTGATCAGCAGGTGGCGGGTGGGGGACTGAGCCTGCGATGCTTGATGGGATGCGAGGAGTCCGCGGCGGGAGCCCGCGGCGTGCCGCCCCCGGCCGGGGCTTCGCCGAGCGGCCCGCGCTGATCGTCCTGGGCGCCGCGGTGCCGATGGCCGAAGCTGCCGCGGTGAGCGCCACCGTCCCCTCGGCTCGTGTTCTGGCTCCAGAAGTTACCGCCCTGGCCCCGCTGGCTGTCTTCCACGACCTGCGCTGGCTGTTCGGGTTTGGCGGTACCTGGCCGCGCTTCGCGTTGACCTTGATCGTCGTGGTGATGGCCCGCAGCGTGCTGGACGCGGCCCTGGCCTGGCTGGCCTGGCCGCGGGGGAAGGTCCGACCCCGGCCTGTGGTCCTGCTGGGCTCGGGGGCCATTCTGACCCTGTGCACGGGGCTGCTGATGTCGCCGCTGGTCACTTTGACGTTCGGGGTGGCCCTGCTGCCCTTTTCCTGGCCGTTCCTGGGCGCGCTGCCCGCGCTGATCCTGTTCGCGCTGCTGCTCAGCCACGGCAGTGCCGCGAGCTGGTGGTGGCGGACCTTGCCACCGCTCCGTTCGGCTGGCTGGCTCGTCGCTGACTTTCTGGCTATCTCGCTGGCCGCGGTGGTGATCAGCTCGCTGCCGCCCGCCTGGTCGGTGCCGGTGTCCGGGCTGACCGGGATCGTCAATGCCCGCGCCTGGTACGGCGTCACCGCGTCCCTCGCGGTGCCTCGCGCGGTCAGACGGCTCCCGGTTCTGGTGCGCCGGGTCCCGATTGCGCCGACCGCTGCCGTGCTGGCCGTCGTGCTGGTCGTCGGCGTCGCCCGGGCCGGTTTCGAGGTCGCGGCCGGCTCGCACGCACAGCTCACCACGGCGGCGCCGGCGGGGGCTGTGGCGGCCAGCACCGCCCGTCCAGCCCCGGCGCCCGCGCCGGCCGCGAAGCCCGGCCCGGGCGACGCCGTGCTGGAGATCGAGGGATTTGGCTCGTCGTGCTGCTCGGGCGGAGCGGCCCTGCGGGCCATCGCCGGCCGGGCCGTCGCCCAGCAGTTCTCCTACCGTGGACTGAACTCCCACGGCCAGCCGCTGCCGCACGGGCCTGCCGCCAGTGACCTGCCGCTGTCCGTGCTGGGCGACCGCATCGCCGCTCAGGTGCAGCACCTGCACGCCCAGACCGGCCGGCCGGTGGCCCTAGTGGGGGAGAGCGAGGGCACGCTCGGCGTCTACGCGATGCTGGCCCGGCACCCCGACGAGCCGGTCGGCTCGATCGTCTTGCTCAGCCCTATCGTCGCGCCGGGCCAGGTCAGTTACCCCACGGACGACCGCGACGGGAGCGGGGCGGTAC
>Ga0182016_10007348_pt1 | contig 11347 bp, 9 predicted proteins | sample 712S2MmetaG_FD_120491 | JGI IMG/M metagenome (GOLD analysis project Ga0182016, IMG submission 120491) | Permafrost microbial communities from Stordalen Mire, Sweden - 712S2M metaG | ecosystem: Environmental > Terrestrial > Soil > Wetlands > Permafrost | place: Sweden: Stordalen | collected...
AGCGATGGACAAGATGGCCCCGTCGTTGAGTAGGGCGAGCAGCACGATCTGCATGGCCGTAACGGGAAAGAAGTTGAAGATGAGGATCACCAGCGAGATGAAGAGCAGCACCCGCAGCGTCTCGGCGATCCGGTAGATGGCATAGCTGTTCATCCGCTGAAAGATCTTGCGGCTTTCTTTTATCGCGTCGATGATGACTGACAGGCCTGGCGTGGTGAGCACGATTGAGGCGGCGGCGCGTGCCGCGTCGGTCGCGCCCGACACGGCGATTCCGCAGTCGGCCTTTTTGAGCGCGGGCGCATCGTTGACTCCGTCGCCCGTCATACCGACGATGTGGCCGCGTCGCTGCAGGACGTCGACAATGTGGTATTTGTGCTCGGGGAATACCTGGGCGTAGCCGTCAGCGTCTTCGACCGAATTAGACATGGCTGCGGTTTCGTTGCGCGAGGTATCGCCCAGGCTCGCGGCGTCGAGGATATTCGTCCCCATCCCGAGGGTCTTGGCCGTCTCGGACGCAATGGCGAGCGCGTCGCCGGTCACCATCTTGACCGCGACGCCCATCTGGCGCGCGGTGGCAATCGTCGACTTGGCATCGATGCGCGGCGGATCGAAGAGCGGAAGAACACCGAGAAACCGCCACGCGCCATTCCCCTCGGCGCGCGCGACGCCGAGAGAGCGGAACCCTCGCGCAGCAAAGTCGTTCACCGCGCGGTCGACGCTCCCCTTCACCTGCGCAGCGTTGGACGAAAGCGCGAGGATCACCTGGGGGGCACCTTTGGTGACCTTGAATGTCGAGCCGTTCGAGGCCTTCACCGTCGCCTCCGTGCGCTTACCGACCGGCTCGAATGGCTGGAAATGCTCAACGTGATAGCCGCGCAATGAATGATCACTCGGGAGTCCGCCAAGTACCGCAAGGTCAATGGTGTCATCGTCGTCGGCGCGCGACGCCAGCGCCGCATTCAAGATGACGTCGTCGACTAAGACCCCTTCAACGGCGAACGGTTCGCCGAGAGTGAGTTTGTTCTGCGTCAGCGTGCCGGTCTTGTCCGTGCAGAGCACGTCCACTCCGGCGAGCTCTTCGATCGCCACGAGCCGACTGACGATTGCCTTCTTCTTAGCGAGCAATCGGGCGCCGACCGCCATGGTTACTGAAAGAACGGTCGGCATGGCGACGGGGATCGCCGCCACCGTGAGGACGAGCGCGAACTGCAGGGTGGTCAAGAACGGGTCGCCTCGAACTACGGAGACGACGATGATCACGCTCACCATTGCGATTGCCAGAACAATGAGATACGTGCCGATCTTCAGCACGGCGCGTTGGAAGTGGCTGACGGTCTGGCTGTCTTGGACGAGCTCGGCGGTCTTGCCGAAGTACGTGTTCGTGCCCGTTGCGTAGACGAGTGCGCCTATCTCACCCTGGCGAACGATCGACGCGGAGAACACCGAGTCGCCGGGGCCACACGTGGCGGGCAGTGATTCGCCCGTCAGTGCCGACTGGTCGACCTCGACCGGGTCCCCGTCGAGCAGACGCGCGTCCGCCGGGATGATGTCGCCAAGCCGCAGCCGGATGACGTCGCCCGGGACGAGCTCGCGGGCCGGCGCGCTCGTCCACGCACCGTCGCGCAACACGCGGGCCTTGATCGCGAGCTCCGCCTTCAAGGCGTCGATCGCCCGGCCAGCCTGGCGCTCTTCCCAAAATCCGATACCGGCATTCGCGAGCAACAGGATGAGGATGATGGTGAAGTCGGGCCAGTGGCTGAGTGCGGCTGACAGGATCACGGCGGCCTCGATCATCCACGGAATGGGTCCCCAGAAGTAACTGAGGAACTTCAAGAACTGGTTGACCTTTTTCGCCGTGATCTCATTCGGCCCATACTGCGCCACGCGCTTCGTGGCCTCTTCGCGAGTGAGACCGGCCGGTGATGACGAGAGCCTTTTCTCCACTTCATCGAGGGTCAGCGACTTGAGATCGTCCTTTTGGTCAGTCTTTGAATTCGACTTCTCGTTCGAATCCTGGGACTGGGGTCCGTCAGACGTGGCGTGGTGCATTTCGCACTCTTTCGTAAGGCACATAGCCGATGACTTCGACCTTACGTCCCGCTGTCGTCTCCCATGACAGGCGACGCCCAACGAGCCACGCGATTGACGTACGCCCTACGGGGTGGCAATGAAGGGGGTGAATACCCATATCGGACGAATCAGTGGATCGCAATGTGATTGACATTCACTTGAAGGATTTGTTGCCATGAAGTTCTCAATTCGCATCACCAACCTAAGAGCACCCGTTGCAGTTACGACGAGAACCGCAGGCAACGTCATCGCCGTCGGCCCCAGATACGGAAAACCAAGCGTTTGAAAGGAAATTTCACATGAGCGTGAACGTCGGTCTGCGCAATTAGCATTGATGCAGGACGTCATAAAGTTGCTTCCGCCACCCCGACAGTAGGTCGCAGGAGGAAGCATGCAGTGTTCGATCACTGAGCGTCAATCTCTGACACTGGAAGTTTCCGGGAGACTGCGGCTCTTCTCGCCCGCCAAACTCGTCGTCATTCTCTGCACTCGCAGTGTGCGGCACTGGTCCCTTACACCAAACGTGCACTCGTCAATGTCGGCCGCCGCTGAAAGCTTCAGTCGTGCATTGAAGGCTCTCACCCGATCACATCTCATCACCACGGTGACACGAAGTTGAAGAAGACGACATTCCCCCAGTGGAACCTCGACACGTTGCTGTCGACGGTCGATTTCCTCGACGCCACGAAGGTCGGTGTCATCTTGCACGATCTAAATGGTGTGGTACTCGAGTGCAACGTTTCGGCCGCAGAACTTTTCGGCACGACCGTTGAGAAACTGGTCGGACGCGCCTTTCTCGACGCTGACTGGGGCATCGTCCGAGAAGACGGCACACCATTTCCAACTCGCGTACGCCCCGAGATGGTCACACTTCGAGAGGGGAAAACGACCACCGGTACGATTCTCGGTTTTGACGTCGTGGCGAAGGCGCGACGTTGGCTCAAAGTCAATACCTGTCTGGCCGAAGTCGACGGTTCCTCCGTCGGCGTGATCTCATCATTCGTCGACGTGACGCTCCAGATCCAGCGTGAGCACACCATGCGGCTCATGCGAGAGGTGAGCCGATTCGCGACGACCTCAACGGTCGACGTCGAGCTGTTCCAACGGCTCTGTGACGAACTCGTTGCGATTGGCGACTACTCCTTGGCGTGGATCGGCGAGCCATCTGAGAGCGATGACGGCGTCGTACACATCTGTTACTCGGCAGGTCAGACTGCCTACCTCTATGACGACATCATCTCGACGTTGGCGTGGAAGGAGACGGGGGTCGGCCCGACAGGCTCTGCACTTCGCACGGGACGTACGCAGGTCGCCAATGACCTGAAACACCAAGCCAACTACGGCGAATGGTGCAGTAGGGCGTCGGACTTCGGACTGTCGTCGAGCGTCGCAATACCCTTCCAGCCGGGCGGTCGCCGCGCCGTGTTATCGATCTATGACCGCCACCCCTTCGTCTTCGACGGCGTGACGGTCCAAGGTCTCGAAGAGATCGCCCACGAGATCGAACTGGCCGTCGCTGCTCAGCAGTCGGTACTGACGATTCGCGCGGCGCTGGAGGCGACGTCCAAGTCAATGATGGACCTCGTCGAGTCCGAGCGGTCGAGAGATCGTTCCGAGGAGAGATTCCGTCTCGCCTTTGAGGACAACATGGCACCGATGATGTTCAGCGATACCGATGATCTCGCCATCGCGGTAAACGATGCCTTTTGCGAAATGGTTGGATTCTCGCGCGAAGAACTCCTTGGCCACGACTCCACGCACTTCACCTTTCCCGATGATGTGGAGATCACCCGCGAATCGCACGAGAGCCTTATCTCTTTGCGAGCGAACCAGGTCCGTTTCGTCAAGCGCTACCTGAGGAAGGACGGTCAGATCATCATTTCAGAGGTGTCACGGTCGACTGCCCGTGACGAGACCGGTCAGACCCTCTACTTCGTCAGTTCCGAGCGCGATATCACGGCCGAGCGAGCGCTCGCCACAGAACTTTCTCATCAAGCCTTGCACGACCCGCTGACGGGCCTCGCTAATCGCGTGCTGCTCGAGGATCGATTGATCGTGGCGCGGGCTCGCGCGTATCGAGGGCGCGGACTGATTGCTGTCTTCATGATCGATCTTGACGACTTCAAGGGGGTCAATGACACGCACGGCCACTTGGTAGGCGACCAACTCCTGCGTGATATCGCGAACCGCTTTGAACGCGTCGCTCGGCCCACGGACACGCTCTGCCGATTTGGCGGCGATGAGTTTCTCTACTTGGCGGAAGGCCTCACTACTTCGACTGAGGCGGAGGAGATTGCGTCGCGATTTCTCGCGACGCTCGTGGAACCGTTTTACCATGGCGACATCGAATTTGTGCAACACGCCAGCGTCGGCATCGTGGTGTGGGATCCGGACGCACCGACGAGCTTCATGCTCATTCAAAACGCCGACGTCGCCTTGTACGAGGCCAAGCGCAAACAGAAGGGCTCGTACCTCTTCTTCGACGCCTCCATGCAAGACATGGTTTCGTCGCGATTCACGCTCAATCAGGAACTGGGTCAGGCAATACACAACGACGAACTCGCAATGCACTACCAGCCGATTATGGACCTCGAGACGCAAGAAGTTGTTGGTTTCGAAGCCTTGATGCGCTGGCAGCATCCTCAACGAGGTGCCATCGGCCCTGACGTGTTCATCCCGATTGCGGAGCAAAGTGGCATCGTCTTAGACCTCAGTGGATTCGCCTTGCGAGAAGCGACCAACCAGGCAAGTCTGTGGACCAAGAATAGATCTGACGAGCTCCCGTACGTGTCCGTCAACCTCGCGACCCAACAACTCAATGATCCCCAACTCATGACCATGGTCGATCAAGCGCTGTGTGAGAGCGGCCTTGCTCCCGAGCGACTCGTGCTGGAGATAACTGAGACCTCCGCGCTCTCCAACGTCACGGAGACCTTCGACGTTTTGGACCAACTGAAATCAAGAGGAATCAGCATCGCGCTTGACGACTTTGGAACCGGCTTTTCGTCCTTGTCGTACCTAGTACAGCTCAATCCCAAGGTCATCAAGATTGACCAATCCTTCATTAGTCCCTTCATCGACAGCGAACAGATTGAAGTGTTACTCGAGGCGATCATCTCTTTGGGTCAAAAACTGAAAGTGACGTTGCTCGCGGAAGGCATCGAAACGCAGCCCCAACTCGAAAAGCTGCTACGGATGGGCTGTCGCTTTGGCCAGGGCTATCTCTTCTCGCACGCGCTTGAAGCGAGTGAAGTGAAGAAACTGCTCGCGGAGCAGACAATGTCGTCGTGACGCGTCGCCGCTGAGCTCTCATCCGGCTTCTCCAATTCACCGTTCAGTGAGAGTGAATCGCACAGGAGTTCGGGAGCGAGCAGTGAGAATGCATCGTGCGTTGTCAAACGCACGCATCGTCGCCAAAGCGATGATCAATTACCCTCGTGACCAGGGAACGGGGCTCAGTATCGATTGACCGCTTGAGGTGCGGCATCGGTCGGTAAGGTGACTTCAAAGCTCTTAAACGACGGGTGCCACGGAAGCCTTACCGGCAGTTGCGCTTAGGAGCCGAATGCGAACTTCGTCACCATTTCGCGACAAGTCGTCAAGCCGAACGCCCATTGCCGCGGTTCGAAAACTCATTGCGCGTCGCAACGTTCTAGAAGTTTGCGTCCCGTCGTGATGTTGGACCGATCTCTTCGTTCAGCTGCGTCGGGGCCGTGCCAATGCGGGCGACATACGTGTGGGCACGCGCGCGGTTGTCACTCGGGTGGAGTCGTTCGGTTCTCCCGGAACTCGCGAACGCCGCCTAGTTCCTCGGTCGTGCTCTGTCCCGAGTGCGCGGCACCTCACACTTCACAATCGCGCATCGCCACTTTTCTGTCGTTTGAATAGCTTGGCGGTGTGGTAGTCGTGCCCTCGATGCCGCGTCAGAATTCATCGATCGGGCGCTGGACTCGCGATCGGGCATGGCGGAGGACTCGCCGGCACCGTTGGTGTCCGATCACGATGGCGCGATCGTTACGCTCTGGGGGTGCCAGAGCCGGGGACGCCATTGGAGCAGTTGGGGTTCCTCACCATCGGGCTCTTCGACGGTTCTGACCCCGGACCGGGCCACGAGAGTGTTCTCGAGGTAATTGAGCTCGGTGAGCGGTTGGGCTATGACAGTGCGTGGCTTCGTCATCGTCACCTCCAGTACGGCATCTCGTCCCCATTGGCGGTACTCGCGGCGGCAACGCAACGCACTACCCGGATCGAACTCGGTACTGCGGTCACGCCCCTTGGCTGGGAGAACTCCCTTCACCTCGCCGAGGAACTGGCGACCGTTGACCTCCTCTCGGGCGGCCGACTCAACCCAGGCGTCAGCGTAGGTGAGCCACGAAACTACGAGCATTTCAAGGACAACCTCTATCCCAACAGCGCTGACCTCGAGGACTTCAGTTACGAACGGGTGGCCCGCCTGCTCCGCGCCGTCGAAGGCCAGCCCGTGAGCACGTTCCACGGGGTTCAAGGAATTGAGACATTCTCCGAGCGGGTCGAGCCCCATTCTCCCGGACTGCGAAAGCGCATGTGGTACGGCGGGGCAAGCGTGCAGTCCGCGCGATGGGCCGGTAGCAACGGACTCAACTTCCTTTCGAGCAGCGTCGTGCGAACAGAGATACCTGAGGGCGAAGAAGTCCCGCCCTTCGCGGAGATCCAGCGCTCGCACATCGAGACCTTCCGGGCGGCCCACCGCGACGGGGCCAACGCGCGGGTATCGCAGGGTCTGGTCGTCATCCCGACCGACCGGGCATCGCGCAGCCAACGGGCCAAGTATCAGGATTACGTTGACGCGCGCACGCCCCGCACCGCAGCGCCACAGGGTCAAATGATGTTTGCGAGAGATGTCATCGGGAACTCCAGCCAGATTGCCGAAGCTCTCTACGCTGACGCCGGCTTCCGAGAGGTGCGAGAGGTGGTCTTCGCGCTGCCCTTCTCGTTCGACCACGAAGACTACGTGCAGATAATCACCGACATCGCTGAACTTCTTGGGCCGGCGCTCGGGTGGGAACCGAAGCCTCCCGCAACCTGAGCAATCGTTACAGCCCGAGGATCTTGCGGACCTCAGCGGGCCAGGTTGCCGTGTTCACGCCGTGTTTGAAGAGTAGGGCGAGCGCCACTCGTTCGAGGCCGAAACCGACGCACGAGGAGTACGCCACGCTCCCATCGAACATTGAAAGTCCGAACGACGTGCCGAAGTGATCCTCGTGGAGGTTCATCGAACCCATCGACTGGGGAACGTCGGACGTTACCGGTGCGACGAACTCGTACTTGAGCGACTTTTGGTGTTGACTTTCCGCCAGCAGTCGTCCCAATCGCCCGAAGAATGGGTCGTTCGCTGTCACGACTTCGTAGGAGAGGTCAAGTCCGTCCAAGACGTCGCAGAAGCGACTCCGCATCAACTCCGCGTGTTCACGGGCATCATGTTCGGTGCCAATGAAGACGAACTCGCGTTGCCTGAAGGACAACATTCGAGCGAGGTCGTCGCTCGGTTCATGGCGAAAGCACTGCGCCTGAACTTCATACACGAGGCCGTTGGGCGGTATCGGCTCACCGACCAAAAGCGGATAGACGTTTTGACACGCGGCCGAGCACATCGCCACTTCAGTGTTAGTCATCAAGTCGGCCCAGTCGCTACCGTCTTCTATTCGTTCCCTCAACACGAGAACATCGGCTTCGCTCCCGGCGAAACTTGAGATGGTGCCAACCAAATCCGGAAATGAAGTCAAAAAGCCGCATTTCGCGAGTGTCGTGCGGGCTAATACCGAAGAACAAAAAAGTTGCCGCCTATTTTCGTTCCCGCCGGCGCTCGAGATGGCGCCTTCAATGCCACGAATAATCTTCTCGAACTCGAACGATCGGTGATAAACGCCAACTGCGCTGCCATGTTCGAGCAAACCTGCATCCAAGACGCTTCGTGTGAAGTCCCGAATGTTGGTGGGCAATTCTTGATGTCGAGTTACGGTCGTCATCGCAGCGCCTCGGTTCTAAAGTCTGCTCCCACTGCACGCTAGTAGTAATGATTTCGTCCTTCAAAACGCCGGTCCCGTATGACGCTCCGCGGACCGGCCGCACCGCAAACGCGGTCAGTTGGTGGCTTCAGGAGGCTGAAACCGACGAACTGGATTACCGGTATTTCCACGGTCCATCACGCATCGGTCATCTAGCGTTCTACCGGTGAGCTCGATTGATCCTTCCAGTTCCGTCTCCGATTCGTCCAATGGCGACATCCGCGTTCGCGCGGTGCTCAACGATCAATGGGACATCGTCGCTTGGTTGTGGCAGGCCTATCGAAATGATCTAGCGGTCGTCGTGAACGGCTTGCCGTACGCGGACGGTCGCTACCAGTCGGCCCGTTTGACGAGATATCCGTCGGACGATGCGACGGGTTACCTGGCGTGGCGAGCGCACCCCAAGACCGGTGAGGAAGCGCCGCTCGCTTTCGCCGTAGTGGAAGGCCTGGAGGGGCATCGACGCTCGATTGAAGGATTCTGGGTGGCCCCAGCGGCTCGCCGAGAAGGTACGGGTCGAAAGTTCGCACTGGACGTTCTGTCACGTCACGAAGGTCCGTGGACGATTGTCTTCCAACATGACAACGTCGGTGCATCGCTGTTCTGGCGAAGGATCGCCGATGACGCTTTTGGGCCGGGGCAGTGGTCGGAGGAAGAGCGGGCGGTGCCCGGCCTCCCAGACGTCGCGCCCGATCACTTCATTTTCTCGCTCTAATATCCCATCGATTTGACCTTTAGTGATTCCAGCCGTCATCAAGATCAGGCCGGACGTTAGTCGTCGCCCCCGTGTCGGAGCCGATATTGCCCCAAATCCACGAAGTAAAGAATTGTGAGTGCGGCATCGACGAGCCGGGAGGCTCGTGACACCTTCGAGATGTCGATAGAAGGCCTCAAGACTTGCGGGACTTGAGGCAATCTGGCGCAGGAGTTCCTCATCGCTTCGCTGCGCATTGTCGCTCATACTTACTCATAGTTCTAGGACGCAATTTGCGTGACGAGTGGTTCGTGGCGAAGTCACGATGAAGTCCCATATGACCTGACACCGAGTGCCTCGCGACGTCCAATAGTTCGAGCAATGGTTGCGACGCAGAGGATCAAGCGATATATTTTAACTATGATGATAGATAAAGAGGATAACTTCAAGGAGAAGACGGCCTCCGACTACGCCATCTCCTTTCGGTTGGATCAGCGCTCGGGCGTGCCCACTTACCTTCAACTAGTTCAACAGGTTGAGAATGCAATTCGACTCGGATACCTTCGACGCGGTGACCAGATCCCGCGAATCAAAGATGTCGTCGCATCCCTGTCCATCAATCCCAACACCGTACTTAAGGCATATCGGGATCTTGAGCAGAAGGGCCTCATCGGCGCGCGCCCGGGTCTGGGCACCTTCGTGGAGGCTGAGCCGAAGACCGTCGGCCTAAAAGAGTTGACGACGCTTCGACGCAACCTCGTCACCGGATGGCTGCGCGACGCCACTGCGTTGGGTCTCGATGAAGACGGGATCGTCGCACTGTTCGCCAGCGCGTTAGGAGACTTGCGTAAAGAGCCTGACGAGCACGAACTGAGTTCGAGTCCCAGTCGCGACGCGTCGCGTGAGACCGAGGGAGCTGCGTGAACGTCGTCGAGAGTTTCGGGCTCGGTGTGTCCTATCGGGGCACGTGGGCGCTCCGCGACTGCACCCTCGCGGTACCGGAGGGACACATCGTCGCTCTTGTCGGCTCGAACGGTGCGGGCAAGACGACCCTGCTCCATTGCGCGGTCGGTCTCGTTACGCCAACGGTCGGTGGGATAACCGTGCTCGGCGGTATCGGAGCCGGATTGCCCGACGCGCTCGAACGCGTCGCGTTCGTGGCGCAGGAGGCACCGTTGTATCGCCACATCACGGTGCGAGCGATGCTCACGGTGGCCGCGAACTTGAACCAGCACTTCGATCGAGTCCTCGCCGAGTCACGCCTGGCGTCCCTCGACATCCCGCTCAATCGTCGAATCGGCAGGCTCTCCGGGGGCCAACAGGCCCAACTCTCCCTCGCTCTGGCGCTCGCCCGACGGCCTGAGTTGCTTGTGCTCGATGAGCCGCTGGCGCGGCTCGATCCGTTGGCACGTCATGAAGTGATGGCAGTTGTCATGTCCGCCGTGGCCGAAGAGGGTCTCTCAGTGATTTTCTCGTCGCACGTCGTATCCGAACTGGAACGAGTGGCCGACTACCTGATACTGATGAGCCACGGACGAGTTCAGATGGTGGGATTGATCGACGACCTCCTTTCCGAGCACGTGGTGTTGAGCGGTCCAACTGACGAAGCGCGGAGCGTGGCTACGTTGTTCACCGTCGTCGAGTCGAAGCACGCGGGACGACAGACTCAGTTCGTCGCGCGAATCGATAGGCCCACTGAGTTCCCGAGCGGTTGGCTGGCCGAGAGCATCTCGCTCGATGAACTCGTGCTGGCCTACCTTCGTGAACCTTCCGCCTCAGCCATGACCGGTCCGCTCGCGGTCTCCGCGAACCGTGCGGAGGTGAAGTGGTGACGACAACCGCCGTACCTTCGCTTGCGTTGCGCGACGAAAACCCGTCGGGAGAGCGCGTCTTGTGGGTTCGGCTGATGCGTGTCGCTCTGATCCAACATCGCGCGGCGTTGGTTACCATCTTCGCGGCATTTGTGGTCCTCGTCATGGCCCTCGTAATTGGTCGTGACGCCGTGAGCGCCAGCTACGCGAGTTACCTCGCGGCTGGCTGCACGCTCGCTCATCCAATCGATCTCCAAGTTTGTGCCGACACGGCCAACAAGTTTGCCGATATACCGAGCTTCACGCCACTCGTTATCGCGCTTCGTCTATTCCCGTTGATCATCGGCGCCTTCGTCGGAGCTCCGTTGGTCGCGCGAGAGATGGAGTCGGGTACGTATCGCTTCGCATGGACCCAAGGGGTGGGCCGCACTCGCTTACTTCTCGTGACGCTCGCGATGTTGGCTTTGGTCGTGACGCCCGTGGCCGTCGTGCTCGGATTCTTGCTCGGGGGCTGGTACATACATCCTTACTCGGTGATCAACATCGCAGTCGGGAGTCACTGGCATTCTGGGTTGTTCACGACGACGTGGTGGATGACGTCGGTATTGACGCTCTTCGCGTTGGCGCTCGGAACGTTCGTCGGGGCCGTCGTCAAGCGCACGGTCGCGGCCATCGCGACGACAGTGGTGGTCGTCGGTGGGGTCCTCGTGGCGGTAAGTCAGTTTCTC
>Ga0182016_10007351_pt1 | contig 11342 bp, 11 predicted proteins | sample 712S2MmetaG_FD_120491 | JGI IMG/M metagenome (GOLD analysis project Ga0182016, IMG submission 120491) | Permafrost microbial communities from Stordalen Mire, Sweden - 712S2M metaG | ecosystem: Environmental > Terrestrial > Soil > Wetlands > Permafrost | place: Sweden: Stordalen | collected...
CGGGTCGCTACATCCAACAGCCGGCGACCAGCGCGTCGGCGCATAGCGTCTTCCAGTAGTTCCTGAATCGCGCTGTTGGACAGCAAGCCTGCCTCCCTGGCGGCCTCCGCTGTGGCATCGGGCAGTTCGATCTGAATTCTCGTCATGGCCAGAGTATTTTAGCATGAATAATGGGCGGGGACCATAAGAATGGTCTCACCTGGCAGGGCGATCGCATTTGCAGCAGGTTCCGCCGGGGAGAGGTCCAGGGACCGTGCTGCTCGTTCTGCTATTGGAGTGAACCCCACCCCTGAGACACAAGAATAAAGCACACTTCGATTTTGCCTTCGGGACTACCCTCACCGCAAGGGCGAACACGACCCGCCTTTTCCACCCGCGCGCCGCCCTGTGGGGCAAGTGACAGAGCGGAGCGTCGACGGCATGGATGCCCCTCTTTCGGCGCGCGGCCGAGGTCAAGCCCCGAAGCCGCGCAGCGGGGCGTCGAAGACGCCGGGCTTGAGGTCGGCCGCGCGCCGAAAGATCATGCAATCGGCCGTCCCTTTGCCCCGGCGTCTCATTCATGAACCTGCACTCACAACCGCGGCCAACGGCGACACGTCATCCCTTGGTACTGGCGTCGGGGATGATGGCCGACCCTGAGCCGCCTCGAATTCCGCCGGTGGCAGATAAGCCAGCGCCGAATGCAGCCGTTGCCGGTTGTAGACTTCCTCGATGAATGCGCCGATCGAAGCCTCTGCCTCAGCCCGATCGCGATACGCCTGACCGTTCACCTCCTCGCGTTTCAACGTGCACATGAAGCTTTCCGCCATCGCGTTGTCCCATGGACAACCAGGCCGGCTCATCGAAGGTTGAATGCCGGCTCGCTCCAACCGAGCGATGTAATCGCCGCAGGCGTATTGCACGCCCTGATCGGAGTGATGCACCAGTTCGCCTGGCGTGACGTCACGATTGCCAATGGCCATATCCAACGCCGACAGCGCCAGCTCAGCCCGCAAATGCTGCGCCATCGCCCAACCGATCACGCGCCGACTAAACGCATCGAGGACAACAGCCAGATAAACGAACTCTTCCCGCATCCTTATATAGGTGATGTCCGCCACCCAAAGTTGGTTGACCGCCATTGGTACCAAATGACGCGCCAGGTTGGGCCAGAGCCGCCAACCATGGCGCGAGTCCGTCGTCGCCGGACGGAACGCAAGCTTTGGCACGCACAGCAGATTGTCTTCCCGGCGGATCCGCGCCACACGCTTGTGGTTCACCGCCCAACCCTCGCGGTGCAGCAGCACCGTGATCTGCCGGTAGCCATTGTAGCGATAGCCGTTTTTCCGCTGCGCCAGTGATAGACGCTGGATTGCGTCACGCAGCGCGGTTGCCTCCTCGCGCGGCTTCGATGCCAGCCAGTGCCGGTAATACCCCGCGCGGCTGACCCCGGCCAACGTGCACATGCGTTCGATCCCACTCTGATTGCCTTGCCGCTCCATCTCCGCGCGGATCACCGCGTAAATGGCGTCTCGCCAGGTCCGCCCTTCGGCAGGCGTTGTTCCCTGACATGCCGCAAGGCCGCGCGAAAAAAATCCAGCTCGACTTGCTGCTGGCCAATCTTCCGCTCCAGTTCCTCGATCCGCCGCTGCTCAGCACCCTTTGCGGACGCAGTTGACGGGACCGAGGCCTCAGGCAACCGCCAATCGCGCTCCAGCGGTCGTCCGATCGCATGCAGCGCATCGGCGCCGCCGGTCCGGTATTTGTTGCGCCATGTATAGAGCAGCCTGCGGCCGACACCGAGCTCCTGCGCCAGCGCATTGATATCCGCTGCCGCGTCCATCCGGGCCAGGGCTTGCAGCTTGAACTCTCGCGTCCAGCGCGTCTTGGGTCTGGATTTCGACACACTCGTTCTCCCTCTAGAACAGTGTGCTCTATTTCCGTGTCTCAGTTTAGGGGGCCACTCCACAGGAGTTTGACACGGGGAACACGAAGGACCACGGAGCAGCACGGAGAGGCATTCCTTGTCGGGCATGCTGCAGCGAACCCCCGGGCATCAGTCATTTTATTGCATTCAATGCCAACGCACGTGGCTGCAATCGGCACGGCTCCGTGCCGCTCCGTGGTCCTTCGTGCCCTCCGTGTTAAATGCTTGCAGCAGAACGAGGCGCTCGGACCTACGGCCACGGCCCGGCTGACAACCACGCCGATTTTCCGCCAAATGCGATTGCCCTGTCTCATCTGGCTGCGCGCCGACGCGGGCCCTGCGCGAGGCGGCTGTCTTGGCATCAGAACCTTAATCAACTGCCATGGTGTCATCGCCCGCCTGGCGCGGCCGGGCGCGCCAGGCTGGGCTTTTCCCTGAGCTGCTCACGGACTATCCAATTCAAACTACGTGAGTGGCCGGCCACAACTCCGGCGGCAGCTACTTCATCACCACGGATTTTCGTCCGTTGGGGTTCAACGGCGACGACGTGGCGTTCTGCAAGCACATCACCGAGCATGCGAAGGTGACGGCGATCCCGGTGTCCGCGTTCTACGATGCGCCCGACGCGCCGAACCATTACGCGCGGTTCGCGTTCTGCAAAAAATTGGAAGTACTGGACGAGGCAGTGGCCCGGCTGCGGCGGCATTTCCGTGCGGGGTAAGGCAAGGGACTGGTGCACTGCCGTCCCCTGATGCGCGGCGCTGCTGCCAGGGGTTTTGTAATCCGCGCGGCGCTGCTGCCGGGCGTTTTGCCCGGTCGGTCGCAGGCCTCGATCTCAGAGCAGCATGTATCCGATGGCCCAGATCGCGCCGGACAGCAGCACACTGACCGCAATTCCGGTCGCGCCCGCCAAATTGTCACTGCTGCCTAGCGGCAATTCCAGCTCGGGTGCCGGCTCGCCACGCAGTAGCGGCAGCAGGGCAGCATCAACGTGTTTCAGTCGGCGTGGCCTCCGGCGCTCCCGGATGGGGGGTTGAGCGCCGTCCTCCAGGACGGTCTGAGCATCAGCCATGGCGGAAGGCTCTCCATTTGTCGTTGCCTGACAAGGTGTCGCTGACGGTCCGTAGCGTTCGAGTCGAAACGTTTTCCAGGCTCGTTCGCCACTGTCCAACATGCAATTCGAACGCTTTCCGGATTGTCTGGCAGGGTGGGTTACGGTCTGGTTACACTCGCACCATTTCGAGGGAATCAACAGTGATCTTATCGGCCTATTCATATGGCCACGCCGGGGACGCCGCTTTTCGCCCGGTGGCACAAACTGAATGAAATTTCCACGGACCTGCCCCTGTCCTGGCACTCCCCGACGCCCCTGTTCTGGCACTCCCCGACTTGGACTCTATCAGTGGGCAGCGCGTGCCGGTAGTCGTCGGTCACATTGCCGCAGCGGAGCAAATCGCCGCCCGCCCTCGCGCCTGTCCGTCTCCCGCGCTAAATTCCCCCGATGGACAGCATCGCCGCCACCCTGGCCTTCCCGCACGCGCAGCCGCCGGAGCCGGGCACCGTGACCACCATCACGCCGGGCGTGTTGTGGTTCCGCCTGCCGCTGCCCTACCGGCTGAACCACGTGAACATCTACCTGATCGAGGACACCGGCGGCTGGGCGGTGCTCGACACCGGGCTGGGGACCGCGGCCTGCCGGGCCGCGTGGGACACGATCCTCGCCGGGCCGCTGGCCGGGCAGCGCCTGACGCAGATGATCGTGACGCATTACCATCCGGACCATGTCGGCCTCGCCGGCTGGCTGGGGTCGCGCTTCGGCCTGAACCTGTCGATGCCGCGGCCGGAATACCTCTACAGCCTGGCGCTGCAATACGCGCCCGGCGACCTGGGGGCCGAGACCTACCGGTCGTTCTACCGCCGCCATGGCCTGTCGCCGGAGGTGACCGAACTGGTGCTCGCCCGCGGCCACGAATACCTGCGGCGCACCACCGGCGTGCCCACCAGCTATCACCGGCTCAAGCACGGCGACGCGCTGTCGATCGGCGCGCGGGCGTTCCAGGTGCTGACCGGTGGCGGCCACGCGCTGGAACAGGCGATGCTGGTGCGGCCGGACGAAAAGCTGTTCTTCGCGGCGGACCAGGTGATCGCGCGTATCTCGCCGAATGTGAGCGTGCACGCGATGGAGCCGGATCTCGACGCACTCGGCATCTATCTGGCGTCGCTGCGCTCGCTGCGCGAGGCGGTGGCCGAGGACGTGCTGGTGCTGCCGGGCCACGGATTGCCGTTCTACGGCCTGCACACAAGGGTTGGTGAGCTGATCGAGCACCACGGCCAGCGCTGCGGCATGATCGCCGATGCGTGCCGGCAGCGGCCTTTGTCGGTGGCGGAACTGGTGCCGCATATCTTCCACCGCGACCTCGACGAGCATCAGACCGGCTTCGCGTTCGGCGAGGTGCTGGCGCATGTCAATCACATGCTGGGCGCCGGCGCGTTGGTGCTGGAGACCGATGCGAGCGGGGCGGATCGTTACCGCACGACGTGAAATCGTGCAGTCCGCGGCATCGCAAGAGTAGGTTCACCACAAAGGCACGAAGGCACGAAGACCGTCGGGACTCTTCGTGCCTTGGTGCCTTTGGCGACGCCCAAAAATAAGCGAACCGGTTCGTAAGCTCCGTCATCCCCGCGAAAGCGGGGACCAAAGCGGCTTAGGTCCCCGCTTTCGCGGGGATGACGTGGAACGAGTGTCTGAACGCCACGTGATTCGACTATTTCTGGGCGTCGCCTTTGTGGTGAGTCTGCTTACGGTGCCGCCGGCCACAATTGTCACCGCCCTGTCGCGTATGCTATTTTTACCAGAATATCATACATCCGGAGCCCATCCCATGGAACGGGTCACCATCAGCGTGTCCGATGAGTTCGCGGCGGAGCTGGCCGTGTTCATGGCGGCCAACCGGTATGACAATCGATCCGAAGCCATCCGCGACCTGGCACGCCTGGGCCTTCGGCAGGCGGATCCACACGACAATACACGCGGCACCTGCGTCGCAACGCTGACCTACGTGTTCAACCATCACGTCCGCGAACTCGCGAAGCGGCTGACGGACACCCATCACGCGCATCACGAACTCCAGGTCGCGACCATGCACGTGCATCTCGACCATGAGAATTGCCTCGAGCTGGCGGTGCTGCGTGGGGATGCTGCCGCCGTCCGCGAATTCTCCAGCGCGGTGATCGCCGAGCGCGGTGTCACGCACGGCCAGATCAACGTCATTCCCACACGGCTGGCCACCGAAGCGCACGCCCACCAGACCGAGGGCGTCTCTCACAAACACCTCCACATGCATCCGCTGAGCTGAGCAGACGCTTTCACGACAGGGGACCGGACATGATCCTCCGCATGGTTCGCGTGACCGCCCTTGTGCTGGCGGTGCTTCCCTTGCTTGCAGCCCCGTCCCGGGCCGAGACGCCGGAGGAATGGGTCCAACTGGGAACGCGCGTACACGGGTTCTTCGGCGGGTTCATTCCGGTTGGCATTCGCATCGGCCTGGACGCCATGCAGCGCCTCCACGCCGCGCCGCGCGGCCCGTCGATCCTCTACTACCAGGGCAAAACGGCCCCCTGTCCCTGCGTGGTGGATGGCGTGATGCTGGCGATCCAGGCGAGCCCGGGGCAGGGAACCGTGCAGGTTTCGACAGAGAAGGCGCCGGCGGGCTCGATGGCGGTCATCGTGATCCGCGATCGCAAGACCCGGGCGGGCCTGCGCTACAGCATCGCCGACGCATGGCTGCCGAAGCTGCTGGCCTGGAACAAGCTGCCACCGATCGAGCGCTACAATCAGGCGATGCAGGCCGAGGGACTGTTCACGGTCGAGCAGCTTACGCAACAATGACGACGTTGCTCACACGGATTTCCGACCAGCCGTTCACCGGCCTGCGCCGGCGCATCGTCGCCATCTACGTACTGCTCTTTGGGGCCAATGCCGGCGTCTGGGCCTGGGCGCTTTATGAATGCCACCTGCAGCCCGTGCTGCTGGGAACGGCGTTCCTGGCGTACGGCTTCGGCCTGCGCCACGCGGTGGATGCCGACCACATCGCCGCCATCGACAACGTCACGCGCAAGCTGATGCAGGAGGGCAAACGGCCGGTCGGAGTCGGGTTCTTCTTTGCCCTCGGTCATTCCACCGTGGTCATCCTGGCCACCGCGGGGATTGCCGTCACGACAACCGCGTTGGCCTCGCGCTTCGATACGTTCCAGACGGTGGGTGGCATTGTTGGCACCCTGGTCTCGACGCTCTTCCTCTTCATCATCGCGGCGATGAATCTGGCCATCCTGGTCGCCGTCGCCCGGACCTTCCGCCATGTCCGCCGTGGCGGCGACTTTTCCCCCCAGGACTTCGACCTTCTGTTGAACAGCCGGGGCCTGTTGGCGCGACTGTTCCGGCCTATGTTCCGGATCGTTACCGACAGCCGGCAGATGTTCCTGGTCGGGTTCCTGTTCGGACTGGGCTTCGACACGGCCACCGAGGTCGCATTGCTCGGCATCTCCGCCACGCAGGCGACCCAAGGCATGCCGATCTGGTCGATCATGCTGTTCCCGGCCCTGTTCGCCGCCGGCATGTCGCTGATCGACACCTCGGATGGAATCCTGATGCTGGGAGCCTACAACTGGGCGTTCATCAGGCCGATCCGGAGGCTCTACTACAACCTGGTCATCACCGCTGTTTCGGTCGTGGTGGCCGTCTTGATCGGCGGGATCGAGGGGCTGGGACTGATCCACGACCAGCTTGGCCTGAACGGCTGGTTCTGGGACGGCGTGGGCCGCCTGAACGACAATTTCAATGGGCTGGGTTTTGCCATCATCGGCCTGTTTATCCTGACCTGGGTCGGCTCGATGCTGGTCTATCGCTATACCGGGCTGGATGAGGTGGAGGTGAGGGCGACGAAACCATGAAACGGCACGCAGCGCTGTCATTGCGAGGCGCGCCGCGCCGAAGCGATCCCCTGCGTGACGAGGCCAGGAACGCTTGTCACGCGGGGGATTGCTTCGGCGCTGCGCGCCTCGCAATGACAGGCGGGGGCTGCGTTATCGCGGACAGGTGGGGGCTGCGTTATCGCGGACAGGCGGGGGCTGCGTTATCGCGGACAGGCGGGCGCTGCGTCATCGCGGACAGGTGGGGGCTGCGTCATCGCTCGAGAGTTGCCCCGCAGGCCATCGCCGCCGCACGCTGGGCAGGTGACAGCGTGCACCCGAACAGCCGGGCGCCGTCCAGCACGACGTCGGTGAGGTCCACGCCGGTCAGGTCGGCGCTGGACAGGTCGGCGCCCATCAGCAGTGCCCCCCGCAGCCTGGCCCCCGCCAGGTTGGCGTGGCGCAGCCGGGCGCCGGACAGGTTGGCATGGATCGCCCGCCCCTCGCCGAGCTTCAGCGACCGAAGATTGGCGTTGCGCAGCGAGGCACCGTTCAGCTTGGCACCGGTCAGGTCGATGCCGCGCAGGTCCGCCTCGTCCAGCCGGCAGTCGCGGAAGTCGGACCCGGCGCATTTGGCCGCCTGCAGGGCCGCGCGCGACAGGTCCAGGCCGTAGAACACCGCCTTGCGCGCGGTCACCATGGTCAGGCAGCCGCCGGCCAGCGACGGGCTGCCACGCAGGTCGAAGCCGCTGAGGTCGAGCCGCGCGCCCTCGGCGCCGTTGCTGCCGATGAACGCCAGGTGCCGGTGCAGCAACTCCTCCAGCCCGCCTTCCAACTCGGTGACCAGACGGCCGCTGGGAGCATCCGACAGCGTGTCGCGCATGTCGGCGCCGGCGATGTTGGTGTAGGTGAAGCTGGCCCCCGCCAGCACGGCACCGCGGAAGCAGGCGCCGCGGGTGTCGGCCTGGCCGAAATCGGCCCCTGCCAGGTCGCAATCGGAGAAGTTGGCGCCTTGCAATCGGGCGCGGATCAGCTTGCAGCCGCGCATCGTGGCGTCGGAGAAGTCGGTCTGGATGGCGATGGCGCCGGACAGGCTGGCGTTGGTCAGGTTGGCGCCGGAAAAGTCGGCGCCCGAAATGGCGGTGGCGTTGTGTTCCTCCGGCAGCACCGCATGGAATTCGCCCGCCCGGTCGCGCGAGACGTGCACGCCCTCGCGCAGGTCGGCCGAGAACAGGTTGGCGCCGACCAGGATGGCGCCGGCGAAGTAGCAGCCGCGCAGGTCGGCGCGGACCAGACTGGCATTCTCCAGGTTGGCCTGGCGGAAGTCGCAGGCGAACAGGGTGGCGCAGTCGAAATGGCAGCCGGCCAGGTTGGCGCCGTAGAACGAGGCGCCGGTGAAGTCGGCATGCGACAGGTCCTGTCCTGCCAGGTCGTGCCCCGACAGGTCCACGCTGGTGAGCACGGCGCGCCGGCCACCGGGGCGCGAGTTCCGGAATTGCTCGTGGCGCCGGAAGATCTCGGCGAGCTGAGCCTCGGGGAGGCGGAGCAACTCCAGACGGCTCGGGTCAACATCCATGTCAGTGCATCCCTGTTGCCTCGCCGTCAGTGGCCTCGCCGTGATGGGCGGCCATCGCCCGCTTCATGCCGGCGGAGGCCCGCAGCCACGATTTGCTCGTCGGGCGGCAAGCCGTGGGTGCCGAGCTTGGCGGCATGACGCAAACCGGCGGCGCCGGCCACGACGGGAGCATTCCGCGCCCGCCGTCGGAGCAGGCGGCTGGCGTCGGGGGGAAGTATGCGACGGTTTGGTTAACGTTTGGTGCAGACGCGGCTCCGCGGCGGGCAGGGCGATCGGGGGAGCCGAAGGAAGATCAGGGGCTTCCGCCCCTGAAACCCCACCAGAGGGCGCTGCCCTCTGGACTCCCGCCAAGGGCGGAGCCCCCCTCCCGTCCAACCTCTCTAAACGGATGGATTGCAAAGGCTGCGCCTTTGCTGGGGGGTCCAGGGGGGCAAAGCCCCCCTGGCGGGTTCCAGGGCGGAGCCCTGGCCTTCCTTCGGCTCCCCCGATAGCCCTGCTGCGGCGGGCCGGTCAGCGGGCGAAGAACATCTCGGTCAGCACGTAGTCGAAGGCCAGGATCAGGATCGAGGCGCTGACTACAGCTCCGGTGGTGGCGGCGCCGACGCCCTGGGCGCCGCCGCGGCTGTTGTAGCCCTGGTAGCAGCCCATCAGAGCGATGATGAAGCCGAACACCGCCGCCTTCGCCAGGCCGGACACCACGTCCTGGGTCTGCATGAAGTTCAACGTGTTGGTCAGGTAGGTGGTGGGGTTGAACCCCAGCTTCAGCGTCGAGACGATAAACCCGCCCAGCACGCCCAGCACGTCGGCCACCAGCACCAGCGCCGGCAGCGCGATGATCCCGGCGAGCAAGCGTGGCACCACCAGGTATTTCATCGGGTTGGTGGACAGCGTGGACAGCGCGTCGATCTGATCGGTGACCCGCATGGTGCCGAGCTCGGCGGCCATCGCTGCACCGATGCGTCCCGCCACCATCAGCCCGGCCAGCACCGGCCCGAGTTCGCGGGTGATCGACAGCACGACGATGTTCGGGATGGCGCTTTCGGCGGAATAGCGGGAAAAGCCGGTATAGGACTGCAACGCCAGCACCATGCCGGTGAACACGGCGGTCAGCGCGACCACCGGCAGACTGAAATAGCCCATCTCCAGCAGGGCGCGGCCGAACAGCCTGGCGTAGAAGGGCGGCCGCGCGACATGCGACAGCCCAGTGCCGGCGAACACGGTCAGCGAGCCGGTGCCGCGGGCGGCGCCGATCACGCTGCGGCCGATCCCCGCCAGCAAGTCCAGCAGCGCGTTCACGCCGGCCGGTAGATGCGGTGGAAGCGGCGGCCCAGCGAGGTGAGCACCTCGTAGCCGTTGGTGCCGGCATCCCGCGCCACGTCGTCAGGGGTTTGCGCCGGCCCCAGCAATTCCAGCGTCGAGCCGGGTTGCGCCTCGGGATGGTCGGTCACGTCGAACGTCGTCAGGTCCATGGAGACACGCCCTACCAGCGGCACGGGGGTGCCGTCAAAGAGCGCCCGGCCGCATCCGGACAGGCTGCGGTGCCAGCCGTCGGCGTAGCCCACCCCGACGGTGGCAATGCGCGACGGGCGGGCGGCGCGCCAGGTGGCGTTGTAGCCGACGGTCTCGCCCGGTCGCAGGTCGCGCACCGCCAGGATGCGGGCCGTCAGCCGCACCGGCAGCCGCATCGGGTTGGGCCGGCCGGGGGTCGGGTTGATGCCGTACAGCGCCGCGCCGGGGCGGGCGAGGTCGGAGCCCCAGCCGGCGCCCAGGAAGATGCCGGACGAGTTGGCGAAGCTGCGCGGCGCCGGCGGGAGCCCGGCACAGGCGGCGTCGAAGCGGGCGCGCTGGAGGTGGTTGGTTGGGTCGGCGGGGGCCTCGGACGCCACCAGGTGGGTCATGACGTAGCGCAGGTCGATGCCGGCGAGGCGGCCGTGGTCGGCTTGCAGCGCCGCCAGCTCGTGCCGGTCGAGGCCCAGCCGGGCCATGCCGGTGTCGATTTGCAGCGAGGCGGGCAGCGCGCGCCCAAGGCGGCGTGCCGTCGCGGTCCAGGCGTCCAACTCGGCCAGCGAATTCAACACCGGGGTGAGGCGGTGCGCGACGTAGTCCGGTTCCGCGCCTCGGGGTAGGCCGCCGAGCACCGCCAGCATCGCGCCGGGGATGCTGGCGCGGATGGCCAGGGCTTCCTGCGGCAGGGCGACGAAGAAGTGGCGACAGCCGGCTTCGTGCAGGGCAGGGGCGACCTGCGCGGCGCCCAGGCCGTAGGCGTCGGCCTTCACCACGCCGGCGACGGGGCCGGACGGGTGGTTCCGGCCGAGCAAGCGCCAATTGGCGACGACGGCGCCGAGGTCGATCTCGAGGACCGCGGCCTCGAGGATGGCGGGTTCGAGGATTGCGGGCGCGAGGATGGCGGGCTCGAGGTTGAAAGTCTCGGCGCTGGCGGTTGCGGGGAGTGCGGGCGCGAGGAGGCCAGCCTCGGGGATGGCGGCGGACGCGCGAGCCGGCGCTTGGGTCTCGGTGCGCGGCGGTTCGTGCGCCGGTTGTCGGTCGGAGGCAGATGGTTGGGTGAGGGGACTGTGGACCATCGTGGCGGCGTGCCGGACCGTGGGGCATTCGGGGTTGGGAAGCTCCCGCGCTGGGGCGGGTTGTGTCACGCGCGGCGTGGGCGCTGCAAGGTGGTGGTGCGGCGCAGCGCAGCCGAGCGGTCCATGGCGCTGCGGCGTTGTGGGGCGGTCCAAAGCGGTGGGGCGGCATCAACCAACGAAAGTGTAGGCGGCCAGGATGACCACGCCACTGACAGCGATGGTGGCGTGGAGGCCGATCACCAGCACTGGCACGCGCCGTCGCGCCAGGCGGGCGATCAGCACAGCCGATCCCGCCAGCAACGCCGCTGCCAGCAGCACGGCGGCGATGCGGCCGAAGCCTCCGACGCCCATCGCCTCGCCGCGCGGCGGC
>Ga0182016_10007356_pt1 | contig 11339 bp, 9 predicted proteins | sample 712S2MmetaG_FD_120491 | JGI IMG/M metagenome (GOLD analysis project Ga0182016, IMG submission 120491) | Permafrost microbial communities from Stordalen Mire, Sweden - 712S2M metaG | ecosystem: Environmental > Terrestrial > Soil > Wetlands > Permafrost | place: Sweden: Stordalen | collected...
CTCGATCATCTGAAGCATGAGCACGGCCAATGGGCGCGGCGGATTGCGCTGTTAAAATCCGACGACATCGACCCCGACATGCTCGACGAACGGGCGCGTGCGCTCCTCGATTATGTCGAGCCAAACGACCTGACCCTGATGCTCGACAGGAAAACGCCTCCGGCGCCGCCGCCAGCGCCCTGAACCGCGGCTTGAACTTGCCTGGCGCGCTTCCGAAATCAAGATAAACGACAAGGATTTGACGGCGGGCGGATGTCCCGATCCGAAAATGCCCCGGCTTCCGCAATGGGGGGTTTTCGGCTATTGGAGAATGCGCGCCCGATCGTTAATGGTGTTTCGAGGATAAGTAAGAATGGCCGTCGCCCAGACTAAGCCAACGGCTTCTAGTGCCCAAGGTTCTAGCGCTCAAGGATTGCTGCCTACTGCCGATCTCGCCTCGGTCGAGACTCCTTCCGCCCCCGTATTCGACAAGGAACAGGAGCTCGGGGCGCTGCGCCAAATGCTCTTGATCCGCCGGTTCGAGGAAAAGGCCGGCCAGATGTACGGCATGGGCCTGATCGGCGGCTTTTGCCATCTCTACATCGGCCAGGAAGCGGTCGTCGTCGGCATGAAGCTCGCGATGCAGCAGGGCGATCAGATGATCACCGGCTATCGCGACCACGGCCATATGCTTGCGAGCGGCATGGATCCCAAGGGCGTCATGGCGGAGCTCACCGGCCGGCGCGGCGGCTACTCCAGGGGCAAGGGCGGGTCGATGCACATGTTCTCGCTCGACGAGCACTTTTACGGCGGGCACGGCATTGTCGGCGCCCAGGTTCCGCTCGGCACCGGGCTCGCTTTCGCCAATAAGTACCGCGGCAACGACAGCGTCAGCCTGACCTATTTCGGCGATGGCGCCGCCAACCAGGGCCAGGTCTATGAGAGCTTCAACATGGCCGAGCTGTGGAAGCTGCCGGTCGTCTATGTGATCGAGAACAACCGCTACGCCATGGGCACTTCCGTGACGCGTTCCTCGGCGCAGACCGATTTCTCCAAACGCGGCGTGTCGTTCAACATTCCGGGCAAGCAGGTCGACGGCATGGACGTGCGCGCGGTCAAGGCCGCCGCCGCCGAGGCGCTCGCCTGGTGCCGCGCCGGGAAGGGACCGACCATTCTGGAGATGATGACCTATCGCTATCGCGGCCACTCGATGTCTGATCCGGCGAAGTACCGGACCAAGGAGGAAGTCGACAAGGTCCGCACCGAGCACGATCCGATCGAGCAGGTGCGCAAGCGCCTCCTTGACCACAAGTGGTCGAGCGAAGACGAATTAAAGAAGATCGATGCTGCGGTCCGCGCCGTGGTCAACGAGGCCGCCGAATTCGCCACCCACGATCTCGAACCCGATCCCGCCGAACTTTACACCGACGTCTATCGCTGAGCGCGGTTCCCGCGACGCCCATAAGCCTTGAGTGATCCGCCATGCCGACTGAGGTATTGATGCCCGCCCTTTCGCCAACGATGGAGAAGGGCAATCTCGCCAAGTGGCTCAAGAAAGAGGGCGACAGCGTCAAATCCGGCGATGTGATCGCCGAAATCGAGACCGACAAAGCCACCATGGAAGTGGAGGCGGTCGACGAGGGCACGCTCGGCAAAATCCTCGTTCCCGAAGGCACCAACGACGTCGCGGTGAATACGCCGATCGCCATGATCCTCGGCGAGGGCGAGGACTCCAGTGCATTAAAGAGCGCGAAGCCCGCCCCGGCGAAACCGCAGGCCGCAACGGAACAGCCTGCCGCTCAGGAAAAAGCCGCCGAGTCCGCGCCTCCCGCCGAAACGGCGGAGCCGGCGAAGACGGCGGAAGCACCCGCGCCGGCAAAAACCGGCACCGCCAAGCCGCCGTCGGCGCATCTTGAGCCTGAGCCCGAAGTGCCGGAGGGCACCGAGCTCGTATCCATGACCATGCGCGAAGCCCTGCGCGACGCCATGGCCGAAGAAATGCGCCGCGACGCCGACGTCTTCGTCATGGGCGAGGAGGTCGCGGAATATCAGGGCGCCTACAAAGTCACGCAAGGTTTGCTGGACGAATTCGGCGCACGGCGCGTCATCGACACGCCGATCACCGAACACGGATTTGCCGGCGTCGGCATCGGCGCGGCGTTTGCCGGCCTCAAGCCGATCGTCGAATTCATGACATTCAATTTCGCCATGCAGGCGATGGACCAGCTCATCAATTCGGCAGCGAAGACGCAATACATGTCGGGCGGCCAGGTCAAACTTTCGATCGTGTTTCGCGGCCCGAATGGCCCGGCATCGCGCGTTGCCGCGCAGCACAGCCAGGATTATTCGGCTTGGTACTCCCACATTCCGGGGCTGAAGGTGATCGCGCCCTCGACCGCGGCCGACGCCAAGGGCTTGCTGAAGGCCGCGATCCGCGATCCCAATCCAGTCGTGTTCCTCGAGAACGAAATTCTCTACGGCCATTCCTCGCCGGTGCCGAAACTGGACGATTACGTGTTGCCGATCGGCCGCGCCCGCGTCGTGCGGCCGGGCAAGGACGTCACCATCGTCGCCTGGTCGATGGGCATGAGCTATGCGCTGAAGGCCGCCGAAGAACTGGCAAAAGACAATATCGACGCCGAAGTGATCGATCTGCGCACGCTCAAGCCGATGGATAGCGACACCATCATCCAATCGGTGCAGAAAACGGGCCGCCTCGTCACCGTCGAAGAGGGCTGGAAGCAATCCGGCGTCGGCGCCGAGATCGCCGCCCGCGTGATGGAAGAAGCCTTCGATTATCTCGACGCCCCGGTGACGCGCGTCTGCGGCAAGGACGTGCCGATGCCTTACGCTGCCAATCTCGAAAAGCTTGCGCTGCCGTCTGTCGCTGAAGTCGTCGAGGCGGCAAAATCTGTCTGCTACCGCTAAAATTTTTTGGTGAATCCTCGCCCATGCCCATCAACATCCTCATGCCGGCACTGTCGCCCACGATGGAGAAGGGCAACCTTGCCAAATGGCTCAAGAAAGAGGGCGAGGCGGTCAAGACCGGCGACGTGATCGCCGAGATCGAGACCGACAAGGCGACGATGGAATACGAATCCGTCGACGACGGCGTGCTGGCGAAGATCGTGGTGCCGGAAGGCACCAGTGACGTGCCGGTCAATCAGCTCATCGCCGTGCTGGCGCAGGAAGGCGAGGACGTAAAGGCGGCTGCGGCCGGAGCCGGGAAGGGTGCTGCACCGGCCGCGAAACCGGCCGAGGCGGCAAAACCCGCGGCACCGCAGGCAGCGCCCCAATCACCACCCAGCGCCCAGACAAAGCCCGCCGTCCCACCTCCTTCGTCCGCAACCAACGCTCCGACTGCGAAACCGTCGGGCGCTCCGGCGCAAACGAACGGTCAGCCGAACCGTGTCTTCTCCTCGCCGCTCGCGCGAAGACTGGCGAAGGAAGCCGGTATCGATCTCGGCCGCATCCAAGGCTCAGGCCCGCATGGCCGCGTCATCGCCCGCGACGTCGCGACGGCGAAAGAAGGCGGCGGCTTGCGCGCACCGGCTCCGGCCGCAGCCGTAGCGGCGGCGAGCAGCGCGATCGCGCCTGCCATGTCCGACCAGCAGGTCCGCGCGCTGTTCGACGAGGGCAGCTACGACGTCGTGCCGCATGATGGCATGCGCCGGACCATCGCGCAGCGGTTGACCGCCGCCGCCCAGAGCATGCCGGTGTTCTATCTCACGGTCGATTGCGACATCGGCAAGCTCCTGACCGCCCGCGAGGAGATCAATGCCTCGGCGCCCAAAGGCAAGGACGGCAAGCCTGCGTTCAAGCTCTCGGTCAACGACTTCATTATCAAGGCGCTGGCACTGGCGCTGCAGAAGGTCCCGGATGCAAACGTAAGTTGGACCGAAAGCGCCATGCTCAAGCACAAGCATTCCGACGTCGGCGTCGCGGTGGCGATGCCGAACGGACTGATCACGCCGATCATCCGCAGCGCCGAGACCAAATCACTTTCCGCCATCTCCAATGAGATGAAAGACTTTGCACAGCGGGCGCGCGACCGCAAGCTTAAGCCGCACGAATACCAGGGCGGCACCACCTCGGTGTCCAATCTCGGCATGTACGGCATCAAGGATTTTACCGCGGTGATCAATCCGCCGCAGTCGAGCATCCTTGCCGTCGGCATGGGCGAGGAGCGCGCGGTGGTGCGCGACGGCAAGATCGTCGCCGCCCATATCATGAGCGTTACGCTTGCTTGCGATCATCGCTCGATCGACGGCGCGCTTGGAGCGGTGCTGGTCAGTGCCTTCAAGGCACTGATCGAAAATCCGGTGATGATGCTGGTGTAGCGTCGCCCGTCATTGCGAGCGAAGCGAAGCAATCCAGTGGGCCCGCGCTGCTTGAGGATTGCTTCGTCGCTTCGCTCCTCGCAATGACGATCAGGCCGGCTCAAGCCCTTTCGCCTGAAACACCGCCTTCGCCGCCGGCGACTGCAGCATCTCAATCAACGCCTTCGCCGCATCCACGTTCTTGCTCACAGGCATGATCCCCGCGACAAATTCCGTAATCAAATTCAGATCGCCCGGCAGCATGCCGACGATCTCCGAGCCCTCGATATGAAGGAGTTCCGGCTTTTGCTGCAGAGCAAGCTCCGCTTCTCCGGTCATCAGAAGCGCCGCGCAAAATCCGCCGGGCGGCGGATATTTGATCTTCGGCTTGAGCTGCTCGGCGATCCCCATGCGCTCGATCAGCTTGGCGAAGTAGACGCCACTCGCCCCGCCGGCCGACGGTTCGCTGCAGGCGATGGATTTGCAGGCCAGCAGCGCCTGCTTGAACGCCTCGGGCGTCGAGATATCCGGCTTCGGCGCGCCTTGCTTTACCGCGATCGCCACACCGGAACTCGCAAGCTCAACCTCAGAGCCCGGAACCACCTTGCATTGCTGTTTCAGCGCCTCGATACCGGCACGGCTCAGGAGCAGCACGTCGGCGGTTTCGCCGGCCTCGAGGCGCTTGACCAGCATCGGCGCGGTGCCCCAGGTGAGGCTGAGTTTTACGCCGCTCGATTTCTCGTAATTCTGGAACAGCCCCTCAGCCGCGCTGCGCACCCCGATGGTGCTGAAAACCGTCAATTCCGTCATGGCTTGGGCATCCTTCTTGCTTCGTCTTATAGCGCGTGGCAATGACCCGGCGAACCGGAAAATCGGGCGACAATGGAACAGCTCATCGACGGTTACCGCCGCTTTCGCGCCGGCACGTGGCGTGACGAACGCGCGCGTTTCGAGGAATTGAGCCGGCTCGGGCAAAGTCCGCGCGCGCTGGTCATTGCCTGTTCGGACAGCCGCAGCGATCCACAAATGATCTTCAATGCCCGTCCGGGCGAGCTCTTCGTCGTGCGCAATGTCGCCAATCTGGCGCCGCCCTACGGCCCGGATGCAGAACCGCACGGCACCAGCGCCGCGATCGAATTCGCCGTGCGGTCGCTCCGCGTGCGCGATATCGTCATCATGGGTCACGCCAGATGTGGCGGCATCCACGCGCTGTTGAATGGAGCACCGGCCGAAACGTCGGATTTTGTGCCGCAATGGGTCCGCATCGCCGAACCGGCGCGATTGCGCGCCATGCAGACGCCGCCCGAGCATCGGCAGACGGTTTGCGAGCATGAGGCAGTCCGCCTGTCGCTTGCGAACCTCCTGACCTTCCCCTGGATCAAGAGCGCGGTCGAAGCCGGCGACATCAATCTCCACGGCTGCTATTTCGGCATCCAGTCCGGCATTCTCGAACGGCTCGGCGACGATGGTATTTTCCGGCCCATCCCTGAATAGCTGCCGTAACCATCCCAACGGCGTCTCATTGCATTTTGGGCCCGGCGCGGCACACTGACCCGCTGGCTATGCGAGGAGCGCGGGCGGGGTTACGGCCATGAAGGTCATTATCGCGGGAGCGGGCGTCGGCGGGCTGGTGACGGCGCTGATGCTGCACGCGCGCGGCATCGACTGTGAAATCTACGAGCAGGCGGACGCCATCCGCGAACTTGGCGTCGGCATCAATACGCTGCCGCACGCCATCAAGGAATTGGCCGAGCTCGGCCTCCTCGAACGCCTCGACGCGGTTGCGATCCGCACCCACGAACTGTTCTACACCAACCGCTTCGGCCAGGAGATCTGGCGCGAACCGCGCGGTCTCGATGCCGGTTACGACGTGCCGCAATTCTCGATCCATCGCGGCCGGCTGCAGGGGGTGATTTATCAGGCGGTCCGGGCGCGGCTTGGCGAGTCGCGCATCCATCTCGGCTGCCGACTCGGCTCGTTCACCCAGGACGACGCTGGCGTGACCGCCTATTTCTTCGATCGCAACGGCGTACATCGGCACACGTCTTACGGTGACGTTCTGATCGGCGCTGACGGCATCCACTCGCTGGTCCGCGAAATGCTTTATCCCCATGAGGGTCCGCCGGCGTGGAACGGGTTGATGCTGTGGCGCGGCGCTATTGATTGGCCGGCGTTTTTGGACGGCCGCTCGATGGTCGTCGCCGGCGGGCTCGCCGCCAAGGTGGTGATCTATCCGATCGCGGAAGGCTCACGGCCGGATCGGCGCCTGACCAATTGGGCGGTGGTCGGCCGGGTCGGCGACGGCTCGACACCGCCGCCGCAAAAGCAGGACTGGTCGCGGCCCGGCCGTTTCGAGGATCTGATGCCGCATGTGCAGCGCTTCAGTATACCCTATGTGGACGCCAATGCGCTGATCCAGGCCACCAGCGAGTTTTGGGAATATCCGATGTGCGACCGCGACCCGCTGCCACGCTGGAGCCACGGTCGCATCACCTTGCTCGGCGACGCCGCGCATCCGATGTATCCGGTTGGTTCGAACGGCGCCTCGCAAGCAATCCTCGACGCGCGATTCCTCGCCGACCGGCTAAAGGACGCCGAGCACCCGGTCCACGCGCTGTGGCTCTACGAGCAGACGCGGTTGCCGATGACGGCCGAAATCGTGCGCATGAACCGACGCGGCGGTCCGGAAGGCGTCATCGACGCGGTAGAGGCACGCGCGCCGGACGGTTTCAGCAATATCGACGATGTGCTGTCGTTCGAACAGCGCAAAGCCATCGTACGCGGTTACGCATCTTCCGCGGGCTTTGCACGCGAGCAGGTCAACAAGGCTGCGTAACTTCCGGGGCCGTTCACCCTGGAGGCGGCAGGAACATGACCTCATATCTGGCCGAGAGCGCGACAACATCCTGCGGCGCTTGCTCCTTCATGCCGTGAATGGCCCAGAACAGGTCGTAGAGTTTTCGCGTCGGAGACACCCAGAACAGGCACTTCACGGTCTGGTCGGACTTGTTGAAGAGGCCGTGCGGGATGCCCATCGGCAGCCGGATCAGGTCGCCCGCGGTCGCGACAAAATCCTTGCCGTCGAGCACGAGGTCGAAGCGGCCCTCGAACATGTAGATGAACTCGTCCTGGGTCGGATGAATATGCGGCGGCACGAAAGTGCCGGGCGGAAGCGTTGCATGCCAGGAGAATACACTTTCGCTCAGCGATTTGGGCACATAGGTCTGGCCGAGGATGTCCCAGACGATACCATCGATGCCGGTGCCGGCCTTGGTGATACCCGCGGTCAGTGGCTGCATGACGCCCATACTCCCGTCGCCCGGTGCTCGCGTAGGCTCGCCGCTATTCAACCACGAATGCAGCGCTGCAGAAACAATTCCGAACGGCACCGGCGGCTCCAATTCCCGGCAGAGTAAACGCGCTTACGATAGGGCTTGGCTAAATGCGGCAATAGGGCTTTAACCCGCATTCCTGGAGCGCAATGACATAGCATCGGGCCGCCGCGACAAGTTCAAAGATGCCCGCTAAGGTTACCGTAACGCGAGGTTGAGAATGGCTGACACGAATTTCGACATCATCATCATCGGTTCGGGACCGGGCGGCTATGTCACCGCGATCCGCGCGGCGCAGCTTGGCTTTAAGACCGCCATCATCGAGCGCGAATATCTCGGCGGCATCTGCCTCAACTGGGGCTGTATCCCGACCAAGGCGCTGCTGCGATCCGCCGAGATTTTCCACTACCTGCAACACGCCAAGGATTACGGGCTGTCGGCGGGCGAAGTGACCTACGATCCGACCGCCGTGGTGAAACGATCGCGCGCCGTGTCGAAACGGCTGAACGACGGCGTTGGCTTCCTGATGAAGAAGAACAAAGTCCCGGTGATCTGGGGCGAGGCGATCATCGACGCTCCCGGCAAGATCACGGTGAAAGCGGGCAGGGGCGAAGCACCGAAAGGTTCGCTCGGCCCCGGCACCTATCAGGCCAAGCACATCATTGTCGCCACCGGCGCGCGGCCGCGCGTGCTGCCCGGCCTCGAGCCCGACAAAAAACTGATCTGGACCTATTTCGAAGCCATGGTGCCGGAACGCATGCCGAAAACCCTGCTGGTGGTCGGCTCGGGCGCCATCGGTATCGAATTCGCATCGTTCTATCGCACCCTCGGCGCCGAGGTGACGGTAGTCGAGGTGCTGCCGCAAATCCTGCCGGTCGAGGACGCCGAAATCGCCGCCTTCGCGCGCAAGAGTTTTGAGAAGCAGGGCATCAAAATTTTCACCGGCGCCAAAGTGACGAAACTCGATAAGAAGGCCGACAGCGTCACCGCCACCATCGACGACGGCAAGGGCGGCACCCAGACGCTGACCGTCGATCGCGTCATCGCCGCGGTCGGCGTCGTCGGCAATATCGAAAATCTTGGGCTGGAAAAGCTCGGCGTGAAGACCGAGCGCGGCTCGATCGTCATCGACGGCATGTGCAAGACCAACGTGCCGGGCATCTACGCCATCGGCGACGTCGCGGGACCGCCGCTCCTTGCCCACAAGGCCGAGCATGAGGGCGTCATCTGCGTCGAGGCGATCAAGGGCTTGCACCCGCATGCGATGGACAAGCGCATGATCCCGGGCTGCACCTATTGCACGCCGCAGGTAGCCTCGGTCGGGCTCACCGAACAAGCCTGCAAGGAGAAGAAGATCGAGATCCGGGTCGGCCGGTTTCCGTTTGTCGGCAACGGCAAGGCCATCGCACTCGGCGAGGACCAGGGTCTCGTCAAAGTGATCTTCGACAAGAAGACCGGCCAGCTCCTCGGCGCCCATATGGTCGGCGCCGAAGTCACCGAACTGATCCAGGGCTACGTGGTGGCGATGAATCTCGAGACCACCGAAGAAGAGCTGATGCACACCGTATTCCCGCATCCGACGCTGTCGGAGATGATGAAGGAAGCGGTGCTGGATGCGTATGGAAGGGTGTTGAATATGTGATTGTCATTCCGGGCGAGCGCAGCGCCCCCGGAAGGACGATTACCCAACAAGCCCCGTCATCGGCTTCACGCCATCGCTGCCCGGAAACACATTCTGCGCCAGGGCACGCTCGTCGGCGCGCAGATGATCCTTCAGCACGCCTTTGAGCACGGCACGCAGATCCGTGGTCGGCTTAAGGTCGCGGTTCTCGTAAAGATTGGCGCTCTTCAATCCAGGCCAATCGGCGATGACCCGGCCGCCCTTGAGTGCGCCGCCGACGAGGAGCGCGACCGTTGCGGTGCCATGATCGGTGCCGTCGGTGCCGTTGATATGCGCGGTACGGCCGAATTCGGTGGCGAGCACGACGACGGTATCTTTCCACGCCGCGCCCATATTGGTTCTCACCGCCGCGAGCGCATCGTCGAGCGCGCCGAGCAATTGCGAGAGGCGGCCATTGGCGATGCCTTCGTTGACATGCGTATCCCAGCCATCGAGCGCGAGCGCGCCGACGCGCGGCCCGTCGGGCTGCGCCAAAAACTTCGCGGCATTGCCGGCGGCCTCGGAGAAATAGGCGCGCACTTGGGCGGGAGCTGCACCGCCAGGCTTCTGCGCCATGTCGCCCGCGTGCTCGATAGCGGAAAGTTTTGAGCTGTCCTCGAGAACGCTCGCGAGCTTCGGATCGGAATGACGATAGAGCTCGAGAAGCCGCCCGAAAGTGTCATCGCCGGCCGGCATGATCCGCTGCGGCGACCACGACAGCACTGGCGCCGGGCCGCGCACGACAAGCGGCGTCACCGGCCCGACCGCAAAAACCTTGCCGCCTTTGGGATCGATCCGGCCACCCGGCGCAAGAGCCGATAGGGTGCGGTTGAGCCAGCCGGAGTCGCTCGGCGCGGGTTTTGGCAAGCCGCTTTCCAAGAGATCCTGGCCGTCGAAATGCGAGCGCTCGCGATACGGTGTGGCGCAGGCATGCACGACGATCGCTTCACTGCTCTGAAACATGCCATGCAGGTTCGGCATCGCCGGATTGAGCGCGAAGAAATCATTGAGCCTTAGCGGTGGCACCTTGCCGTTGAAGGTGAGCGCATTGTCGCCGCGGAGCGCCACCCAGTCCGGATCGCCGACCGGCGCGACCGTCGCCAGCCCGTCGAGCGCTCCGCGCAGGATGATGGCGAGAAAGCGCGGGTCGCGGCCTTCCGCATGGGCCAGTCTCGGCAGATGCGTCCAGGCGAACAGCGTACCGGAAGCGAGCAAAATGTCGCGCCGCGAGGGAGCATGCAGCCTCATGTTCATCTCCTTAGGAATTCCGGCGTCATGACGAGGAGCGCCAGCGCCTGACGGCGGCTTTCGGCGCGCGCGATCGTCGTGCGTGCGTCGGCGGAGGCAAGCGGCCCGAGGCCGCTATCGACGAGCGCCAGCGGGTCGGCGCTTGCGGCGCGGCCGGCAAATTCGTTGGCGATGTCGACGCGGCGCGGCACGCCGTCGATCCAGGCCGCTTCGTTGTCCGCATAGCCATTCGGCGCCGGCGGCCGCCACAGCGGTTCACCGAGGACGGCTTGCGCATTCATGATGCGGCCGATCGGCAGCGTCGTTTGCGTGCCGGTGAGGCGGATGACGCCCGCGACCCATTCGGCAGGAGGTTTGAGTTTTTGCCGTTGCGGTGTCCAGGCTTCGTCCGCCGTGACGAGCGCCGTGGCCATCGCCTTGAGGTCGCCGTCATGGTCCGTTAACGTCTTTGCTAGCTTGGCGACGAGCGTTGGCGGCGGCTCGTCGGCGACGAAATGAGCCGCGAGCTTTTGCGCAATGTGCTGCGCGGTTGCCGGATGGCGCGCGAGATCGGCGAGCACAGTGCGGCCCTGATCGACGCCGGTATCCGGATAGCGTTTGCCGAGCACGGTTTGCTCGCCTGGTTCGTGCAGACGCTTCACGAAGATGAATTCGCCGCCGTGCTCCGGCTCTTCCGGATTGATCCAGCTCCAGCCGGTGAGCACCTTGGCAAAGCTTGTGACGTCGGCCTGCGAATAGCCACTGCGGACGCCGAGCGTATGCAATTCCAGCGTCTCGCGGGCCAGATTCTCGTTCAAGCCC
>Ga0182016_10007357_pt1 | contig 11339 bp, 6 predicted proteins | sample 712S2MmetaG_FD_120491 | JGI IMG/M metagenome (GOLD analysis project Ga0182016, IMG submission 120491) | Permafrost microbial communities from Stordalen Mire, Sweden - 712S2M metaG | ecosystem: Environmental > Terrestrial > Soil > Wetlands > Permafrost | place: Sweden: Stordalen | collected...
AAGAGATAAGAGAAAAGAGATAAGAGAAAAGAGATAAGAGAAAAGAGATAAGAGAAAAGAGATAAGAGAAAAGAGATAAGAGATAAGAGAAAAGAGATAAGAGTTAAGAGCTGAGAGCTAAGAGTTAAGAGCTGAAAGCTGAGAGCTCGTCCATTCGAGCCTTACAATCTTTTTATGAGCAATGGCTGGCAGTATCCGCACAGGCGGTGGAATCCGCTGCGGCAAAGCTGGGTGCTGGTTTCGCCGCACCGCACGCAGCGGCCCTGGCAAGGCGAAGTGGGGCAGAAGACTGCGCCTTCAGGCGTGTCCTACGACCCTGAATGCTACCTGTGCCCCGGGAACAAGCGGGCCGGCGGCGCCGAAAATCCTGCTTATGAAAATGTGTTCGCGTTTGTAAACGATTACTCGGCCCTGCTGCCTGATTTGCCTGCCGTCGAAGACACTTCATCGTCTCCGCTGCTGGCTGCCGAGGCCGCGCGCGGCTTATGCAAAGTGCTCTGTTTCCATCCCGATCACAGCCTGACGCTGGCGCGGATGACGCGCGAAGAGATTCGCTTGGTGGTTGACGCCTGGACCCACGAGTACGGAGAGATTGGCGGCATCGACTGGATCGAGTACGTGCAGATCTTCGAGAACCGCGGGGCCATGATGGGCGCCAGCAACCCGCACCCTCACTGCCAGATATGGTTTACCAGTTTTGTTCCAGACGAGCCGGCGGCGGAGACCGCGGCCCAGCACGAACACCTGGCCCGCAGCGGCCAATGCCTGCTTTGCGATTATGCTGCTACCGAGCTTGCTGCCGGCGAGCGGGTGGTGTTTGCGAACGAGCATTTTGTCGCGCTGGTTCCTTGGTGGGCGGTGTGGCCATTTGAGGTGCTGCTTTTGAGCCGCCGCCACGCCGGCGCGCTGCCCGGGTTTTCAGCGGATGAGCGCGATTCGCTGGCCGACGCGCTCAAGCGAATCACGACCCGCTTCGATAATCTCTTCGAGACCAGCTTTCCTTACACGATGGGATTCCACCAGTCGCCGACCGATGGGGAGGCGCATCCAGAGTGGCATTTCCACGGGCATTTTTACCCTCCGCTGCTGCGCTCGGCCACGGTGAGGAAGTTCATGGTGGGTTTTGAGATGCTCGGCATGCCGCAGCGGGACATTACGCCGGAGTCGGCTGCGGAGCGGCTGCGGGCGTGTTCGGAGGAGCATTTCTGGGCGCGGGGTTGATTGGGGTTGGCTAGCCAGCGAGTCAGCGAGTCAGCGGTTGAGGTTCGTGCTGTCCCACCCAAGCGAAGCTTGGATGGGGCACCCAGGGTTTGTGCTTGGTTGAGATTGGTTGGGTTGGGTTCGTGCTATCACACCCAAGCGACAAAAACAGAGACGTCGCCAGGATGGGGCAACCGTTTTTGTGGTTGGTCACACTTCTTGATAACGGTTTTCGACCGGTTTTTCGCGCATTGAAAAGGGGCTCTTCCTGGCGAAAGAGCCCCTTTTTAATGCAAAGCAGGTCAGGGTTAGTTGACTGTCACGGTGAAGGTTGCGGTTTCTGTAGTGGTGGCCGTATCGTTGCCAGTGCCTTGCACGGTGAAGGTGTAGGCGCCGGGGCTGGTTGCGGTGCTGGTGTTTTGCGCAACGCCGCCTCCGCAGGCTGAGAGCGTTCCGAGGCCAGCGATGAGAACGACGAGGCCGATGAGCGCGCGCCAGCTCTTGCGCCTGGCCGGGATGCCGAGGAAGACCAGGAATGCGAGCGCCGTTCCGCCCGCTCCGTAGAGCGTCTTGAACGGATTGGCTGGATTGCCATGATTCATGGCCGCATTCGAGGTGGTGGTCACGGTTGCGGTGCCGCTTCCGGTAGGCGTGTCAGTCGAGCCTCCGGTGTAGGTGATGGTTCCCGATGCGAAGCATGTTGGAAGGTTGACGGCAGTGGACGGTTGACTGGTTATAGAGCAGGCGTTCAGGGTTACCACGCCCACGTATCCGGTGGTGCTTGCCTGGCCGGTAATGGTTGAGCTTGACGAGGTGCCCGGCGAGACTGACGCAGGCGAAGCCGTCGCGGCCGACAGGGCGTAGCTTGCCTGGGTGACCGTTACCGACACCGTGCCTGGAGTGCCGATTGAGTAGAGGCTGTCGCCGGAGTAGGCCACCGATACGGTGTCAGTTCCGGCGTTCAGGCTGTTGGCGGGAATATTGATGGTAGCGGCGCCCCCGCTGAGTTGGGCGGTGATTCCGCTGGCGAGCGTGCTGCCGCCGGTAGCGGCACTTGAAGTTGCGGTCACAGTTCCGCTCGGAGCCGTGGCGGCCGTTCCGGTTAGCGTTACGTTCAGGGTCAGGGTTCCGGTGGTGTCAATGCCGGTAGAGGGGGTCGCGGTCACGTTGATGGAGGGCACCACAAGGGCCGTACTGACCATCAGGATGGTCGTGGTTCCCATGGCCGAACTATAGTTGCTGTCGCCGCTATACGTCGCGGTTAGCGTGTCGGTTGTGCCTGTCGCGCTTCCGGGCAGGTCGCCGGCAGGGATGGTGAAGTTGGCGGCGCCGTTCACAAGCGTGGAGGCGGTCGAGCTGTATGTGCCGCCGCTCAAGGTCACGGTTCCTGTTGGGGCTACGACGCCAGGTCCGGCCACACCGACGGTGACGGTCACCGAGTTGGCGACATTTCCCTCGGGCGGCGCCGAGACGGTGACCGCGGCTATTGCCGCCGCGACATTTACGGTTAAGGTCTGGCTGGCGGATTCGTAGACTGCATCACCGCTATAGCTGAGTGTCAGAGTATCGGTTCCCGGCGCCAGAGTGCCGGCCGGGATGGTGATGGAGATCGCTCCGGCTGACAATGTTCCGCTGTTGTCGGAGCCGCCTCCATCCACGGTGATGGTTCCAGTAGGAACGCCGCTGCCGCCGCTGACAGTTACGGCAATCACCAGGCTGAGGCCGGAGGCCAGAGAGATGGTGCCTGATGTCGCGGCGGGCGTGGTGGTGACGTTCAGCGTGGCAGCCGCTGTGCCCGCGTCTGAGGTCCACGCATTGACTACGTTGGCTATATTCAGCGAGCCGAGTCCGGTGGCGAGGTTGTAGCCGGCGGTTGCGTTATAGGCGGGGGTGGTTCCCGAGCTTACCAGAGTTCCCACTACATCGCCGGAGTTCAATGCGGCGCAATTGGGAGAAGCTGCGCCGGGATACTCGCCGCCCTCGAGGGCCAGGCCCTGGTAGTCGCAGGGCATGGTGTTGGTGCCTTGATCGATGCTGTTGAAGTTGCACGAGCTTGAGGGCGGCCCTTCAGCGCTGCAGCTGGAGTAGGTTTGCAGTTTGGCGATCGCGTAGAGCTGGGGATTGGCCAGGCCCTGCGCGGCGCCTTCGTTCTGGTTGACGAGGGCCATTACGCCGGCCATTTCTGGGCTTGCTACCGAGGTTCCGCCCACTTCAAGTGAGAAGGCGTTGGAAGTGGCGCTGGTGCCGTAGGTGCAGGTAGCGACTGCGGAGACACAAAAGAGGGTGGCGCTGTCGAGCGAGCCGTCGCCGGCGAAGAAGCTTACGTCGGGAAGGTCGCGCACGCCGTCTGAAGGTATGCCGGTGACTCCTGACTGCCAATAGGGTTTCTGCCAGCCGTCGTTGGAGAGGGGGATGGAGCCGCTGCTGCCGTTGTCAACCGAGTTCGCCGTGCTGTTGCAGGTGCCAACCGCAGCGGAAGTGGTGTCGTTGGCCACGCAGTTGCTGGCGCCACCGCTGCCACCTACCGTGTCGACGAAGGTTGAGAGGTTCGTTTGGTATTGCTGGTCGATGGTGTACCAGTCGTTGTACACAAAGTTGCAACTGGCTTCAGGGTTCGAAGTGGTGGACGCGCCTACCAGCGGTTCCAGGCTCTGAAGGTAGGCGGCCCATATGGGGTTTAGGCACGAGTCGTTCCACGGAGTTTCAGGCACGTATCCTTTGGCGCTTGCGCCCTGCGTCGTGTTCGAAGTGTTCCAGTAGGGGCCAGGGCTGGACGTGGAATTGGGGCAGCCGTTGATGGCGGTTCCATCGGAGCTGTAGACGGGCTTGCACCAGCTGAAATCGGTGCCGCCGACCGCGGTGTTGAACGGGGTGGAAGCGATGCCGTTGACCGAGAGGCCATACTGCGATTCATAAGGGTTTCCATAGTAGGAATCTTCGCCATCGTCGCAGGAGGGCGAGCCTGAGTCGCCGGTGGCAACGAAGACCGAGATGCCTTCAGCGGCGGCCGACTGCCACAGGTCGTAATAGGCCACGTTGCTGGCCTCGCCCATGCCGAGTTCGCACTCGCCGTAGCTAAGGGTCAGGATGCTGGCTGGCGCGACTTGCTGCACGCCCGCGGTGCAGCACTGGACGTTATGGTTGTCGACGACGAATTGGGAGTCCTGGAAGACGGGATCGTTGGTTGGGTCGGTCTGGCTGTTGTAACCGGAGGTGACGAGCACAATCTGCGCGCCCGGGGCAACTGCGCCTGAAACCTCGGAGTCAAGCGAGTTTTCTTCAAGGTCGCCGAGTCCGCAGGCGGCTGCGCCGGTGGTGTCGGTGCAGGTTCCGGGGTCGATTCCGTTGGCGCCCTTCACCTCTTCGACGGGCAGGCCGGCAGGCAATCCAAAGGCGCTGCGGTAGGTGACCACATCGGTCAAGTCGATGTCGCTGGTTCCGGCAATCGCAATGGTTTGCCCTGTGCCGGTGATGGGCTTGCTGGCGTTCCACAGCGGGAGCACGTTGTAGATGGTCGCGAAGTCGTAGGGCGAGACATCCTCTTCAAGATAGGCCAGAGTGCCTTCGCTGCTGTTGCCGGGCACGCCGATACCGAATTGGGGCTTGACCCGCGTAAGGGAACTGGGGGTGACCGCTTTTGCGACCGAACCGTTTGGGGCTGCGACGCGCTGCCACTTGCCTGCCTGCTGGTTGAATTGAACCACGTTGCCGATGTGGTGCAGGGGATGCGGCAGGAAGTTATGCAGGCCCTTGACGCCGAGGACGACGGGCGCAATGGCCTCGGGGATCTGCGGGTCGCTCATGTTGGCGATGTGCGGCTTGCCGTTGACCGAGAGGTGATGAATCTGAGTATGGAAGGCATTGGTCACCTGGCCGGCGGTGCCGCTGAAGCTGATGGTCATGCGGTCTCTTGACACGCCAGTGACCGCGAATCCCTTGCTCGTCAGCCAGCCGGTAAGGGCGGTGATGTCCTGCTGTGCCGGGCCGTAGAGCTGGCCCACCTGGTCGGGCGTGAGCCAATGGTGATAATTGGGCGAACCGGTTTCGTACTCGCTCTGAACGAAGGCGTCAAAGTCGGCCTGCTGTTCATGGGTGCGGCTCAGCACCAGGGTGAGTCCGGCCATGGGGAGGGAATCGCTCACCTGCCCGCGGTCGTTTTTTGAGATAGCGCTGGGATTGACGTTGCCTTTCAGCGGTACAAGCTGACTTTCGTCGATGGGGCCGACGATGCGGACGGAAGACGAGGGTTGCTGCGCCGGCGAAACGGCTGAAAACAGGAGTGCACTCGCGAGTGCGAAGAGGGGGAGTGTACGCAGAGTTGCCATGGTGTTAGATCCTGGGACCTTTCTTCGGTGAGAACTGCCGATTCGAGCGATTCGAGTTTCAAATGATTGCGCCGTGAAGCCAGTTCAATCGGCGGGGTTGATCTGCGTGGTGCGGCGAGACAGGACAACATTAATGCAAACGGGCGGCGCGAGAAAAAGTGGCGCGGCCAACGGCGATTTTTTCAAGGAAAAACGTACCTGATATAGAAGAATACTTCGAATTACTTAGACGGAAGGAATCGGGTTGCGATGACTGGGGCGGCGACAACGTGAGGGCAACAACTGCTCGGATTTCGTGGGTCTTCATCGAATCTCGATCTATTTGACTGTTGTTTTGACTCGCGGCGGCACACAAAGGTTGACCTTTTTCAGAAAGTTTCGTCGGCAAGGGCCGAGGGATGGCGCAGCGTCACGCGGAAAGATGCTGGGGACGATGCGCCGTTGGGTCTGGGCCGGGACAAGATCGAAATGGGTCGAAAAAACGGGCAAACGAGAGGCTGTTCGAGGCTGGCTGATTGCAATAGACAATTCATTTCGAATCGTATATTATTCGACTTTCATCGGACAGGTGATTTTGCGTGCGCGTTTCCTTATTCATTACCTGTTATAACGATACGCTGTTCCCCGAGACCGGACGAGCGGTAGTTGCCCTATTGGAACGATTGGGCGTTGAGCTGGATTTTAAACCCCGGCAGACCTGCTGCGGCCAGATGCACGCCAATACCGGCTTCAGGGCGGAAGCCTATTCGCAGGCCAAGCGATTTGTAAGGCTGTATCAGGACGCTGAGAACGTGGTGATTCCCTCGTCTTCGTGCGTGGCCATGATTCGCGATCAGTACGCCGGCCTGTTTGAGGAATTGGGCAACGAGCAATTGCGGAGCGAGTTTCGATCGCTGGCGCCGCGTGTTTACGAGTTGAGCGAATTTCTGATCGACAAGCAGGGAGTGGAGGACGTGGGCGCATATTTTCCGCACCGCGTGACTTACCACGCCAGCTGCCACGGGCTGAGGGGGCTGAATCTCGGCGACCGGCCGTTTCGCCTGCTTGGAAAAGTGCGCGGCATGGAACTGGTTCCGCTGGCGAACCTTGAGCGCTGCTGCGGTTTCGGCGGAACATTCAGCGTGAAAAACGGCGATGTTTCGTCGGCCATGCTGGCGGTGAAGCTTGAAGATGTGATGGAGACGGGCGCGGAGTTCTGCACGGCGCTCGATAACAGTTGCCTGATGCACCTGGGCGGGGCGATGCACCGGCAGTTTGCGGGCATGAAGACCATGCACATGGCAGAGATACTGGCCAGCACCGAGCAAACGCCGGTCGAGGTGCTGGGATGAGCCACGGGCAACAGCCAATTCTCGATCCGGTTCTCGCGCCTCCGTTTCCGCAGGCGGCGCTGCCCATGTTGCGCGATTCGCAGCTGAGGAAGAATGTTGCGCACGCTACCGATGTGATCCAGGCCAAACGCGCGCGGCTGGTGGCCGAAAAGCCGGATTGGCAGGCGCTGCGTTCGGCAGCGGCTCGAATAAAAGATGAGGCGCTCGAGAATCTGGGCGCGTATCTGGAGCAGTTTGAAGAGCAGTGCACGGCGCGCGGAGGAGTGGTTCACTGGGCTGCCGATGCGGCTGAAGCGCGCGCGATTATTCTCGGCATTTTGCGCGAGGAGAATGCTTCAGAGGTCATCAAGATCAAGACCATGACCTCGGCCGAGATTCAGCTGAACCCGCATCTTGACGCGGCTGGGGTGAAGGTTTTCGAAACCGACCTGGCGGAGATCATTCTTCAGCTTGGAGAGCTTGAGCCCTCGCACATTGTGGCGCCGGCGTTGCACGTGAATCGCAGCCAGGTGAGGGAAATATTCGCGCGCACCATGGGTCTGAGCGATCTGACTGACGATCCGCATGCGCTGACTGCCGCGGCGCGGCATTATTTGCGGCGCAAGTTTCTTGAAGTTCCGACGGCGATCAGCGGCGCGAATTTTCTGATTGCCGAGACCGGCGCCGTGGCCATTGTGGAGAGCGAGGGCAACGGGCGTATGTGCCTTACGCTGCCGCGTACACTCATCACGCTTGCCGGCATAGAGAAGGTAGTGCCGCGATACAGCGATCTTGAAGTGATGCTGCAGGTGCTGGCGCGCTCGGCCACGGGCGAACGCATGAATCCGTACACGTCGCTGTGGACCGGCGTAACGCCGGGCGACGGACCGACGCGTTTCCATGTTGTACTGCTCGATAATGGGCGGTCGGCGATTCGCTTGAGTGAGAGGGAGCGGCAAACGCTGCGCTGCATTCGCTGCGGCGCGTGCATGAATGCGTGCCCGGTTTATCGCCAGACCGGCGGGCACGCGTACGGTTCGATTTATCCGGGGCCTATCGGCGCGATTCTTACTCCGCAGCTTACGGGATTGAAGCACGCGCAATCGCTGCCTTTTGCTTCGTCGCTGTGCGGCGTGTGCTACGAAGTTTGCCCGGTCAAGATCAACATTCCCGAGATTCTGATCGATCTGCGCGCGCAGGTAACGGACCAGGAGCGCGGGAAGGCGGCACGGTTCTTCGATCCGATGTATTTGGGGATGCGGGTGGCGAATCTGCTGTTTTCGCGGGCGTGGCTGTTTCATGCGGCGCAATGGAAAGCACGGATCGTGCTAAGAATATTCACGCGCAAGGATGGCTGGATTCATTCGCTGCCGGGCATCGGCGCCAAGTGGACGCAGACCCGCGACTTGCGCGGCTTGCCGAAGCAACCGTTCCACTCGTGGTGGAAGCAGAGAAAGCAGGCTTCGCGATGAGTGCAATGGTGGCAGCGCGCGCTGCGATTCTGAAGAAACTTGGCGCAGGAACTGGAGTGAGCGGAGGCGCTGCGCCTTCCGAGCTGATTCCGCGCGATTACATTCGGCGCGGCTCGCTTGACCCCGATGCGCGCGTGGCAAAGATGATTGAGCGGCTGCGCGAGTACGATGCCGAAGTTACCGAATGCACTCCCGATGGCCTCGCCGCGGAGATTGCAGCCCAGCTTGCCCGCAGCGGACGCAAGACGTTTGTGGTGCCGTCCCGCCTGCCACCGGAGTGGCTTGCGGCCGGATACAACTGGAAGATCGATGGCGACCTCGCTACCGAAGAGGTGGAAAGCTGCGATGGCGTTTTGACTGGGTGCTTTTGCGGTGTCGCCGACTCGGGAACGATTGTTCTGCATCATTCTGCAGCACAGGGGCGGCGTTTGATTTCGCTGCTGCCCGACTGGCATTTGTGCGTTTTGCGCGCCAGCCAGATTGTTGAAACGCTGCCCGAGTATTTCGACCGCTGCATTCAGATTCCGGCGCTGGTGACCTGGATCTCGGGGCCGAGCGCAACGGCCGATATTGAAATGACCCGCATCAAGGGTGTGCATGGACCGAGGTTTTTGAATGTGATTGTGGTGAAAGAACAGGGACCAGGGACCAGGGACTAGGGGCTAGGGACTAGGAAAGGTGACAGTGATGACAACTATCGATTCTGCAATTCGCGATAAGGCATTCAAGGCGCTTGATTCTTTTCTGGTCGAGATTCCTTCGTGGGGCTTTGCCAATACCGGCACACGTTTCGGAAAGTTTGTGCAGGCTGCCGCAGCCTCTACCATCGAAGAGAAGTTTGCCGACGCAGCCGAAGTGAACCGGCTTACCGGCGTTACGCCTACGCTTGCGCTGCATGTTTTGTGGGACCTGCCCAATGGCTTGGTCGACGCGGCCGCAGTGCGCGAACTCGAACGGCGCTACGGCATCCGCTCCGGCTCCATCAATCCCAACCTCTTTCAGGATCAGGAATACAAGTTTGGTTCGCTGTGCAATCCCGACGCGGCCATCCGCGAGCGCGCTCTCGCACACCTGTTCGACAGCATCGAGATCGGCAAGGCGCTGGCTTCGCGCGATGTTTCGCTGTGGATGGCCGATGGATCGAATTATCCCGGCACGCAGAGCATTCGCAAACGCATTGCATGGCTTGAGGATGCGTTGCGCGCGGCTCACGATCGAATGGCGCCCAACCAGCGGCTGCTGATTGAGTACAAGCCTTTCGAGCCGGCGTTTTATCACACCGATATCGCCGACTGGGGAATGTCATCGCATCTCGCCCGTCACGCAGGACCGCAGGCATGCGTGCTGGTCGACACCGGGCATCACTACCTGGCGCAAAATATCGAACAGGTTGTGGCGTGGCTGCTTCATACTGGCCTGCTGGGCGGTTTCCACTTCAACGACCGGCGTTATGCCGACGACGATCTCACGCTGGGCTCGATCGATCCTTATCAGATATTTCGCATCTTCCACGAGATTCACGCGGCCGCTACGGACGGCCTGAAACTCGACATCGCATACATGATCGACCAGAGCCACAACCTGAAAGGCAAAGTGGAGGCGATGGTGCAGACCGTGGTGGCGGCGCAGGAACTGTTCCTGAAGGCTGCGCTGGTGGATCGCGAGCAGCTTGCGGGCCTGCAGCAGAAATGCAACCTGGTGGCGGCTGAGGAACTGTATCGCGGCGCATTCTGGACCGATGTTCGTCCGCTTTTGAGGGAGTGGCGCGAGGCTCGCGGGCTGGCTGCCGATCCGCTGGCGTCGCTGGCTGAGAGCGGCTACGTGGAGCGCATTGCGCGGGAGCGTGAAAAGCGCGGCACGGCAGTGAGCAGCTATGCGTGAGGGTAGCTTAAAATTGGGGGTTTAAAGATGCGCGCCCTGGCGCGGCGCGAAGCGAGGAAAGTGCGGATGCCCAAGGCCAAGATCAAGCGGCTGTACCTGATTCCGATTCTTTCAAAGGCGCTCGACGTGATCGAGTTGTTCGAGCGCGATCATTTGTCTTTGACTCTCGAGGACGTCTATCAGCAGACCAACATCTCGAAGACGAGCGTGTATCGGATTTTGAAGACGCTGGTGCATCGCGGTTACCTGGCGCAGAACCAGAACGGCCAGTACCGGCTGGTTTCGCGGCCGCGGCGGCTGCTGTTCGGGTTCACCATGCAGAGCGCCGAACTGCCCTTCTCAACCGCCCTGGCGCAGAGTGTGACTGCGGCGGCGGCCGCGGCGGGCGTTGAGTTGCTTGTTCTGGACAATCGCTTCGACCCCGATGTTGCCGTGAGCAATGCGGAGAAATTTGTGGCCAGCCGCGTAGACCTTGTGCTCGAGTTTCAGGCTGAGGAGGCGATCGCTCCGCGCCTGGCCTACATTTTCAAGAAGGCCGATATTCCGCTGGTGGCAATCGACGTGCCTCATCCTAATGCGACTTATTTTGGAGTGGACAACTTTGAAGTGGGCTACGAGGCCGGCGTTATGCTGGCACAACATGCGCTGCGCCACTGGAAGGGGAAAGTGGACCGCGTGCTTGGGGTTGGATTCAGCGAGTCAGGCAGCTTTGTGCAGAGCCGGATTACAGGTGCCTTCGACGGCATTCGCGAGCGGCTGCCCAACCTTGCCGCGGCGCAATTTGTGCAGATTGATGGCCGTGGCATGCGCGAGCCCAGCCGCATTGCGATGCTCGAGTTTGTGCGCGGTGCAGGCTCTCGAGAACGCACACTTGTGGCCACGGCAACGGACTCAAGCGCGCTGGGTGTACTGGACGCGATTCGCGAAACCGGCGACGAAGAGAACTTCGCAATTGTCGGGCAGGACTGCATTCCCGAAGCGATTGAAGAGATGAAGAGGGGCACGAGCCCGATTGTGGGCTCGATTTCGCACGAGGTTGAAAGCTACGGCCCGCGGCTTATTCAGCTGGGCATTGCAATTTTGCGGGGTTATACGGTGCCACCTTATAACTACGCGCATCATCGCTCTGTGACTGCCGAAAGCTTGAATGC
>Ga0182016_10007360_pt1 | contig 11337 bp, 12 predicted proteins | sample 712S2MmetaG_FD_120491 | JGI IMG/M metagenome (GOLD analysis project Ga0182016, IMG submission 120491) | Permafrost microbial communities from Stordalen Mire, Sweden - 712S2M metaG | ecosystem: Environmental > Terrestrial > Soil > Wetlands > Permafrost | place: Sweden: Stordalen | collected...
TCTTACCCATCGGCAGCGAGCGATCTCTAGCCTACCGTTACCTCTAGTAGTCCTGTTGTTTTGCAATGAATCGACAGCTATCGCTGGGGGCAGATTAGACAGAAGTGGCTGCTCCCGATATTAAGCGCGGGTTCCGGGAACCCTATTTGGCAAGTTAAGTGAAGTGGTGCGACTTTAAGTGTCGCTCGAATGAATGTCAATAGCCCTCAAGTGGTGTTGTTTGCAAGGCATATTTAGAAGGGATTTATAGGTTACTAATTGACAAATTGCGGAAGAGTCGATGGTACGCGGACTAGAAATGTCGGGGCCGGCGTCGTTGGAGGACTCCAGCCATTTTCTTCCCGTGCCAGAGTCCTCCTCGGCGTTCGCTACCTCAAACATCGCGCCGCGCTATAGATTCATCCACTCCGGATGGTAATCCTTCCAGATTCCCGTTCCTGCAGAAATCTGGCGGACGGGCATGTTTTCGGCGTGCTTGGCGGTGCGCACCCACTCCCAGGCGTGCAGCATCTCCGACTTATCGAAGTAGCGGGTCTCGGCTTCCAGAATGGCAGCTCCCGCGGTGACAATCGCCACAATCTCTTCCCACTTGTCTGCACCCACCACAGCCATGCGCGCAATGTGGGTGGTATGCTTCTGCAGGAAGCGCATCTCGTCCCAGTGCGCTTTCCAATCGGCGCCGGTCATCTCGGAAAGATCGGCCAGGATGCCGATGGGCTTGTGCTTCCGCTCCCGGAGGAGAAATTCGATCTGTGGCTCGTAACTCTTGATGTCCTCGTCCGTCATCTTGCCGACGACTTTGAACCCCAATACTCCTCCCGAACTCTCTCTGAGTCGTTCGATCATGCCGGTGCGTGCTCCTTGTCGATTAGTTTGCTATGAGGTTTTGAACTCGTCAGTAATGATGCACGGGATTGGCGGCAATGGCTAGGGAAATCAGAAGGCAGTGGCCAGGTGCCAGCGACTAGAAAACCAAGAGCATTCACCACGGAGGCACGGAGATCACGGAGAAGACTCGGCAGAAAGCCAACCTCCGTGTCCTCCGTGGTGAGTTTCCCCTGCCAGAAGAAGCGCGGGCCCGTGCTGGCGAAGTTACGCTTCTACACATTCGTTAAGCGGCCACGTTCAAGCCGGACGTGACCGATGGCAGCGCCGCAAAGTTAGTGGCGGTTGCGCCGCCATTCGATCCCATCTGTTGCCAGCTCTGCTGCATGGCGGAGAATGCCTGCTGCGCCACCGTTAGGTTCCCGGACTGCAGCGCCTGTCCCATCTGACTCAAAGCTTGCGAGAAAGCACTTTGCTGTGCCGACGCGGAGCCGGGATGAGCAGAATGGGGTACGGCGCAAGGACCGACAATGTGCGACGGGAGGGAGGCGAACGCTTGCTGCGCGCCAGAAAGATTGCCCGATTGCAGCGCCTGCCCCAGCGTGTTGAGCGTCTTGGCTACCGGGCTGTTGCCGGAGAACTGGCTGGCCGCGGACTGCGATAGGGTGACGAAGTCAGTTTGCGCCTGGGTCAGATTGCCAGCCTGCAGGTCCTGGCCTAACTGCTTGAACTCACTTCGTACCTGCTGGTAATTGCGTTGAATGTTGGCGAGCTGCGACAAGCCAGCGCTTGCGATTCCGGCTACGGACATGTTGGCCTCCACGCGATAGCGCCGGCCCGCACCATGCGAATAAGCGGAGAATCAGCATCGCATCGAGCCGCTTGCTAGCGCATCCATAACTAGCGCAACTGCAATGCCGGAAAGAGTTAATGAATCCTAATGCTTGTGGTTGCCGAACTACTTCTTGTCGTCCAGCAAGCGAACTACGATCTGATCGATGGTGTCGAGCGCCTTCTTGGTAGGCATAGTGTTGTTGTTGGTCATTACCGCGAAGGCGATGGGCTCGCCCGATTGGGTGGTGGCATATCCGGCTAGCGAGTACACATGCGAGAGCGACCCCGTCTTGGCGCGGACTACCTTGACGGCCGATGTGTTGCGGAAGCGGTCGGCGAGTGAGCCATCGACTCCCGCCACCGGCAGCGTGTCGGCGTAAGTTTGTCCCCAAGGCTGCTGATGGCAATAGCGCAGAATAGCGACAATGGCTTGCGGCGTTACCAGGTCCTCGCGCGACAATCCCGAGCCGTCATAGAAAACGAACTGGTCGGCTTTGATGCCGGCGTTTACCAGGAATCCGCGCAGCACTTCCAGACCGCCTTCAATCGAACCCGACGTCCCTTTCTCCTTGCCCAGCAAGCGCAGCATCAGCTCGGCATGAAGGTTCTGGCTAACCTTATTAATGATGCGCAAATCCTGCGTTACCGGCTGTGACTGATAACTGGCCAGCACCATCGGCGCCGGATTGGGTGGCCTAGTGGGGTCACCTCCACCAGAGGCCATGGAAGTCACGCTGAAGGTTTCCGTCGAAGCCAGTTCGGTATGGTGAATTCGCGTCCGGCCATAGATCGTGACCCCACGCTCCTCCAGCAGCTGTCGAAACAGTCTTCCCGTGAAGTCGGCGGGGTCTTCAATCGCCAGGGCTTCGCCAAAACCCGGATCGTCTTGTGGAATGTTGCCCCAGAAGGTCAATTGATTGGATCCGGGCTCGCGGTTGATGGACACGGTACGTGGCCCGGTGCCTGGGGGCGTAGTCATCACCCGATTGTCAATCTTGTAGTACTCGGGAAACGGTGCGATGCTGAGAAACGCGCGCTCCCCCGGCCGGTCCGCCGGCATGATGTTCACGAAGATGACGTTGTCGTTGATGGTTAGCGCCGATACGGGTGCGCCCCACTCGCGCGCCAGATCGTCCTGCGACCAGCCTTCGCCGTAGCGCTCGAAAACGAAGTAGGAATCGTCGGCTACCACGTCGCCGTCAATGTACTTCAACCCGTGCTGCACCAACTGGTCCGCCAGATTCTGCAGCACCTGAATGGGCGGCGCCTTGCGCTCGGTGTGCAGGTTGTAAGGCAGGGTGCGTCCGGAAAGATTGGGATCGCCGCGGCCCACCACCACCAGATCGGAGTTCAAGCGGCCGTACTTATCCACCGTGCCCATGGTTTCCACCGTGGTCTTGAAGCGATAGTCCGGACCGATCAGCCCGAACACGGCGGCCGTAGTGAATAGCTTAGTGTTGGATGCGGGCGTAAATAGCCTATCCTGGTTGTGCGCGAAGATCGGTCTGCCGGTGTCTAGCGACACCACATAGATTCCCCAGAAGCCCCGCGCAGTGTCGGGATCGCCGAGGATCTCTAAGATGTCGTGACTTAGCTTGCGCCGATTTTCCGGTTTGCCGTCAAGCTTCTTGTTGTTGCCTGCATAAGCCGGGACGAGCAGCGCAATCCACACTACAGCGGCGGCGAGATAGCGGGCCCGGGACATAGGACTACTTTCCCCGATTCTAGCACTGTGAGGCAAGAGGCTAAATTACTGGCCATTTCACAAATCGGCATAGGAAGGGCACGGCTTTACAGGCGACTGGAAGAAGCGGCGTTCGGGTAGGGCCAATCTGTTTCCCGTGCCCGGTACAATCGCAATATGCGGCCGCGCTATCGCTGGCAACTGCGTTCCCGGTCTTTGGAATTGGGAGAGCGGACCCTCATTATGGGGGTGGTCAACGTTACTCCCGATTCCTTTTCCGATGGCGGGAGCTTCCTGGCGCCGGACAAGGCGGTGGAGCATGCTCTGCGCTTGCTGGACGAAGGCGCGGACCTGCTCGACATCGGTGGCGAGTCGACTCGACCGGGCGCGCGCGTAGCTTCCCCAGGCGCGACTCCGAGCGCGAAGCCTGTGGTTACGGAAGACGAGGAGCTGCGACGCATCATGCCAGTGCTAAAAGGCATTTTGCGCGCGCATTCAGACGCGCTGCTCTCCGTGGATACCTATAAGTCGGCAGTCGCCCGGGCCGCGGTTGCTGCGGGCGCGGAGATCGTCAACGATGTCAGCGCCTTTCAATGGGATTCGCAAATGGCCCGCACCTGTGGGGAACTGCAGTGCGGCGTTGTGTTGATGCACACTCGCGGACAGCCGGAGGAGTGGCGAACTCTTCCCTACGAAGCCAACATTACTTCGGTTGTGGAACACGACCTGGCGAATCGGCTTGCTGCTGCGCTCGAGTTCGGAGTGCAGCGTTCGCGGACCGTGCTCGATCCCGGCTTTGGCTTCGGCAAGAACTTCGAGGAAAACTACCCACTGCTGGCGCATCTCGATCAGTTGCACCGGCTAGGTCTTCCATTGCTGGCGGGAACGTCACGCAAGTCTTTCGTCGGCCGCACGGCGAGCAGGCGAACTGGGCGAGAGGCGGTGCCTTCGGACCGTCTCTACGGATCCATCGCGGCGATGGTAGCCAGCATTCTGCGCGGCGTGCACATCGTGCGGGTTCATGATGTAAAGCCTGCGGTGGAGGCCGCGGCGGTTGCCGATGCAGTGCTGGGGAATCTCTGAGCAAGTCGACGTGGCCATGCTTCGATTGGAACGACTAACTTCTGGTTCCCGCGTTACCATTCGCCGCTCTGGAGCGCCTGTTTCCGGCGGCCGCTGCGTGGTCTACTGGATGCAGCGTGCTCAGCGCGCGCTCGACAATCCTGCGCTGGATGTTGCCGTGGAGGCAGCTAACGCGCTGCATCAGGCGGTGGTGATCTTCTTTGCGCCGGTGCCCTTCTATCCCCACGCTAATCTCCGGCATTACGCGTTCCTCGCGCAAGGGATTCCCGATACTGCGGAGAGCGCTCGTGAACGCGGCATTGGCTTCGTGCTACGTCGATTTCCTGATCACTCGCTGGCAAAGTTTTGCGATGAGGTGAAGGCGTCGCTGGTAGTCGGCGACGAAAACCCTATGCGCGAGCCCAGCCACTGGCGCGAGTTGGCGGCCAAGAAATTAAGCGTGCCTCTGTGGACAGTAGACGCCGATGTCATCGTCCCGTCGAAGCTTCTGGAGAAGGAGCAGTATGCGGCGCGCATCATTCGTCCACGATTACAAAAGCGGTTCAACGAGTTTCTAACACCGCAATCAAACCCGAAGGCCAAGGTCGAATGGCAAGAACCTCGCCGGCTACAGGCACTGCCCGATGACGGTTCGTTCGACATTACGGAAGATTGGAAAGAGCTTGATCGGTCGGTGCCGCCGGTGAGCTCGTTTCGCGGAGGCACTTCAGAAGCGTTGAAACTGTTACACAATTTCGTTACTCGCAAGCTGGCCCACTATCCCGAGCGCCATGGCAAGCCGGAAGTCGACGGGACCAGTCGCCTCTCCCCGTATCTTCACTTCGGACACATCGGCCCGCACACGGTCGCGCAGGCGGTGGAGCGCGCCAAGGCGCCGCGCGCCGCCAAAGACGATTTTCTCGATCAGCTCATTACCTGGCGCGAGCTGGCAATCAATTTTGTTCACTTCAATCCGCTGTACGACTCCATCGAGAGCGCGCCGGACTGGGCGCATCGCACGCTGGCCAAGCACGTGTCTGACAAGCGGCCTGTCACCTATTCCCTCCGGCAAATGGAGCACGCCGAGACCCACGACGATCTGTGGAATGCCGCCCAGCGCCAGATGCTTTATGCCGGATGGATGCACAACTACATGCGCATGTACTGGGCAAAGAAAATTCTGCAGTGGAGCCCGTCGCCCGCAGTCGCCTATCAGACAGCGGTCTATCTCAACGACAAGTATTTGCTCGACGGCCGCGATCCCAACGGCTATGCCGGAATTGCATGGTCGATCGCCGGCAAGTTCGATCGGCCCTGGTTCGACCGGCCCATCTTCGGTACGATTCGCTATATGTCAGGCGCCGCCGCCCGCAAGAAGTTCGATGCTGACAAATACATCGAACACATGGCAGAGTTGGCCGGGAATTTCAACACCGGGCCTGGCCCAGACTAACTTGTTTATGTAGGTTGCGGAGGAATTATTGCCCACCACCGCTCCCGGCATTCGACGCAACCAGTGGCACCTCGAAGTACATCAACTCATTTCCGTTGCTATCGCGCACTCCAGTCAGGAAGACATGCGCGCCATCGACCGGCTGTTTCACGTCCCGCACATCGAAGAACAGAAACCCTGACTTGGTGGTGTGCGGCTCAACCGCCTTGGCCGAAAAAATGGAGTTCATGATTTCTTCATATTGCTTTTGCGCCTTCTTGTTCTGGGTGTTGCCAGGCAGAGGGATCGGCCCCACGCGCGCGGGACTAGTGCTGCTGCCGCTGATGTGCGCCACGCGACGAAAGACATCGTCAGAGGTCAGAGACTCCAGCTTGTTACGCTGGGCCGTCACCAGTTCTGCTCGCATGTTGCTGACCGTGACTGCCTGGTCGCTGTCATTGGTGATGACCAGGAACACCGGGATAATGCCTTCCTGGTTGTACGGAGTACTGAAGATGGCGGCCTTCGGAGAGGCATTGTAGAGATCCACGGCCATCGCGACTCTCTCGTTGGGATGAACGTCCTTGCACGGATAGGTGTTGGCGTTTTCCGCCCGCGGCGGGACGAAATCCTTGGAGGCCCAGAGGGCGAGGGAAGAAAAGGCCACCATCAGGGCGACGGCGCATGGCTGGAAAATACGTCGTGAAGGCATAGCCGGATTATCCGCTTTCCGCCCGTGGTTGCTCAACTCTGGATTGGCAATGAGCGCGCCGGTTTGGCGCATTCCGACGATCATTTGTGTCCTATGTCCTTGACTCCTGCCGCGGGTAAACATAACCTCGCACTTTGTCTTTGAAAGGACTTCTAGAGTCATGAGTCTTCTTAAGTGGTGCGACGAGGGTCCGGCGACCGTCTCGGTGGGGGCGACGGTGCAAGAAGCGGTCCAAACCATGATCGACAAAACCGTAGGCGCGGTTGCCGTCATCGATGACGAGGGCATCGTGGCGGGCATGTTCACCGAGCGCGACGTCCTGGCCAAGTTTGCCCTCAGCGGGCGCGATCCCAAGCGCACTCCGGTGCGCGAATTGATGAGCTCGATTGTGGAGATGGCAACCGAAGAGACTACCCCCGGCGAAGCTCTGGCAGTCATGCTGGAGCGGCACTATCGCCACATGCCCGTCGTGGACGAGCGCGGCAAGGTGCTGGGCGTCTGCTCGATCCGCAATATTCTGGAAGCCCGCGTCGACGACCTATTGGCGGAGCTCGATGGAAGTCCACGGCGAGCCAGCGCGTAGGTGCCATTCGCAGATCGCCACGTTTCGCGAAGCTTGAGTCTCTTTCGCTCAACTTCCGACAGGCTGCCCCTAGTCGCTGTTATAATCACTGCTATTCATGACACGGAAGCGTTTGATCCGCTCTACTACAGTTCTTTGCGTTCGCCGGGATGGAAAGGTGGTGATGGCTGGAGACGGCCAAGTCACCCTCGGGGAAGGCGTCATCAAGCACACCGCCCGCAAGATTCGCCGGCTCTACCAGGACAAAATTCTCGCCGGCTTTGCCGGATCCACCGCCGACGCGTTCTCGCTGTTCGCGCGCTTCGAGTCGAAGCTGGAGCAGTATCACGGCAATCTGGGCCGCGCTGCCGTCGAGTTGGCCAAGGACTGGCGCACCGACAAAATGCTGCGCTCGCTGGAGGCGCTGCTCCTGGTCGCCGACCAGGGTCAGACGTTCCTCATCAGCGGCCAAGGCGATGTGATCGAGCCGGACACTGGCATCGCGGCCATCGGCAGCGGAGGCCCGTATGCTACCGCCGCCGCCACCGCGCTTTTTGAACACACGTCATTGGCACCGCGCGCTATCGCCGAAGAGGCCATGAAGATCGCGGGCAAGATCTGTATTTATACCAACGACCACATTACGATCGAGGAGTTGTAAGGGCAGTTTCAAGTTTCGAGTGGCGAACGTGACGGTGTTTTGCAGGGGCGCACCTTTAGGGCCTGCCCTGAGCCTGCCGAAGGGTGCGCCGACCGATACCCAATTGATTGTCATCCCGAGGAGGCCTTCAGGCCGACGAGGGATCTGCTGTTCTCGATTTCCGATTCATGGAACCGCTCCGAATTAGAGGTATATCAACTTGGCAATTTATCTTCCCGCAACTACCGATGACGAACACGTCGCACTTGACGAACTTACTCCGCGCGAAATCGTGCGCGAACTCGACAAATATGTCGTAGGACAGAGTCAGGCGAAGCGCGCCGTCGCTATCGCGCTGCGCAATCGCATGCGCCGTCAGAAGCTTTCGGCCGAGCTGGCCGAAGAAGTCATTCCCAAGAACATCATCATGATTGGGCCCACCGGGGTCGGCAAGACCGAGATCGCCCGCCGCCTGGCCAAGCTGGCCAACTCACCCTTCATGAAGGTAGAAGCTTCCAAATTTACCGAAGTCGGATATGTGGGCCGTGACGTCGAGTCGATGATCCGCGACCTGGTGGAGATCGCCATCGACATGGTGCGCGAAGAGAAGCTGGAAGATGTCGCTGACAAGGCCGAGATGAATGCCGAAGAGCGGCTGCTCGACTTGTTGTTGCCTTCGATGCCGGCGCAAGTTCCGCCCCGTCCCGCGACGCCCGATCAGCAGCAGATTGGCTTCAACATCAACAGCGAGCCGTTGCTGGCCGGCGAGCCGGGCTCGCGCACCCGCGAGAAACTACGCCAGCAGTTGCGCGAGGGCAAACTCGACGAGCGCATCGTCGAGCTGGAAGTCCGCGAAAAATCGATGCCCGCTTTCGAGATCATCACCAACCAGGGCGTGGAAGAGATGGACGTCAACATGAAAGACATGTTGCCCAACATCTTTGGCCAGCGCACCAAGAAACGGAAGATGAAGGTCAGTGAGGCCTTCGAGTATCTCATCCAGGAAGAAGAGCAGCGCCTGGTCGATATGGACCAGGTCACGCGCATCGCGGTCGAGCGCGTGGAAAACTCCGGCATCATCTTCCTCGACGAGATCGACAAGATTGCCGGCCGCGAGGGCGGCCACGGACCCGACATTTCGCGCGAAGGCGTGCAGCGCGACATCCTGCCCATCGTGGAAGGCACCACCGTGAACACGCGCTACGGCATGGTGCGCACCGACCACATCCTGTTCATCGCTGCCGGCGCGTTTCACGTCTCCAAGCCCAGCGACCTGATCCCTGAACTGCAAGGCCGTTTCCCCATTCGCGTCGAGCTGCAATCGCTGACGGTCGAGGACTTCATCAAGATCCTGACCGAGCCGAAGTCGTCGCTGACCAAGCAGTACATTGCGTTGCTCGACACCGAAGGCCTAAAGTTGGAATTCACTACCGAGGCGTTAGCTGAAGTCGCGAACTTCGCCTTCAAGGTCAACGAGGGAACGGAGAACATCGGCGCGCGCCGCTTGCATACCATCATGGAAAAGGTGCTCGACGAGATCAGCTTTGAGGCGCCTGACATGAAGGAGAAGCAGGTGACCATCGATGCCGACTACGTGCGCAACAAGCTGACCGATATCGTGAAGGACCAGGACTTGTCGCGCTACATTCTCTGATTAACCACGGAGACACAGAGGCTTTCTTTGGCGGGGATCGGCGTTGCGAGCGGGGATGGAGGTACAATGTTCCCCTCTGCTCCGAAGTGCTCAGAGCTAATCCCGATTAGGGATGTTATATTCTGTGATAAGGGGTGCCTTTCATGCGAAATTTCAATATTCAATTATTTGAATTGCAGGACGGGACCTACAAGATTTTACTTTCCCCGTCGGGCCGCGGAGCGCAGGGGACGAAAGATTATTCTACGAAGGAAGCTTTCGCGAGTGACTTGAAGAAATATCTTGGGTACGCTGACCGAACAGTCGAAGCGTTCTTTTCTGATCCAAAAGGCAGCCAGCATAACGTTCTACAGAATCATCCTCTGACAGACGAAGATGCAGCTTATCTCGGTTGGCGTGAATGATTCATGGCAACCCGCTGTTTTTTCTCGCGCCATGTGCCCTTCCTTTGGACGCTAAACTGGAAGCCATTCGAGTTATGCAAACTGCACCCACGGTGGCCAAAAGATGGCCAGAACGGGCACCCAGCAGACTTCGTCCACATATGCTGGGGGAATTGTCATCCCGAGGAGGGCTCTAGGCCGACGAGGGATCTGCTTTCTCGGGAACTATACAGGCCTGCAAGAACTACCGCGCCTTATCGGCTTTCTTATTCAGCCAAATTCTTAAGATAGTCGTTATGAAATATCTCGGCTACCCAGAAGAGCACAGACAACCCTAGAAAGCATGCCATTGATGGGGTGGGCAGAATTCTTAGTGCCGTCAAAGCAACATAAGAGATGTAAACAATCTTGGATGGGGAAAATATTGCGGAAGGCAAGTCACCAATTCCAGTCAATGTCTTTCCCTCTTTTTCCTTGGCGAGAATTCGATCTCCGCTTGCGGGCTATCCTCATTCTATTGGCAGAATTCTATTGGCAGACAAAATACCCGCTCTCGCCCTATCGAACGCGCAGGGTCATGTACTCCTCATCGATGTAATGCCTGCCGATCTTCAGCGCTCTCGGCTCGACGCCCTCGATCTTCCTCGCACGGTCGAGAACCGCCAGCACCAATCTTCGCCCGTTGCCTCGCCCGCGCAGCTCGGCATTCAGATACACACCCCGGATACGCCCTTTGTGCCGCGACTTTGGCTGAGTCTCGCGCACGAATCCAGCCGTGCCGAGCAGCTTGCCCTTCGCGAATACTCCGAGCACGAAATTTTTCGCGGGATCGGCGGTGAGGCGGCGCCGAATCTCGTCACGGCTGAGCTTGAGATGATCCTCGACGGACGAGCTGAACGCCTCCGGGTCGCGCTCGAGGGCCTCCAGGCGGAGCTTCCACCAGGCATCCGTGTCGTTATCGGTGAGAAGGCGGATTTCGATGGGAGTCATGCAGTCGAAAAGCAGTTCCCTCGACTCGGACTCAACCACCCCGACAAACGCAAAGGCGGCGTTCGTCGGGGACCCCGGTCGTCCTCGCTCGGGTTGGCAAAATAAATCCGGGATTCGACACGGCGCGGCTGAAGCCGCGCCCCTTCAGCTACGAGAGCGTTTCGAGATACGGGTGCCACGCTGCAAGGCGCGATCCGAGAGGCCGCCACTCTGTCGCACCGCGCGCTTTGTCTTCAGAACGCCACGCAACGCTTCATTGACAGCTTCCTCGCTGGGAAACGCTTCAGCCACGTCTGGCTGAAGTAGGACAACATTCGATCCTTTGCGATATTCCTGGTAATACTTACCGCGTATTCCGCCGCTCATTGACGCGAAGTCATACTCCGGTCGCATATCGTCGCGGCTTCGGCGTTCAATCGGTTTCTTCATAGAATTTTCTCTCCGTTCGCGTGACCGGACGGGCGACGACGATACGAATCGTCCCATTGTGTCGTGTATGCGCTACGACCAGTAGGCGTCCGGTAGCCGATGCGCCAATCGTCAGGAAGCGCTCTTCGAA
>Ga0182016_10007368_pt1 | contig 11330 bp, 13 predicted proteins | sample 712S2MmetaG_FD_120491 | JGI IMG/M metagenome (GOLD analysis project Ga0182016, IMG submission 120491) | Permafrost microbial communities from Stordalen Mire, Sweden - 712S2M metaG | ecosystem: Environmental > Terrestrial > Soil > Wetlands > Permafrost | place: Sweden: Stordalen | collected...
AACAGCCCGAGAAAATGCGCGCCCATCGCCATGATGCCGACGCCCGCGAGCAGCGAAAGCACATGGCTCCACTCGCGCAGCAGCGCGCCGAACACGGACGCCGTCGCGCCGAGCGCGACGAATACGGTCGAAAATCCGGCAACGAACAGCAGCGAGGCGACGAGGATGTCGCGCCGCGTGCGCGTCTCGCCCTCGTCCACCAGCGCCTCGACGGTCGTGCCGGCGAGATAGCAGAGGTAAGGCGGCGCCAGCGGCAGCACGCAGGGGCTGAGGAACGAGATGAGCCCGGCGCCGGCGGCGGCGGCTAAAGAAATATCGGTCATGCGCCTGTTCCTACCGCCTTCGCGCCGGCCCGCAAAGGCGGGTCGCGCGCGCAAGGCCTACGCGTCCGGCGCCGCCTTTGTTTCAGCCGATCTCGACGACGATCCGGCCGCGCACTTTTCCCGCGAGAATGTCGGCGCCCGCCGCGAACACGCGATCGAACGGGATCGTCTGCGTCATTTTCGCCAGCGCCGCGCGGTCGAGCTCCCCGGCGATCCGCGCCCAGGCGGCGAGGCGCGGCGCCATCGGGCAGTTCACGCTGTCGATGCCGAGGAGTTTAATGCCGCGCAGGATGAACGGCGCGACGGAGGCCGGCAGGTCCATGCCGCCGGCGAGGCCGCAGGCGGCGACCGCGCCGCCGTAGGACGTATGGGAGAGGACGTTGGCGAGCGTCGTCGAGCCGACGCTGTCGATGCCCGCCGCCCAGCGCTCCTTGCCGAGCGGCTTGCCGGGCGCCGAGAGGGTCGCGCGGTCGATGATGTCGCTGGCGCCGAGGTTTTTGAGATAGTCCGCCTCCGATGCGCGTCCCGTCGAGGCGATGACGCTCCAGCCCGCCTTCGCCAGCAGCGCGATCGCGACCGAGCCGACCCCGCCCGCCGCCCCCGTCACCACCGCCGGTCCAAACGCGGGCTTGACCCCCGCCGCCTCGATCGCAAGCACGCTCAGCGCGGCGGTATAGCCCGCCGTTCCCACCGCCATCGCCTCCGCGCGGGTCCAGCCGCCGGGAAGCTTGACGAGCCAGTCGCCCTTGACGCGCGCCCGCTCCGCGTAGCCGCCAAAATGGGTTTCGCTGAGGCCAAAACCGTTGAGGATCACCTCGTCGCCGGGCCGGAACCCCGGATGCTGCGACGTTTCGACGACGCCGGCGAGATCGACGCCGAGCACCATCGGAAAGCGGCGCGGAATCGGCGATTTGCCCGACAGCGCAAGGCCGTCCTTGTAGTTGACGGTGGAATGCGTGACGCGGACCGTCACGTCGCCGTCCATCAGCTCGGCTTCGTCCATCTCGACAAAACGGACATTTTGGCCGGCGTCGGTCTTGTCGGCGCGGACGGCTTTGAACGGCATGGATGGGCCTCAATTTCGGGCGACGCGGAGCGTCGCAAACTAGCGTTCCCCCGCCGGAAGCGCCAGACCTCGCCGCCCCTACTGGCGCGTGCGCGCGGAAAACTCGCCGGATCGAATGCGCTCGGGAAGGCACTCGGCGACCGCGATAGCGCGCGCCTCGCCATGCACCGCGACGAGTTCGCGAAACGCCGCGCAGAAGGCCGCTTCCGCGAACGCATCGACGTCGATGCCGTCGAGGACCGCTTCCGCGAAGGCCTCGCTGACATAGGTCAGCGCCGCGCGGCGCGCATCGGCGGTGCTCAGTTCTTGCAGCGAAATCTCGATGGCGGGGCTCATCGGATATAGGATAGTCACGCGGGCGCGCGCTTGCGATTGGACTCTTTCGAAAGGGTTAACGTTCCGGGGGGCGGTGTCCCCCAAAAATCTCGTGCCAGGAGGCGCACATGTGCGGGCGGTTCGCGATTACCCTGCCCCCCGAGGCGGTCCGGGCGTTTTTCGATTATGTCGAGCAGCCGAACTTTCCGCCGCGCTACAACATCGCGCCGACTCAGCCGATCCCGATCGTCGTCGCGCGCGCGCATACCCGCGGCGCGGAGAAGCATTTCCTGCTCGCGCGCTGGGGCTTTCTGCCCGGCTTCGTCAAAAATCCCAAGGAGTTTCCGCTGATCATCAACGCGCGCGCCGAGGGCATCGAGCAAAAGGCGAGCTTTCGCGCCGCGATCAAGCGGCGGCGCTGCCTGGTGATCGCGGACGGTTTTTACGAATGGCGGCGCGTCACGGAAAAGGGTCCGAAGCAGCCCTATCTGATCCGGCGCGTCAACGGCGAGCCGATGGGCTTTGCCGGGCTATACGAGACCTGGAGCGATCCCACCGGCGGCGAGATCGACACCGCCTGCATCGTCACGACGAAGGCCAATAATCTGATGGCCAGCGTGCACGACCGGATGCCGGTAATCCTGCCGCGCGAGGCGTTCCCGCTTTGGCTCGATTCGGACGAGGTCGATGCGGGGACGGCGACGGCGCTGCTGCGGCCGGCGCCCGATAGCGCGCTGGAACTGATCCCGATCGGGACCGGAGTGAACCGGGTCGCGAACGACGATGCGAGCTTGCAGGCGCCGATCGGGGCGGCTCTCCGCGCAACGTGAGCCGCTTGCCGCTTGCGGGAAGCCAAGGCAAAAGAAGCCATGCCGGAGAAAGCAAAACCGCCCCGCCAAACGGCGGCCGTCGTACATGCCGACGGACTCTGCCGTTGTCCGTGGGCCGGCATCGACCCGCTCTATGTCGCCTATCACGACTTGGAATGGGGCGTCCCCGAATGGGACGATCGCGCGCTCTACGAGAAGCTGATTCTCGACGGCTTCCAGGCGGGCCTTTCGTGGATCACGATCCTGCGCAAGCGCGCGGCGTTTCGAAAGGCGTTCGACGGCTTCCGGCCCGAAAAAATCGTGCGTTACAACGCCAGGAAGGTCGAGGCGCTGATGGGCGATGCCGGCATCGTGCGCAACCGCGCCAAGATCGAGGCGACGATCGCGCTCGCCCGGATCTATCTCGATCTGCAGGGGAGCGGCGGCTTCGCCAAACATATCTGGAGCTTCGCCGGCGGCCGGCCGATCCAGCATGCGCGCGCGACGATGCGCGACGTGCCCGCCGAGACCGAGATCAGCCAGGCGCTGGCGAAAGACCTGCGCGCGCGCGGCGGGAATTTCGTCGGCCCCACCATCGTCTATGCCTTCATGCAGGCGGTCGGCATGGTCAACGACCATCTCGTCGAGTGCCATCGCCACGCCGCCTGCCGTGCGCTGGCCAAGAGCGCGCCCTGGTGAGCGGCGAGCCAAAAGCCCGCGCCTGGCAGCGCATGCTGTCGGGGCGCCGGCTCGATCTGATTGATCCGAGCCCCCTCGACGTCGAAATCGCCGATATCGCGCATGGCCTCGCCCGCGTCGCCCGCTGGAACGGCCAGACCCGCGGGCCGGAGATATTTTCGGTCGCACAGCATTCGCTGCTGGTGGAGGCGCTGTTCGGCGCCGCCGCGCCCGAGGCGCCCCGCGCTGCGCGCCTCGCCGCGCTGCTGCACGATGCGCCGGAATATGTGATCGGCGACATGATCTCGCCGTTCAAGGCGGCGGTCGGCGGCGATTACAGGCAGGTCGAGCAGCGGCTGCTCGGCGCGGTCTTCATCCGCTTCGGCCTGCCCCCGCAGATGGCGCCGGACGTCGCGAAGGCGATCAAGGCGGCCGATCGCGAGGCCGCCTATCTCGAGGCGACGGAACTCGCCGGTTTTGCCGTCGAGGAAGCGCGCAAATTTTTCGGCGCGCCGAAGGTTGCCCTCAAACCCTTCGCGTCGTATCTGCAGGCGGTTCGGCCGAACGAGGCGCAGGCGCGCTTCCTCGACCGTTTCAGCGAACTCGACGCCGCTCCGAGCGTCTGACCGCGTCGCGCCTCGAGGGCCTATCGTTCATGCCGCGTCTGCATGTTTGCTCGCTCGCCCGCATCGAGGAAGTTGTCGCAAATACCGGCGCGCGCTCGATGGTGACGCTGCTCAGTCCGGGCACGGGCGTAAAGCGCCCCAGTGCGATCGCGCCGGAGCGGCATCTCAATCTCGCGGTCTCCGACATCGTCGACGCGGCGCCCGGACAAGTTCTCCCCGAGTGGACGCATATCGACGCGTTCCTCGACTTCATCCGCGGCTGGGACCGGAAAGCGCCGATGCTGATCCATTGTTTCGCCGGCGTCTCGCGGTCCACCGCCTCCGCGTTCATCGCCGCCTGCACGCTGGCGCCGCATCGCGACGAGCATGAAATCGCGCGGGCGCTGCGCGCGGCCTCGCCGACGGCGACGCCGAATGCGCGCTTCGTCGCGCTCGCCGACGCGCGCCTTCAGCGCTCGGGACGCATGAGCGAGGCGATCGCAGCGATCGGGCGCGGCGAGATGTGTTTCGAGGGCAATCCGTTCGCGCTGGAGATTGATTGACCATGGCCGACCAGCCTCATGTGCGCGCCGAGATCGACGGTCCCGTTGCGACGATCCTCCTCAGCCGCCCGGAAAAGCGCAACGCGGTCGACGGCCCGATGGCGAAGGCGCTGCTGCAGGCGTTCGCGGCGTTCGAGGCCGATCCCGAGCAGCGCGTCGCCGTGCTGCACGGCGAGCATGGCGTCTTCTGCGCGGGCGCGGACCTCTCCGCGATCGGCGATCCCGAGCGGCGCCACGCATTCGATCCAAGCGGCGGCGGCGCCGGGCCGATGGGGCCGACGCGGATGGCGCTGTCGAAGCCGCTGATCGCGGCGGTCGCGGGTCACGCGGTCGCCGGCGGGCTGGAGCTTGCGCTGCTGGCGGACATGCGGGTCGTCGAGGAAAGCGCGACGTTCGGCGTCTTCTGCCGCCGCTGGGGCGTGCCGCTGATCGACGGCGGGACGGTCCGGCTGCCGCGCATCGTCGGCATGGGCCTCGCGCTCGACATGATCCTGACGGGGCGCCCGGTCGGCGCGCGCGAGGCGCTGGAGATGGGCCTCGCCAGCCGCATCGTTCCCGACGGGACCTCGCGGCAGGCGGCGGAAAGACTGGCGCGCGAGATCGCCGCGTTCCCACAAGCCTGCATGCTGACCGACCGCAGCTCCGCCTACCGGCAATGGTACCTGCCCCTCGCCGAAGCGTTGCGCGAGGAAGGCCGCCATGGCGTGCCCATGGTCGCGGCCGAAGGCGCGGCGGGCGCCAAGCGGTTCGTCGACGGCGCCGGACGGGGAGGCAGGTTCGGGGATTAAGAGGCGCCTGTGGGCAAGGACCTGATCCGGTTGCTTGGGGCGGGCGCCTGGCGCGATCGCCTGCGCCTCTGGTCGGGCCTTGTCCTTTTTCTCTTCGCGCTGACCCATTTTCTTAACCATGCGCTCGGCCTCTGGAGTCTCGACGCGATGATGCGCGCGCAGCTCTGGCGGCTTGCGGTGACGCGCTCGCCGCCCGGCTTCCTCGTGCTGACCGCCGCGCTGCTGGGCCATTGCGCGCTCGCGCTCGCTAAGCTCGCCGGCCTGCGAACGCTTCGCCTGCAGCGCTCGGAGCTCTGGCAAGGCGTCAGCGGGTTCGCGATCCCGTTTCTCCTGATGCCGCATCTCTTCGAATCCGGGGTTGGGCCGCGCGAAATGGGGATCGTCGCGGCCTATCCGACGGTTCTGCGTGTTATCTGGCCCGCCTCAATGGTGTGGCATTCGACGTTGCTGCTCGTGGTCTGGCTCCACGGCTGCGTCGGATTGCACTATTGGCTGCGCGGCGAGACCTGGTATCGGCGGGCGTCCCACGTCCTCGCCGCGCTCGCGGCGCTGGTTCCCGCCGCCGCCCTCGCCGGCGTCGTCAGCGCGGGCCGCGAGGCGGCGAAATTATCGGAGGTCTCGCTTGGGCTCGGCGCGACGGGGGCATTCTCCCCCGCCACCCGCGCCGTCCTGTCGGCCGAAGCGAAGGAGGCGACGACGGTGAGCTATATCCTCGTCGGGTTGGCCCTTGCGATTCCCGTTCTCGCGCTTTGGTTGGTGCGGCGGCCGTCGCGCCTGTCGGTCGCCTATGTCGACGGGCCGCTTGTTCGCTCGGCGACGGGCTCGACGCTGCTCGAGATAAGCCGCGCGCATCGCGTGCCGCATCTTTCGGTTTGCGGCGGCAAGGCGCGCTGTTCGACCTGCCGCGTGCGCATCCTCGAGGGCGCGGAAACACTGGAGCCGCCGAACGAAGCGGAGAAGCGTCTGCTGCTGCGGATCGGCGCCGCGCCCGACGTGCGGCTCGCCTGCCAGATTCGTCCGAGCGCTTCCCTGAAGGTTGCGCGGCTCCTGAAACCGGAGACGCTCCTCTCGACGCCATCACACGCCAGCGAGTTTGAAGCGGCCGGCGTCGATCGCGTGGCGGCGATCCTCTTCATCGACATCAGAGGTTTCACGCGGCTGAGCCAAGCCAAGCTCGCCTATGACATCGTCCATATCCTCAACAGTTTTTTCGCGGGTGTCGGGCGATCGATCGAGGCGGCGGGCGGCCGCGTCGACAAATATATCGGCGACGGCGTGATGGCGGTGTTCGATCATCCCGACGGCCTCAAGGGCGCGGCGCGCGCAGCGATGGAAGCCGTTGTCGCGATCGATCGCGAGCTCACAAACATCAACCAGCAGCTCGTCGACGAGATCGCCGAGCCGCTGCGCCTCGCGATGGGGCTTCACGGCGGGCGCCTGGTGATGGGCCGCATCGGCTGGGGCGCCGCGGCGCAGCCGACCGTGATTGGCCCGGCCGTCAATGTCGCGAGCCGGCTCGAAAGCCTGGCGAAGGCCGAGAACGTGGAGCTCGCGCTCTCGCGCGAATGCGCGGTCGCGGCGGGGCTGGCGATCGGCGGCCTTGGCGTTCAGGACGTCGACATCCGCGGCATAGACGAGCCGTTCCCGGTGGTGCTGGTCGAGCGCGTCGCCGATCTTACGTTGACGCGGGTGGAATGAACGGGCGATCGAAGGTGGATGGATGGCGCGATCCGCGAGCCCACGATAGGATCGGCGCGGCATTTGCGCGGGATCCGCGATCCGCGCGGCAGAGAGACGGACATGAGCAGCCTCTCATCACAGGCATCGACCGCCACGGCGCCAGCCGGCGCCGGGGCGCTGTACCCCGCCATGGCGCGGGCGCTGCTGGCGCTGGTCATTGCCGCCAGCTTGGCCGCCGGGCTGTTGGCGACGGGGGCGGAGGCCTCGGCGTCCGCGATCGCGTTGGCGGGCGCGGACCTTACCCGCCTCCTTAGAGCGATGGCGCTGTTGAAGGCGCTTATGGCCGGCGGGATGGCGGCGGCGGTGCTTTGGCGCCTGGGGTCGCCGGTCACGTGGACGCGGTGGACGGCCTACGCGCTGGCCTGCGCGTGCGCGGCGGCGGGGCCAGGTCTGATCTGGCAGATGGCCCATGTCGGCGCGGGCGCGCTAACCCTGCATGCAGGGCTGCTGGCCGGGCTGATCCTGCTGTGGCGCGACCCTGCGGTCGGCGCGCGGCTGGCCGCGATGGTTGAAGCGCGGCGGGTCAAGGCGCGTTCGCGATAAGGCGCGGGCGAACTTCGGAAGGCCCTCTTCGGGCGCTGCGCGGCGCCTTCTCCCGCTCGCGGGAGAAGGGTTTTGGCGCGACATCCCCCTCCCGACGATCGCGGCCGCTCCCGCGCCACGCGGCGGAGCGCCGCAATGGTGGGCGCCGCGGCTATTGACAATGTTAAGACGACCGGTCATATTCAGAACATGAGCAAGCCGAGTTTGCGCGCCGACATCCTTGCCGCCGGTCTTGAAGCGCTGCACAGCCGGGGATTCAACGCGACCTCCGTGCAAGACATCACGGAAGCCGCGGGCGTCCCCAAAGGCTCATTCTACAATCACTTCGCCAGCAAGGAAGAACTCGGCGCCGCCGTCGTCGAGCAGTATTCCCTGCGCGCCTCCAAGCGGCGCGCGATCCTCGCGGATGCGAGCGTTGAGCCGTTGCAGCGCATCCGGCGCTATTTCGAGGCGATGATAGCGACCGCGCGGTATCCAGGTGCGCCAGGGTGCCTCCTGGGAAATTTCGGCGCCGAGCTTTCCAATCAAAGCCCCGCCATCCGGGAACGCGTATCCGCCGCTTTTGAGGATTGGACGCTGGCGCTGGCGGAGGTCATCGAGGAAGCGCAGAAAGCGGGGAAGGTGAAGAAGGGTGTCTCCTCCGAGGCCATGGCCGCCTTTCTGATCGACGCCTGGGAGGGGGCCGTGCTTCGGGCGAAGGTCGTGCAGAACCGGGCGCCGCTGGAAGCCTTCCTGGAGATGACGTTCGCCAAAATCTTGGTCTGAAACCTAAGGGAAGTCAGAAAGGTGAACAACCGGTGTCTTATGTCAAGATGACTGGTCATATCAAAAGCAACCGCATCAGGAGCCTCTCATGCGCATCGAAAACTCCGTAGCCTTTGTCACAGGCGCCAATCGCGGCCTCGGCGTCGCCTTCGCCAAGGCTTTGCTCGCCGGCGGCGCCAAAGTCTACGCCGCCGCGCGTGACCCCGATGCGGTCACGCTGCCCGGCGCGATCCCGATCCGGCTGGATGTCACCAACTCGAGAGAGATCGAGGCCGCCGCGCGCGCCTGCGGTGATGTCAATCTTCTGATCAACAATGCGGGCGTCAGCAGGGGCAGCGCGTTCCTGGCGCCCGGCGCCATCGAGGCCGCTCGGGCGGAGATGGAAACCAACTTTTTTGGTCCGTTGCTCGTCAGCCGCGCTTTCGCGCCGATTCTCGCCGGCAATGGCGGCGGCGCGGTTCTCAATGTGTTGTCGGCCCTGAGCTGGATCAGCTTCCCTGGCATCGCCACCTACGCCGCTTCGAAGTCGGCGGCCTGGTCGCTGACGAATGGACTTCGAAATGAGCTGCGCGCTCAGGGCACCCAGGTCACCGGTCTGCATGTCGGCTTCATGGACACCGACATGGCCGCCGGAGTCGACGCGCCGAAGTCGCGTCCCGAGGACGTCGTCAAGCTTGCACTCGCCGCGCTCGAGGCGGACGAGGAGGAGGTGCTGGCGGATGAGGTCTCCCGCAGCCTCAAGCAGGGACTTTCGGCCGAGCGCGGCGTCTATCTCGGCGCGCGCAATCGCTGAGGGCGCGTCGCCAAAACAAGCCCGAAGGAGGCCTCGCCGTGATCAACTCGCAGCCGCTCTCGCCATGGCGGACCTTTTCTGTCGCCTGCATCGCGATCTTCCTGGTCTCGATTGACGCGACGGTGCTGTATGCGGGATTTCCGGCGTTGCGCGCTGGCTTTCCCGGCGTCGGCACGCCGGAGCTATCGTGGGTGCTGAACGCCTACACGGTTGTCTACGCGGCGCTGCTGGCGCCGGCCGGACGGCTCGCCGACCTCTATGGCCGGAAGCGGATGTTCCTGGTCGGCGTCGGCCTGTTCCTCATCGCCTCGCTGGGATGCGGCCTGTCGACCCATATCTATGTGCTGATCGGCTCTCGCATCTTGCAGGCGATCGGCGCGGCGCTGCTGCTTCCGGCCTCGCTATCGATCGTGCTCGCCGCATTCCCGATCGAAAAGCGCGCGGTGGTGGTCAGCCTCTGGGGCGCCGTAGGCGGGCTCGCCGCGGCGCTGGGGCCGAGCGCAGGCTCCTGGCTGATCGAGCAGTGGGGTTGGCAATGGGCGTTCTTCATCAATCTTCCGCTCGGCGCCATCTCGCTCGTTCGCGGCGCGCGCGGTTTCACGGAATCCCGCAATGTGGAAAATGGGGCGCCGCTCGACTGGGTCGGAGTCACCCTGCTGGCCTCGGGCGTTGGGGCGCTCGCGCTCGGGCTTATCCGCTCGGAGACCCTGGGTTGGTCTTCTCTCAGCGTCCTTGCAGCCGTCGGCTTCGCGATCGCAGCACTCGGCCTCTTCGTCCCCTGGGCGCGCCGCTCCAAAGCCCCGGCGATCGATCTGACGCTGTTCGACAACGCAACCTATCGGTTCGTCAATTTGGCGACCTTGAGCTTCGGCACGGCCTTCGCGATGATGTTCTTCAACTTCTTCCTGTTCATGACGGAGATCTGGAAGTACCCGTTGTCCAAGGCGGGGCTCGCGGCGACGCCCGGGCCGCTGCTGGTTGTCCCGGTGTCGATCCTCGCCGGGCGTTTCGCCGGGCGGTTTGGGCACCGGCCCGTTCTCATGGCCGGCTCAGTCATCTGCGCGGCCGGAGGTCTGTGGTTTTACCTCGTCCCGGGCCTCAACCCCGATTTCCTGCACGCCTGGTTGCCGGGGATGTTCCTGACGGGAATCGGCACCGGCATGGTGTTGCCACAGCTTTCCGCCGCCTCCGTCGCCAAACTGGAAGCCCGTCGCTTCGGCGTCGGCAGTGCGGTCAATCAGGCGGTGCGGCAGATCGGCGCGGTGTTCGGCGTGGCGCTGACGGTCGTGCTGGTCGGGCACGCGGCGCCCAGCCTCGCCGATTTCCACTCGGTCTTCCTGGTTCAGATCTCGCTGATGCTGCTCACCGCGGTTCTGTGCATTCCCGTCGATACGCGGCCGCGCCGCCGGCCCGTGACAAACGCACCCGTAGCGGATGCGAGCGCTCCAAGCGCGGCCCTGCGCGCGTAGCAGGTCTCCGCCCGGCGGCCCCCGATCCGATCATTGTTACGTCTGGCTGCGAGGCCGTTTCGACAAAGGAAAACGCCCGCCGGTGTCGGCCGGCAGGCGTATCAAGATAGCAAGGTGCCGAGACGCCACCCCGCTTTCTGATTACGAAGTGGATGTCTGACGCGCGATGCGTTCGATATCGCAACGATGAATCCCGATATCGCTGAGTTCGTGATCGCTCATCTGGGACAGCTCGCGGATGGCTTCCCGGTAGCGCCGCCACGCTTCGATCTTCTGAGTGATAATCCTGATCGAGGCCATTTTGCCTCTCCTTCTTTCGACGTTGTTCGCCTCAGCGCATCCAGTCTGGACGCTCGCATGAAGCCTCGCGATCAAACATAAGAATGTTCCTTTCGATCTGAAGGCGTCGGAATGAGGAACAGCTATGCAGACAACGCACTGCGCGTTCTTTGGACGAGGGGCGGACACCATCTACTCGACATTGCGTGCATGAATCTCAGCGACATATCCGCCGGGGAAAAGCACCATTGCAGCCCTGCGGTCCCCAGCCAAATACGGCTCGACCAGAACCGTCGCCCCGGCGGCCGTGGCCTTCGCAAGGGTGTCTTTGAGATCTTTGACTTCGTAGCCGGTGGACTCCCGGCCATAGGGATAGGGCACATGGCCATCGGTCACGGCGATGCTCATCTTGCCGAAGGCCGATTCGATACGGATGCGCCGGTAGTTTTCATTCGGGCGGCCGATTTCAACCCCTGGCGCGCTGGGATCGTCGGAAACCACGTTGCCGTGGGAAAAGGCGATGAATCCGTCGATGAAGGCGGCGACACGGTCGGCAGACACGTAGACCCGATTTTCCGGCGTCATCTGCAAGGG
>Ga0182016_10007370_pt1 | contig 11330 bp, 7 predicted proteins | sample 712S2MmetaG_FD_120491 | JGI IMG/M metagenome (GOLD analysis project Ga0182016, IMG submission 120491) | Permafrost microbial communities from Stordalen Mire, Sweden - 712S2M metaG | ecosystem: Environmental > Terrestrial > Soil > Wetlands > Permafrost | place: Sweden: Stordalen | collected...
AACCGCAACATTAGCAACTTCCACCCTACTTCTGGCAACACCTACTTTAGTGTCCCATTCACCGGAAATAACCATTATTTTTTGTCGTTGTTGTTCACTTAAAGTATCTAATTTCGGTAAATTAGATTTTAATAAATTTATTCCGTCATCAAAATGACGTATACTTTCAAGAGTCGGAGTATCGTTTGGATTTTCAAGTTTACCAATACCTTCTTCAGCTTTATCTTGAAAATCTTTAATCTTAGCATTAATTTCTTCTTCTCTTATTGCAACCGCCCGATCAAAAGCATCACAAAGTCCTGTAGCTGTTTCTTTTTGAGTTATATTTAACAATTTATGCTCAATTTCTTGTTTCAACTCACCTATTCTTTGTTTTAGGTTTTCTATTTCCGTATATGGTGTTTCTGCGTCTCTACCTTTTTCAATACCTACCTCAACCTCACTTTTGATTTGCTTAAATAAATCGTTAGCAGCTTTCACTCTACTTTCGACAGTCGCTTTTTCCCTAGAAAAACCTTCTAAAATTTTAGCTACTTGTCCTTGTTGATTATTAGATAATTGCTTAGGTAACTTTTCTTGAAACGCTTCCAGTTCATCTTCCCAAGCTTTTATGGTAGCTGCATCAAAAGTTTCTTGTGGGTTTTTAAGTTTTTCTATAACTGCTACACTATTTGCTTCAAACTTCGTAATCGCACCATCAGCAGCTATCACTCTTTCTCTAGCTTCAACTGTTGCGCTCTTCCATACATCTAAAACCCCTTTTGTCGCTCTTTTTTGGGCATCACTTAATAAAGTATCAGGCAAACCTTTATGGAGAGCTTGAATTCCCGCATCAAGAACACCTATATCTGTATTTGGATCTGCAAGTGTGACAATACCTTCTTGAACTTTTTGTTCAAAATTTTTAATCGCAACAGTAATGTTTTCTTCTTTAATTTTTGCTGCAAGCAAAGCCTCTGCTGCTTTATCCCTATCTATAATAGCTGCCTGTACTCTATCCTTAGCTTCACTTAGTTTTTCATCATAAGACATTAAAGCTTTATGTACTCTTTCATCACTAAGCGCATCTGGATATTGTTTTAAAAATTCTTGTTGGCTACTTTTTTTGGCTTGTTCAATTTTTGAGATTTGTTTAAGTATTAAAGCTTTTGGCAGTTGTCTTATTTGTTCACCAACACCAACTATAAACTTACTAACCGCAGCTTCTTTAGCTGCTTCTTCGGCTTTACGTTGCTGTTCTGCTCTTATAGCTTCTAACTCAACTATCTCTGCTTGTCTTTTTGCTTCAATGGCAACCTTTTTGGCGTGTTCTAGTGAAAACGAAATAGCGTCCTCTATCTTTTTTACGTCTTGGAACATGGCGGCTGTTGTTGACATTATATCTTGGTGATTTCTTTTATAAACCTCTGCACCATATACGCGCCCTTTAATAACCCTGCAAGAATCTAATATAGTCTTTATTTCTTCTTGATTAAATTCCGTGTTTTGTTTGCTAAGCATAACTATTATTTGTTTAGCAGCCTGTTTGATATCTGTTTTGTTAGGTCCAGATGTAGGTGTATATCCGCTACTATCTGCTAATTTAATTAAAGACTTAGCCCTATTGATTATACTTTCTTTGTCTGCTTGAGATAGGTTCAAGTTGGCCATAACCACAATCGCTTTTATTCTTATTTTCTTGTTATCATTAATTAATTGTAGGCCAACGCATATCCCAATATATGCACAATTCTTGTTTTTATTAAAAAATAACGTAACGTGTACATCCGCCAAACGGTTTTAATGGTGAAAATTTGTAATTATAGTTTTCTGAAAAATTTTTTAGCTTTTTTTAGCTAAATCTCTTATTGTAGCTACGGATAACCCAGTTAACCTAGCAATCATTTTAAGATCCAAACCTTCAGCTAACATTTTTTTAGCAACTTCTTGTGCTTTATTTTCTTCACCTTCAACCCTGCCTTCAACCCTACCCTCAGCTCTACCCTCAGCTCTACCTTCTTTTTTAGCTTCCGCTTTAAAATATCTTGCTAATGTGCCCATAATATTTCGCTCCCTAATAAATGGATTATTACTTAATGCCGTTATAAATGCTTTCTTTGATTTAATGTTACCAATGTTAATTATATACTGTAAAATACCCTCTATGTACAGATATAACCCTCGATTTGCATCAAGGTAATTACAAACATTACTAATTAATTGGTTAATTTCATCAACTACTAAATATAAGTCCTGATCATAAATATGTTTTTGGATGAATTCTAACAAACCAATAATTTTATGTTGTTTGATTTCTGCATCGGAAATTTGAGTAATATCAATTAAATGCGCAGACCTAATTAAAGTTTGTTCTACTAAACTTTTATCTTTAAATAAATCTAACAAATTTAAGCTGTGAGGATAATTTCCTTCTTTTCCATGATAAAACAATATTGGAAACACTATTGGTAAAGTAGTTTCTTCTTTATGTTGTAATAAATGTTGATCCATAATTGCAATTTGATATTTTAATATTCTAAATGACATTAATGGGTCGGCTCTAGATTGATGCTCGATCGCCAAATATAAGTAACTATTATCGCCAGCATGTAACTTAATACTATATACTACATCAGAATGTTGCTCATCTAGTTGAGCGTTAATATAAGAGCGATTACAAAATACTAAATTTTTAAGATCAAATTTTCTTAATACTTTAGATGGCAAGTGGATTTCTAGAAAATCTTTAGCTATCTCGATATTACTTAAACTTTGACGAAATATTTTATCATGGGAATTATGTAATTTTTTCATTGTAACAGTATAAATAAATATTTATACAATTTTTATAGCATTTTTATTATATAAATTTTAACAAAAAGTTTTACTGTTATGAATACATTCGTTAATTCGCTACTTAATTACCTCTGCTAAAAACTTTCCAGTAAAGGATTTGGTTGTTTTAAAATTTCTAACTAGATCTTCCGGTGTACCAACTGCCACTATTTTACCGCCTCTATCGCCACCTTCTGGCCCTAAATCAATAACCCAATCAGCTGTTTTTACAACATCTAAATTATGTTCAATAACTATAATAGTATTACCATGATTACGTAACATAAATAAAATCTGCAATAATCTTTTAACATCATGAAAATGCAACCCGGTAGTCGGCTCATCTAAAATATATAATGTCTTACCTGTATCCTGACGAGATAATTCTTTAGCTAATTTTACTCTCTGTGCTTCGCCACCAGACAATGTCGTAGCGCTTTGACCTAATTTTATATAACCCAAACCCACTTCTAACAAGGTTGATAACTTTTTCTTTATACTAGGGATTGCAGTAAAAAATAATAATGCTTCTTCTACTGTCATATTTAATACTTCATATATATTTTTACCTTTATAGTAAATTTCTAAAGTTTCACGATTATACCTACTGCCTGCACATACATCGCACATTACATATACATCTGCTAAAAAATGCATCTCTACTTTAACTAAACCATCGCCACTACAAGCCTCGCACCTACCGCCTTTAACATTAAAACTAAATCTACCAGCAGCATAACCGCGCGCCTTAGCTTCTGGTACTGCAGCAAATAAATCTCGAATATTTGTAAATAAACCAGTATATGTTGCCGGATTAGAACGTGGCGTTCTACCTATGGGATCTTGACTAATATCTATAACTTTATCTAAATACTCTAACCCCTCAATAGTAACATTTTTATTTAAATGCATCGAAGTTGCTCGATTTAATTTTTTTGCCAAAATTGGGTATAAAGTATCATTAACTAAAGTGGACTTACCAGAACCAGACACTCCTGTAACACAAATAAATAATCCTATTGGAAAAAACACCTCTAAGTTTTGTAAATTATTAGCGCTAACGCCAGATATAATTAATTGTTTGTTAAGATCTTGTTTAACTCTATGTTTTGGTATGGCAATAAATTCTACTCCAGACAAATATTTCCCGGTTAACGATTTATCGTTTTGCATAACTTGCGATGGAGTACCGCTAGCAATAATCTCTCCACCATGCACTCCAGCTCCAATACCAACATCTACTACATAATCCGCACTTAAAATAGTATTATAATCATGTTCGACCACAATAACGCTATTACCTAATTCTTTTAAATCAGTCAAGGTTTTAATTAGCCTATCGTTGTCTCTCGGGTGCAACCCTATGGAAGGTTCGTCTAATACATACATAACCCCTACTAATCCAGCCCCTATTTGACTTGCTAAACGAATACGTTGCGACTCCCCACCAGACAATGTATCTGCACTACGATCCAAAGTTAGATACTCTAAACCAACATTAATTAAGAAATTTAATCTAGTGATAATTTCTTTTAAAATTCTTTGAGCAATCTGTAATTTGGCTCCAGTAAATTGCAGCTGTTCAAAGAAAAATTTAGTATTTTCTATAGATAATCTAGTTATTTGCGGCAAACTAACATCTTGAATATAAGTATGCCGTGCAATTAAATTTAATCTACTACCATTACATTCAACACAAGTTTTTTTACTCAAAAATTTTGCCAACTCTTCTCTAACATAATCAGAATTAGTTTCTAAATAACGTCGTTCTAAATTATTTATTATACCTTCAAAATCTCCGCCATCATTTAGATCACCAGTTAATAACAGATCTTTGATTTTTTTGTTTAATTTTTTATATGCTACACTTAAACTAAATTCATAAGTTTTAGCAAGTTTTTCTAAAATACTAAAATGATATTGATGAGTACGATCCCACCCGCGAATTGCACCAGCCGCTAACGATAAATTATCGTCGACTATTAACAATTCCGGATCCATAAATTGTTTTACTCCTAAACCATCACAAACCGAACATGCGCCTTGCGGACTGTTAAAAGAAAATTGTCGCGGTTCTAATTCTGTAATACTATATCCACATTTTTTACAAGCAAATTTACTGGAAAATTCAAGCTCTTGCTGTATTTTATTATGTTCATCAAAAATAGCTGCAACAGCTAATCCATCTGTTAGATTTAACGCTATAGCTAAAGAATCTGCCAATCTAACTTTATAATCTTCTTTAATCATTAATCGATCTATGACTACTTCTATGGTATGTTTTTTATGAAAATCTAATTTTGGTAAAACACCATCTAAATCAAAAACCACACCATCTATTCTGGCTCTAACAAATCCTTGATCACGCAAAATATCCAGTTGCTTATGATACTCACCTTTTTTCGCTTGAATAATCGGCGCTAATAACATTAACTTGGAACCAAGTGGCAATTCAAACAATTGATCTACCATTTGACTAATAGTTTGTGCTGCCAATGTTATATTATGTTTGGGGCACCTTGGCTCTGCTACTTTGGCAAACAACAGTCTTAAATAATCATAAATTTCGGTAATAGTGCCAACCGTCGAACGAGGATTATGTGAAGTAGATTTTTGTTCAATAGAAATAGCTGGAGATAGCCCTTCTATACTATCTACATCTGGTTTTTCCATTACCGATAAAAACTGCCTAGCATAAGTTGATAATGACTCTACATATCTTCTTTGCCCCTCGGCATATAATGTATCGAAGGCTAAGGAGGATTTACCGGAACCCGACAACCCTGTTATTACAACTAACTTGTCTCTTGGAATAACAAGATCAATATTTTTTAAATTGTGAGTTCTTGCGCCTTTAATAGATATAAACTTCATGCTACCTCAAAAATAAATAGTAAATTTAGACTAAATTATGTTATTGTATTTTTCTATGATTTGTTAATAATTTTTATATTCTTTTATATTCAATATAAAAACAAGAGGTATTAATTATGTCTAAAGGTGTTAATAAAGTTATCTTAATTGGTAATTTGGGTACAGATCCAGAAGTCCGCTATATGCCTAATGGTAGTGCTGTTGCTAACATTAGTGTTGCTACTAATGAATCTTGGAAAGATAAACAAACTGGCGAACTTCAAGAACGCACTGAATGGCATAAAGTAGCGCTTTTTGACAAGCTTGCACAAATAGTTAGTGAATATCTAAAAAAGGGTTCAAAAGTTTATATAGAAGGTTCTATTCGTACTAAGAAGTGGCAAGATCAAAATGGTAACGATAGATACTCTACTGAAATTATAGCTAGTACCATGCAAATGTTAGATTCTAAAGAATTTAAACCAAAAAGTAATAATTTCCCAGAAAATAGCAATAATTCTAACTCTGGTGCTCATACTTTAACTACTAATGAATCTATGCCCGTATTAGAAAGCGATGATATTCCGTTCTAACACTTAAAAATCCACCCGGTGTTTTCTGTGGAGAGTAGATGACTATAAAAATAGATCTCGAAAAAAGCATAGTTACTAATGCAAAATATATCTGTTCACCCAATTATGATCTACGTCCAGAAGGCACCGAGATAGATTTATTAGTAATACATGGAATAAGTTTACCTCCAGGCAAATTTTCTGCAGCATCCAAACAATACATTACCGATTTGTTCACTAATCAATTAGATCCTAATAAACATCCTTATTTTAAAGATGTTTTTCAACTTAAAGTATCTTGTCATTGTTTTATAACAAGAAATGGTGGGATAATTCAATATGTACCATTTAAATATCGAGCTTGGCATGCCGGCAAATCTTATTTTAATGATAGAACAAACTGTAACGATTTTTCTATTGGCATAGAACTAGAAGGAACCGATGATCTCCCATATACAAACAAACAATATAAAGTATTAACCAATTTAATTTATGCAATTTGTAACATATACCCCAAAATTACCCTTAATAATATTGTAGGACATTGCCACATTGCTCCAGATCGTAAAACTGATCCTGGGGATCATTTTAACTGGGAAAAACTACATAAAATGTTGCATAGTCTCGCTTAGTATATACACTAATAAATCTTTGAACTATTTTCTCCGATCTCCAGTCTCTAATAGAAACAGTACCTAATGGAGAAATTTATGCCTAACTTAACTAAAGAATTATTCGATCACTTAAAAGAATTATTTGGGCATCTAAAAAATTCGTTACAATCAATTGTCGATATAAACGAAACCCTTATAGACAATGTAAAACAACTTGATTTAAAAGAACAAAAATTTATTATATTGCTACAAAAACATGCTATAGAACTTACAGAAGCATTGGGAGCAAAACCCATTAATAGTAAAATCCTAATGCATACAACTAATACAAATCTACCAGAATTCAAATTGTTCGAAGAAATAACAAAATTTATGCAACAAACATCTACATTAATTAATCAAAAAGCTGTTGCCTTACATAAAACATTATCTAATCAATCTCAAAATAAACCAACTATCAATAAATTATTAACTGGGATAGAAAGACTAACTATATCAGCCCATATAACACAAAAAGATATTAACAAATTACTAGAAGCGAATAACGTATTAAAGCCTATAAATAATAGCCCATTTAAACAAACTCTAGAAAACTTAGATAAATATTTATTAACATTAATTGAAAATTGTGGGCAAACTAAAACTAAGCTTTTAACAAATACTTCTACCAAAACAGCAACTGCTACTCCAGAAGCACTTAGCCATCAATATAAAAAACATATTGATTCCAATAAACATGCACCTAATAAACATTTATCGAATATACCTACACTTCAGCAAAGGCAGTCTGGAAGACATGGTAATGGTCGTTAATAACTTCTTTGCCTATTTACTTCGTATAAGCAAATTCCAGCTGCTACCGATAAATTTAAACTATCGACACTATTATTAGCCATTGGGATTTTTGCTAAAAAATCACTATTCTCTTTAATAAGCCTACGCACACCTTGATGTTCTGAACCTAAAAATAAAGCAATAGGAATAGTTAAATCAATAGAAGATAATACTCTATCATTCTCTGTATCTAATGATACAACCCAGACTCCCTGCCTTTGTAATTGTTTTAAACAATTTACTAAATTACCAACTTTAGCGATTGGCACGATCTCAGCTGCACCACTTGCTACTTTTTTTACTGTAGCAGTTACATCGCAACTTGCATTTCTAGAAATAACCACTGCACTTGCATTAAAACTAGCAGCACTTCTAATACATGCACCTAAATTTCTAGGATCTTGAATATTATCTAAAACCAAAAATACTGGTTTAAACCCATTAGATTGCTTATCTGCTAAAACAATTAAATCTTCTTCAGTTAAAAATTTCTTTGGCTGTATATGAGCCACAATCCCCTGATGATTAACCGTTTCTTCGTTAAACCAGCTATCTATAGTTTTAGCACGCATATATTGCACAGAAATTTGTTTTAAAGCTGCTCTGTCACAAATTTTTTTTATTTTTGGATTTATTATAGAAGGAGCATCTTTTTTTTCACAAAAAATTTCTATTACTCTGCTTGGATCGGTATCAATTAACACTTGTATAGCATTAATACCATAAATTATTTCTTTATTATTTTTGTTTTTATTTTTCACTTTTTAGTTTTTATTTTTACAGACTTTATAGAACCAGATTTTTTTGCTTTAGATTTTTTAGATCTAACTTTTTTACTAGATCTCTTTTTTGCACCCATATCTATCGCTAATACAAAATCTATACGCCTTCTATCTAGATCAACCTTACTAACTACAATCTGCAATTCCATTCCTAAAGAATAAATTACTCCGCTTTTTTCCCCAACTAATTTATGACTTAATGGATCATGAATAAAATAATCTGAGCCTAAAGAATTAATATGGATCAATCCATCTATATAGATATCCTTAAGTTCTACAAACAACCCAAATTTAGTTACACCAGAAATTATTCCTACAAATTTAGACCCAATAAATTTACTTAAATACTGACATTTACAAGCTTTTGTTACTTCTCTAGTAGCATCATCTGCACGACGTTCTGTCATGGAACAATGTTCCGCTATTTCCTTGATTTTCTCGGCTAACAATGAAATTTTATCAACCTCATTATGTAACACAGCCTTAATATGCCGATGAACTAATAAATCAGTATATCTACGAATTGGTGAAGTAAAATGAGTGTATGCTGGATATGCTAAACCAAAATGCCCTATATTATCGGAAGAATACATTGCCTGACACATAGAGCGTAATAAAATCATCTGGATTACATCGGCATCTTTACGATTACTAATTGTTTGCAATAACTTGGAATAATCTTTTGGGGTCGGTTGACTACTACTTTCTAATGATAAACCAACGCTTTTTAAAAAAGCTTTTAAATCGATTAACTTAGCAGGAGTCGGACCTTCATGAACTCTATAAATACTCAATAATTTATTTTTCTCTAAAAATCTAGCAGTAGCAACATTAGCGCACAACATACATTCTTCTATAATTTTATGCGCAACATTACGTTTAATCGGTTTAATATCAATTACTTCACCTTTACTATTAAAAACCATTTTACTTTCAGTAGTTTCAAATTCAATCGCTCCTCGCTCTTGCCTTTGTTCTTGTAAAATTATAAATAAATTTTGTAGCTCTAATAAATTATCTACTACCGATTTTTCTAAGGTGCGAGAATTTTTGTTATCCTGTAACAGTGCAGAAACTTGATTATAAGTTAAACGTGCTTTTGAACAAATTACTGCTTCATAAAACTTATATTTAGATAATTTACCACTTTTACTAATGTGCATTTCACATACCATGCTTAATCTATCAACATTAGCTTTTAAAGAACATAACTCATTAGAAAATAATTCTGGTAACATAGGAACAACTTTACCTGGAAAATATAAGGAATTTCCACGCAACAATGCTTGATTATCTACACTACTGCCAGATTCTATATAATAACTAACATCCGCTATTGCTACATATAAATTCCAACCACCACGACTATTTTCTTCACAAAAAACCGCATCATCAAAATCTTTAGCATCTTCGCCATCAATAGTAACAAAAGGTACTTGCCTTAAATCAACTCTAGACTCAATATCAGCTATAGTATGCTCTTTAGTTTCGGCAACCTGTTTTTTAACCTCGGCTGACCAAGTTGATGGAATATCCAAGCTAAGTATAGACATATTTATAACGACATTACGCTCTTCAGCCTTACCTAAAACTTTTAATACTTTACCAATTGGATCGGCCCACTTAAAAACTGGCATAATTACTTCTAAAACTACCGCATCCCCTATTTTTGCTTCCCCTTCGTTACCTAAAGGTATTAAAACATCTTGCGGTAAATCTTTACTAAAAAATGGCACTACATAATTAAAACCATTTACCTGAAATAATTTACCTACTGTCTTTTTTATTTGATCTTTAGAACTTACTGTTGCAAAACTATCCGCACTATGAATTTTATTTTGTTGATCTTTATTATATTGGTTAACAAAGCCTTTTAAACAATAATTTTTATGAATCTTATCTAATTGACCATCTCGCACCATTGCACGCAACCTTTTACGCAAAGCAAATTCTCTTTGTTCGTCATGCAACATTAATTCTTTTTTTAATTGATTAAAACTTATTGGGAGACCAACCGTATTAAAAATACTTAATATAAATTCTCTACTTGGAATAGGATTAGAATACTTTTCAGCTTCTCGTTTAGCAAACGGATCTTTATTCATTATTATTTATCATTATTATTTATTAACACTATTAAAATACTTGAAAAAATCACTTTCCGGTTTTAAAACTAAAATATCATTTTTATTACTAAACACTTTTTTATAAGCATTTAAACTTCTATAAAATTCAAAAAATTGCGGTGCTTGTTCATACGCTTTAGCATAAATCTTGCTAGCCTCAGCCTCTCCAGCACCACGAATACGTTTAGCCCCTTGCTCAGCTTCTGCTAATAAAATTCTCTTTTTTTGTTCTGCATTAGCACGAATAACTATAGCCTCTGCTTCACCTTTGGCTTTTAATTCACTAGCCACTCTATTCCTTTCTGATCTCATACGTTCGTAAACCGCACCACTTACTTCGTCTGGCAAGTCAATTCGTTTAATTCGTACATCTATTACAGCAATACCTAAAGTTGCAGCATTTTCATCAGTAAATTTTCTTAATTTTTCCATAAGTTCTAACCGTGTTCCAGAAACTACGTCTTTTATGGTGCTTCTACCAAATTCTGCTCGCAAACCATCAATACTTTTTTGACTAAGCAAAATTTCTGCTTTCGCTTTGTTACCCTCGGTACGAGTATAAAATAACTCTAAATCTTCGATTTTCCATTCGACATAAAAATCTACTAATACATCTTTTTTTTCACTGGTAACTATTCTAGAAGATTTAATATCTAACATGTTTAATCTAGTATCAAAGCTACGTATCTCATCAATAAAAGGCCACTTTATATGTAATCCTGGCTCCATAATTAA
>Ga0182016_10007371_pt1 | contig 11329 bp, 9 predicted proteins | sample 712S2MmetaG_FD_120491 | JGI IMG/M metagenome (GOLD analysis project Ga0182016, IMG submission 120491) | Permafrost microbial communities from Stordalen Mire, Sweden - 712S2M metaG | ecosystem: Environmental > Terrestrial > Soil > Wetlands > Permafrost | place: Sweden: Stordalen | collected...
AAAGGCAACGACTTCGTTTGGCGCGGCAATGAAATGCACGTCGAGCGCATGCAGCCGCGCCGCATGATGGCACAGATGCAACCGCGTCGCGTCATGGCAAGGGTGCGGCCGCGCGTGCACGAGTTCGCCGCCGGTAGCCGCCGGCGGCTGCGTTCATTGCGTGCACGGATGTCGTGAACGGCGCCGCGATACCGTCAGCCGTCGAACAGTGCAGCCTTCAGCTCGCTATGGCCTGAATCAAGGCGGCAATCTTTATGGTGGCAAAATTGGAGAACGTGTCGGACACCGCGTAAGGCAAGACGATCTGGTCGCCGTGACGCATGGCGCCGCACGTATAGACGACGTTGGGCACGTAACCTTCGCGCTCGGTGGGCTCCGGACGAACAAGCGGCTCCCGCGTGCGCGCAAGAATCTTCGACGGATCTTTCTTGTCCAACAGAACCGCGCCGATTGAATATTTTCTGACCGGACCAACGCCGTGCGTCAGCAGCAGCCAGGCGTCGTCGAGCTCTATGGGTGAGCCGCAATTGCCGATCTGAACGAATTCCCAAGGATATTCGGGCTGCAGGATGGATTGACCGCCCTCCCACGTGTACAGATCGTCGGAATAGATCAAATACAGGTTCTCATTGTCCTGCCGGGCGATCATCGCATAGCGGCCGTCGATTTTCCGGGGAAACAAAGCCATTCCCTTGTTGCGCGCCGCCGAGCCGCCGAGCGGAGTCATCCGGAACGATTGAAAATCGGTCGTGGCAAGCAACTCGGAACGAATCGCCCTGCCGCTATAGGCCGTGTAGGTCGCGTAGAATGTTTTTCTGCCCTCGTCGTTGAATTCGACGAAGCGGGCATCCTCGATGCCATTTGATTGAGACTCGGTGATCGGAAAGATGACGCGTTCGCTCAATTCTTCGTCGTCCCCGAACATGACTTCGACGGCATGGCTGTTTGCCGGGAACGCGCAGCTGCGGACCTTCGGCACCGCGGCTAGCCGCGCGGGCGGGTCGACGGCGACGCTTCCGTCGGCCGTTATGGTGCCGGACCGGAATGTCAGCGATGAGATATGCCCCTCGCCGACGGCGCGCAGACTCAAGATGAAGCGGCAGCCATTTTCGGGCGCGCCGGACTGGTCGGGATGCCGGACGATGCTCGGATTGAACAAGGCCGAAGCCTCGAACGAATATTCGTTGAGAAAATATGCACCGATCAGGCGGCGTTGCGTCTGATTCAAGTCCGCATGGGGTGCCAGCGCATCCTCCATGTCGGCCGCGCGCGCCTCGAAAATATCGATGAGATTCCTGTGACGGCCCTCAAAGTTGTCGAGGACGTCGCTTAATTGCTGGGCGGCGGCCTCGGCATCGAGACGAAGAACCCTGCCAACGATGTTATTGGCCCGTATCTTATCGGTGGGGTTGAGGTCGCGAGGTTCCGTTGCCGGTTTGAAGGGCCGCACCACGACCCGTGCCGGGTCCGGGCGCAGATGCAAGCTCTGGCGATTCAAGAAGTGGGATTGGGACAAAAAGTCTCCCTGGGGTTTTTAGCGATGGGATTGTGCGGTCGGCTTCGCCGCCTGCGGCCTTGGATGCCGGTCTCGCGCCGTCAATCGCGGTCATGCGCTTGAACTGGCGAATCTCCACAAGGCCGAGAAGATACGATAGCACCGATTCCGCTCCCTTGTTCTCATTGGTTCGATCCGGATGAAGCCCGTCGGAGCAACTGCCGGTCTCCGGATCGGTCAGAGCCGCCTGCAGGTCATTTTCCCCCAAAAACCATTCAAACGCCCGGAGCGCCTCCATCGACCACTCCGCGCCACCATCCGCCCGCCCCGCGGCCAGGCAGGCGGAAATCGTCGCCGACGCCTCGACCGGCTGCTGATCGAACGCTTCGGGCTGCTGGCGGCGCTTGCCGAAGCTCTTGGTTCCGACCGGCCTAAAATATCCCGACGACGTGGTCTGGAGCGAGTTGAGCCAACGCAGCGATCGCAGCCCGACGTCGATGTAAGACGCCGTGTGGGTCGTCAGTCCGGTCTGGATCAGCGCTTGGCAAAGCCGTGCATTGTCGTAAGCGAGCGTATCCTCAAACCAGAGCCAGTCTTTGGTGGCAGTTGCCGAGAAAAGCGCCATCAGCCTGTCGGCCAATAATCTGCGCAGGCGATTGGCAAGAACGTCGCCGGCGACCTGGATGCAATAGGCGTCCAGTCCCAGAAGCGAGAACGCCCAAGCCCGTGGCGACGAGAATTCTTCGACGACAGGAAGCGCGGTCTTGAACAGCGCGGCTGCCCATCTGCGGCGCGAAGGATCGGCGTCCCTGCCCGCGCATTCGGCCAGCGCCCACAGCGTCCTGCCGTGACTGTCTTCAGACCCCTCATCTTCCAGCCAACGGCGATCGTAGCTCATGAAATTGCGAAATCTTCGGGTATCCGGATTCCAAGCGTGCTGAATGAAGGCCGCAAAGCGTGCCGTGATGGCGTTGGATAGCCGGACTTCGCCGAAATTCGTCAGCTGGCTTGCGAACAAAAGAGCGCGAGCGTTGTCGTCGGCGCAGTAGCCATGGGAGCGGTCTGGCACCGAGTGAACGGCGTGCTGGAGCATACCGGTGCTGTCACAGAGCGAAAGGAAATGCTCGATCCGGGTGTCCGGTATGACGTGCCCCTTTCTTCCAGGAGCAGGCGTATCGACAGGCACTATTCCAGGGCGGATATTCTGATTTTCGGACTCAAAGACGCTGAGATAGCGCTTCGCTGTCTGCACCCAGGTCATCGATCGGCTTGCCGCATAGGCACTTTTGCGCATCGCGTGCCGACGCACGTCGTTGGTCAGCAGGCCAGCGATTTCGGCGCTCAACGCCTTGCTGTCGCGAAACGGAACCAGAATTCCGCAATCCTCGCTCAGCAATTCCTTGGCGTGCCAGTAGGGCGTCGATACGACCGCCTTGCCCAATCCGAAGCTGTAGGCGAGCGTGCCCGACGTCATCTGGGCCTCGTTGAGATAGGGAGTCACATAGACGTCGCACATCGAAATAAAGTTCAGAAGCGTGGCCTGATCGACGAACTGGTTGAAAAAGACGACATGATCGTCGATGCCGAGGTCGCGGACCCGCTCCGTCAGACTTTCGCGATAGATCTCGCCCTCGTGGCGCACCAGGTTCGGATGAGTGGCGCCGAGAACGACATACAAGGCGTTTGGGCAGGATTTGATAATTTCCGGCATGGCATCGAGCATGGTCTCAATGCCCTTGTTCGGCGACAACAGACCGAAAGTCAGAATGATCATCTTGCCGGTGAAGTCGAATTTCGCTTTGGCGTGATGCGGCTCGAGGAACGGAAAATCCGGGATGCCGTGCGGTATGACCTCGATCCTCCGCGCCGGCACGCCGTGAACGGAGCGAAGGAATTCGTCGCCCTTTTCCGACATGACAACGAGCTTGGCCGACGTGTCGATGATCCGGCGCATCACGTCGTGCTGGGTGGAGGAGGGTTTCGCGAGCACCGAGTGGAGTGTCGTGACGACAGGCATTTCGAGCCGCGACAACAGTTCGATGATATTGCCGCCGGCCTCGCCGCCGAAAATCCCGTATTCGTGTTGCAGGCAGACGACGTCAAATCCCGCGCCGTTCAGAAACTCCGCCGCCTTGACGTAGTCGCCGATGTTATCGTCGTGAATCTCGAAACGCACGGCCGGCGGATAGTCGTAGGTGCGGCCGGCATCGGTCATGGCCACGACACAGGTTTCAAGATCCGGCCTGGCTGTCGAAACCGCTCGATGAATATCATGCGTGAACGTCGCGATACCGCAGCGGCGTGGAAGATAGTTGCCGATGAACGCTACACGCTGGAGGAGTTTCATTTAACCGTTTCCAGATGCCCGTTCTTTCGGACAGCCTTTGCTTGAGTAAGCGACGCCGACACCGGCTTCGCTTTTGGAAGCTTGACCTTGATAGTTTCCAGCGGCGTGGAACGTCGCAGTAATTTCGCAACCGCGCTGTCCCCCGTGTAGGCAACGAGGCCGACCATTCCGGTAGCGCCGACCTTTATCTCGACGGCGTCCGTTTGCGCGAACACAGCCTCGCCGGTGACAATCTCGAACGATCCGGCTGTGGCGTTTCCGCTGACGACCAGCAGCCAGGTTTCTCGTTCCGCTTCCAGTGTCCACGACGAGGCTGGAGGCAAGCTGATCCGTTCGAATACGAAATATGGGCCGGAAACGAGAATTGTCCGTTCATTGGTAAACCGTTTCGGCCGCGGCCGAAAATCAGCCGGTCCGGCATGTGCCACCGCGATTGCGTTTTCGATGTGAAGTTCGCGCCCGCGACCGGAATCCGACAGCCGGAATGTCGTGTCGCTTCGTTGTTGAATCTCCGCGATGACAAGACCGGCGCCGATCGCGTGAATGGTCCCGGCAGGCACCGAAATAACGTCGCGCGCGGACACCGAGCGCCACATCATCAGATCGGCAATGGAGCCGTCGTCGATCGCCGTTCGCAATTGCGGCCTTGTCAGCTGTCGCGTAAGGCCGACGGCGACCTTGGCGCCAGGAGCGGCGCTCAACACGTACCAGGCCTCGGTCTTGCCGCGCGGCAAGCCTATCGAATGGGCGTACGCATCGTCCGGATGAACCTGGATGGAAAGTGGCTGGCTCGTAAAAAGCAGCTTGAGCAAGAGCGAAGGATCTGCGTTCGCGCTGTCGGGCCGCTCGTACCAGACCTCGCCGATCGCGACGCCATCATGAACTGCGCCACTCCAAGGGTTCAGATCATTAACGCCCCAAGGCTTGGGGACGGCACGCGCGCGTGCATGTTCAATCGCCATAACCCTGCCTGACGTTCGATCGAGACAGCGCATTTCGATCGCAGACCGCGTCGAAAGCTCTCGATCACCAGCGCCGGCTGCGTGAGATTATCGGCCGTGGATAACTGGCGTTGGGTTAGAAACCGAAAAGAGAATTCAAACACTATCGAATAGGCGGAGTAATCGACTGAAAAACGCCACCTCAATATGTGAATGAATGAGGCTGGTTACAAGTTCCAGCCGCATTGGAAACTATTGAATCGGATCGGGGTCTAAGGCGTGGCTCAGGGTCTAAGACGTCGCAATGTCACGCGCAGCCTGTTCGGCGATTGCCTCGGTGGCGGCCCGCTCGGCGGGAAAATCCGCCGCGATCCAGGCTCGTTCGGCAGCCCGCATGGCGACGCCCAGAGCGGGGCCTGCGGCAATGCCCCGACCGGTGAAGTCCGCCGATTTGAGCGGAAACACCGGAACGGTCCAATGCGCTGGCAAGCTCGCAAGCTCATGCCATGCACTGTCCGCCGCACCGGCAGCGGAGCGCGACCAGGCCACCAGCACGCGATCGGCAAAAGCCTGCGCGCCGAGTTCGTAGAGAAGTGCACGCGCGGCCGGCCCGCCCGCGGCCGGCGACACGCGCCACCATCTCTCGAGCGTCGCGAGCCGCGACGTCTCTGCATTAGACAGACGAAGCCGATCCGCGAGCCGATCCGCGTCTTCATGGAGAAATACCGCAAGCGCGCCGAGGCGGCGCACCGCGTCGGGACCCGCGCCGCTTGCCGCCTCGACCTTGGTCATATTCTCGAAGCTTGCCAGGAACGGCACGCCGCCCAGCACCGCGACCAGAAGGCCGCTCTCGGCCATGACCGCAAGCGCCGGCGTCGCATGCGGCGCGAGCAGAAGCTTCAGCAATTCCATGCGCACACGTTCGCGCGACAGCGTCTCCAATCCGGCGCGCGCAACGATCGAGGCGTGGAGACCTGCAACATCGGGGTGACCGCCGTCGCCGTACCAGGCGTGGAAGCGGAAGAAGCGCAAGATACGCAGATAATCTTCGGCGATACGCTTTGCCGGCTCGCCGATAAAGCGCACGCGCCGCGCAGCGATATCGGCGAGGCCGGCGACATAATCGTAGACTTTGCCGTCGGCGGCAGCGGACAGAGCATTGATGGTAAAATCGCGCCGCTCGGCATCCATGGCCCAGTCGCGGCCGAACACGACCTTGGCCTTGCGGCCGTAAGTTTCGACGTCCTGGCGCAGCGTCGTGACTTCAAACGGCTTGCCGTCGATGATGACGGTGACGGTGCCATGCTCGATGCCCGTCGGAACCGATTTCCAGCCGGCGGAGGCGACGCGGCGCACGACTTCGTCGGGCACGGCCGTCGTCGCCACATCGATCTCGTCGACCGCGAGGCCCAAGAGCGCATTGCGCACCGCGCCGCCGACGACCCGCGCCTCTTCGCCGTCGCGGTCAAGAAGCGCGAGGAGGCGCGCGACCTCGCTTTCTTTCAGCCATGAGGCTTCGCCGAGATGGCCATTCTTCGTCACTGTGTCACGCCCGGCACGAACTTGCCGTTCTCGATATGCGCCGGCACGTAAGTCGAGCCCGGCGGGGCGCCGGAAAATTTCGCCAGGATAATGAAGCTGCCGATCATCAAGAGGAGCGACACAATCACCAGCGCTGCGAGGCGCCGCGGCGTCCACGACGTTTGCAACATTAATCCGCTGCGGGTCGCCACCAGGAACGCGGCATAGAGCGCGAACGGGGTGAGAAACAATCCGATCTCGGTGAGGATTGGCCTGATCATCCGGCCCAAACCCGCTGGTACAGGTTCCTCAGGATACCAGCGGTGATGCCCCAAATGTAGCGGTTCTCGAACGGGATTTCGTAATAATCCCGCGCAAAGCCGTTCCAGTCGCGCGTCTTGCGCTGGTGATTGGAGGGCGTCATCAGGAATTCGAGCGGCACTTCGAAGGCTTCCGTCACTTCGCGCGGATTGAGCTCGAGCGTGAATTCAGGCTTTACCCGCGCCACCGTCGGCAAAATGCGGAATCCTGAAAACGTCAAATAGAGATCGAGGTAGCCGATCGGCTCGATCAGTCCTGGCAAAAGACCGGTCTCCTCCTTGGCTTCGCGCAGCGCCGCAGCAACCGGATCTGCGTCGCCTGGATCGATCTTGCCGCCCGGAAAGGCCACCTGCCCGGCATGGCTGGCAAGTTCCGCGGTCCGCAACGTCAACAGCACCGTCGGCTCGGCGCGATCGATCACTGGAACGAGTACGGCCGCGGGCTTGGTGGCCTTGACGCCGGCACGCCGCCAAACGTCAGGATTGAGATCGAGATCGCCTCGCGCCCCCTCGACCGACGGATCGGTCAAAGCCGGCGGCACGTCGAGCGTGAGCCGCTCGCGGGCGCGATCAAAAAAACTTGGCGTCGTCACTTGCTGACTTGAAACGCGATCGTTCACGCAAAACCCCTCACCTCTTCGGCCGGCGCCATGGCGAAAAACATTCCTCCGGATGACACGCCGAACATGGTCTTGCCCTCGACGTCACGCTCTTCGCCAAGCTCGACGAGATCGAAGAACAGAGTGCGCGTCACTTTCGCCCATAAATCGCGGCGGACGTGAATATAGGGTTTCAGCCCGCCGGTGCCGGCCTCGGGGACAAAGCGCATGACGTGCTGCGGGCCGCAGGCGACCCAATCGTCGACATTGGTCCGGAAGTTGAGCACCTGGCCCGCGCCGTTGCTCTCGACATTCAGTTCGACGGCCAGAAACGGCGCGTCGTCGACGCGGATACCGCACTTCTCGACCGGCGTGACCAGAAAATATTTATCGCCCTCGCGCTTGAGCACCGAGGCAAAGAGCTTTACCAGCGCCGGCCGGCCGATCGGCGTCTTCAGGTAGAACCAGGTCCCGTCAGTGGCAATACGCATGTCGAGATCGCCACAAAATGGCGGGTTCCACAGTTCCACCGGCGGCGCGCCTTTGCCGGAGCGCTGGATTGCGCCGGTGATCGCCTCGAGGCCGGATTGCCCTTCCTTCGCCATGGTTTGCGTAGAGTCTTTCTTGTGACTGCAGTGTGGGGCGCGATCATCCGCCAATACGGGCATTTAGCAATCTGCATCTGGACCGTGCCAAACCCAAGCTGTGTCTCCAGTCGCGTTTCCTATGGATAAAGAATCAGCGCACAGTCTGCGTTTGAGGCGGCTGGCGCGTATATTGCATAGGTATGTGCCTAGCGGGCAGGCAACGACGCTGCCCCAGTTTCGTGCATATGGCGCGATTCTGGCCGAGGCAAGAATACGACCCAACACAAGGAGTTAATGATGGCCGTTGCCGGCGGGGATGGGCTCGAAAAGCTCGAAGACATGATCGTGCGCGCGGCCGAGACGACCGCCGAACATGTGCGCGCGGCCAGGGCCGCGATCGGCATGGTCATCTTCGGTCAGGACAAGGTCGTCGAGCAGGCCCTGATTACCATCCTGTCGGGCGGTCATGCGCTGCTCTTGGGCGTACCCGGTCTCGCCAAGACGAAGCTCGTCGACACCATGGGCACGGTGCTCGGGCTCGACGCGCGGCGTATTCAGTTCACGCCCGACTTGATGCCATCGGATATTCTCGGCACCGAGGTGCTGGAAGAAAGCCAGTCCGGCAAGCGTAACTTCCGCTTCATCTCCGGCCCGGTATTCGCCCAACTGTTGATGGCGGACGAGATCAACCGCGCCAGTCCGCGCACCCAGTCGGCGCTGCTGCAGGCGATGCAGGAACAGCACGTCACGGTGGCCGGGGCCCGTCACGACCTGCCGAAGCCGTTCCACGTGCTGGCGACCCAAAATCCGCTCGAACAGGAAGGCACCTATCCGCTGCCGGAAGCGCAACTCGACCGCTTTTTGATGGAGATCGATGTCGGCTATCCCGACCGCGATGCCGAGCGCCGAATTCTTTTCGAAACCACCGGCGCCGAGGAAACCAAGCCGAAGGCCGCCTTGACGGCCGAAGATTTGATGGCGGCGCAGCGCCTGGTGCGCCGGCTGCCGGTCGGCGAGTCCGTCGTCGACGCTATCCTCGCGCTGGTGCGCTCGGCGCGTCCCGGCCCGGAGGGCGGCGAAGCCGCGAAACTGATCGCCTGGGGACCGGGCCCGCGCGCGAGCCAAGCGCTCATGCTCGCCGTGCGCGCCCGCGCGCTGCTCGATGGGCGCCTCGCACCGTCGATCGACGACGTGATCGAACTCGCCGAGCCGGTGCTCAAGCACCGCATGGCGCTCACCTTCGGCGCCCGCGCCGAGGGCGAAAGCATCACGGCGGTGATCGGACGGCTGCGGGCGCGGATCGGATAGGCTGATGGCGGTCGAGCCCAAGCCGAGGCGCATACACCAAGACGGACCGGCGGTTACGCGCGCGGTCGGAGCCAGCCGGACGCTCGCCGCGAGCATGCCGCGGCTGATCCTCGACGCAAGGCGTGTGGCCGCGACCGTCATTCATGGCCTGCACGGCCGCCGCCGCGCAGGTTCGGGCGAGAATTTTTGGCAATATCGCCGCTTCGTTTCGGGGGAGCCCGCCGCGCGCGTCGATTGGCGGCGCTCGGCGCGTGACGATCACCTTTATGTGCGCGAGCAGGAATGGGAGGCCGCACACACGGTGTGGATCTGGCCCGACCGTTCGCTGTCGATGCAATTTGCGTCGCCTTTGGTCCGCGACACCAAACTGTACTGCACCCTGGTGGTGACGCTTGCGCTCGCCGAGGTCCTCGTCGACGGCGGCGAACGCGTCGGCATTCCGGGCCTGATGCGGCCGACCGGCAGCCGCAATGTCATCGACCTGATCGCACAAGCCATCTTGCACGATCGCAGCGGACGGACGAGCCTGCCGCCGAATTTTGCGCCCTCGCCGCTCTCCGAAGTCGTTCTGCTGTCTGATCTGTGGAGCGAAATCGGCGAAATCCGCCGCACGCTGACGCAGCTTTCCGGAAACGGCGCACACGGTCATGTGGTGCAAATCGTCGACCCCGCCGAAGAGACATTTCCATACTGGGGCCGCATCGAATTCGTCGAACCCGAAGGCGGCGGCCAGATCACCGCCGGCCGCGCCGAGACCTGGCGCACCGATTATGCCGCGCGTGTCGCGCGGCATCGCGCCGAGATTCGCAGCGAAACCGATCGCCTCGGATTCAGTTTTGCGATTCACCGCACCGACCGTCCGGCGAGCGAACTGCTATTGGCGCTGCACGGCCGGATCGGCGCCGGCACGGCGCAGACCGCCATGCGCTCTTACGTGCCGGCCGGATCCGGAGCGCCGACATGATCGGCGGATTGCCGCTCGGCTTCACCGAACCGCTGGTTCTCGTCGGGCTGTTGACGCTGCCGGTCCTGTGGTGGCTCTTACGATTGGTTCCGCCGCGGCCGCGCCGGCTCGACTTTCCGCCGACGCGTCTGCTTTTGGAAATCGCGCCCAAGGAAGAGACGCCGGCGCGCACGCCGTGGTGGCTGACATTGCTGCGGCTTTCGCTCGCGGCGCTCGTCATCATCGCCGCGGCCGGACCGATGTGGCACCCGCCGCTCGCAACCAGCAAGGCGCACACGCCGATCGCGATCCTGATCGATGACGGCTGGTCGGCCGCCGCCACCTGGGATGCGCGGCTGCGCACGGCCGACGACATCATCGCCCGGGCCGAGGACGACCGCCGCGCCGTAGCGCTTGTACCGCTGTCCAGAGGCCCGCACGATATCTCTTTGGAGACGGCGGGTTCGGCGCGCGTCGAACTGCACAAGCTGAAGCCCGCACCCTACACAGTCGATCGCTCCGAAGCACTGCCGGCGTTGTCGCGATTCCTGTCCGACAGTGCCGACGCCGAATTGGTCTGGTTGTCCGACTCAGCCGATCTCGGCCGTGGCGGCGATTTCGTCAAAGGCCTGGCCCAGGCGGTCGGCCAGCATCAAATAACGATCATTGCCGGCGGCATCGCCGGCGCACGCGCGCTTGCCGCGGTCGACAACGCCGCCGGTGCGCTGACGGTAAAAGTGTTGCGCTCGGCTGCGGATACCGCCGACAGCGGCACGGTGCATGCGCTCGATCTCAAGGGCCTGCCGCTCGGCGAAGCGCCATTCACTTTCAAGGGCGCCGACCGCGAGACCGAGGCTCGCATCGATCTGCCGGTCGAACTCCGCAACGACATTTCGCGGCTCGAAATCTCAGGCGAGCGTTCCGCGGGCGCCGTGCAGCTTCTCGACAAGCGCTGGCGGCGGCGGACGGTCGGCATCGTATCCGGCGCCACCGCGGACGTCGCGGAGCCGCTGTTGTCGTCGAGCTATTACGTGCAGCGCGCGCTCGAGCCCTTCGCCGACGTCCGGCTTACGCAAGGTGAATCGCCGGCCGACGCCGTCGCGCATTTCCTCGATCTCAATTTGCCGATGCTGATCCTGACCGATGTCGGCAATGTCGGCGATGCGCACGATCGGCTGGCGCGTTGGATCGAGGACGGCGGTGTGCTGGTGCGCTTCGCCGGGCCCAGGCTTGCCGCCTCCGACGACGATCTCGTTCCGGTGAAGCTC
>Ga0182016_10007372_pt1 | contig 11327 bp, 6 predicted proteins | sample 712S2MmetaG_FD_120491 | JGI IMG/M metagenome (GOLD analysis project Ga0182016, IMG submission 120491) | Permafrost microbial communities from Stordalen Mire, Sweden - 712S2M metaG | ecosystem: Environmental > Terrestrial > Soil > Wetlands > Permafrost | place: Sweden: Stordalen | collected...
CAGACGCTGGACGATCCATTGGGAACGAGCGGCAACCAGCCCGTGGCGATCAACGATTCCGGCGCGATTGTCGGCATCTACACCGGGACCGACGGCGGCTATCACAGCTATATCTATACCGGCAGCTTGGCCACGATCGATCCCGGCGCTTTCGCGACCCTCGATGATCCCAACGCCGTCGGCACCAACGGCGCCAATCTGAATAACGGCACGCAGGTTTCGGCCATCAACGGCCTGGGTGAGGTCGCCGGTTACTATTGGGACACAGCCGGCATCAGCCATGGCTTCGTCTATACCGGCAGCCTTGCCGCGATTGATCCGAACGCGTTCACGACAATCGACGATCCGAATGCCGTGAATGGCACTGAAGTCGTGGGCGTCAACGATGCCGGCGTCGTCGTCGGCTCTTATCTCGATGCCAATTCGCAGGATCATGCTTTCGTCGCGACTCCCGATGGGCACGGCGGTTACATTTATTCCGATATAGCCAACCAAGATTTCGCCTTCGCGATTAACGACAGCGGCGAAATCGCAGGCCTCGGCACGAGCTTCACCCTCGGTTACCTAGAAGATCCGGCGGCCGGCGCGAGCATCGTTCTCAGCGGCCATGCCGACATTACCGCAACGACGCTGACCATTGGAATCGACGATACAGCCGAGATTGCCGACGCCACGCTCGACAACGTCACTGTGAACAATGCCGGCGCCATCTCAATCGGGACTGGCGCGCAACCGATCATTGCCGACACGCTGACGCTGCAAGGCGGCGGCACGGTGACGCTGGGGGCCGGCAGCCCAATCGACGGCACCAACGATAGCCACGGCAATCCCGCGCAATTCGACAATGTCGACAATACCATTACGGGTGCGGGCCAGATCGGCGACACGACAGGAGACTTGGCGCTGACCAATTCCGGCGTCATCGACGCCGACGGCACTACGCTGACCATCAACACCGGTAACACCATCGCCAACAGCGGCCTGATCGAAGCGACCGACAGCGGCACGCTCCTCATGCAGGACGTTGAGATCGACAGCACTGGCCTGGGCGCCGGCATTGTGGTCGACGGCACATCGGCGCTGCTGATCGGAAATTCGTACCTCGATCTGACCGGCGGTGGCACGGTGACGCTGGACGCTGGCGGCAAGATCCTCGCAAATGTCACGTCGCCCTCGATGGCGGCCGTCGTGCTCGAAAACGTCAGCGGCACTATTCATAATTCCGGCACTATCGGCGGCGGTCACGCGTTCCTCAGCCTGCGGAACGATGCCGGAGGCATCATCGATGCCGACCATTCCGGCGCGACGCTCACGCTCGATACCGGCGACACCATCATCAACAACGGCGTGCTTGAAGCGACCAATGGCGGCACGCTGGCCATCGATGATAGCGTCAGCGGCAGCGGGCCGATCGAGATCGGCGACGCCAGCACCATCGATATCGGGGCGGCGTTCAGTCAGACTGTCACGTTCGACGGCGCCGGCACGCTTGCGCTCAGCGACCCGACCGCTTTCCACGGCAGCATCGCCGGCCTCGCTGCGGGCGATACTATCGATCTGACGACTGTCGCTCCGTTATCCATTGTCTCGGCACTCATCAGCGGCACAACGCTGACAGTGACCGAGAGCAATGACAGCACGCTGAGCTATCAGATTGCGGGCTCCTCACTTTCCAATGATTATATCAGCGTGCAAAGCGACGGCGTAGGCGGCAGCGACCTGGTTTTGCCGACGGCGCCGGTATCCTACGCCTTTACGACCATCGACGATCCGTCGGGAACGGACGGCTATGACGGCTTTGCCCTTGGCATCAATGACGCGGGCGCGATCGTTGGAACGTACAACTCATTCCGGGAAGGGTTTCTCGACACGGGCGGCACCTTCACGACGATCGACGATCCCGCGGGAACGATTTCGTACGGCGCCGGGGATGAAGCCTATGGCATCAACAACGCGGGCCAGATCGTCGGTGTTTATTTCGACGGCTACGTCGAAAATGGCTTCATCGACACTGGTGGCAGCTTCACCACCCTCAATGATCCATTAGGCGGCGGCGGAGCCTTCCAGGGCACCGCTGCGCAGGCTATCAATAACTCGGGCCAGGTCGTCGGATACTATGCCGACAGCAGTCAGGTCGAACACGGTTTCCTCTACAGCGGTGGCGCCTACACCACGATCGACGATCCACTGGGCGCAAGCACCAATGCCACAGGCATCAACGATGCTGGCGAGATCGTCGGGTTTTACATTGACGCCAGCGGAGTCAGCCACGGCTTCCTGTATGACGCTGGAACTTACACCACGCTGAACGATCCGCTCGGCGTCAACGGCACGATTGCGAGCGGGATAAACAACGAGGGCCAGATTGTCGGCTATTACCAAGATTCCAACAACGAATCTAACGGCTTCATCTACAGCAACGGCGTGTACACGACCATCAACGATCCGTTGGGCACCGGCGGCCAAGGTTTCCTGGAGGGTCTTTACAGCCAAGCATACAGTATCAATGACGCGGGTCAGATCGTCGGATTTTACACGGCCAACAACTCTGCTAATGGCTTTCTCGCCAATCCTGAGTTCACCATCGATGCCGGCGCGACGGTGGAGCCAAATCCGCTCTATACGACGGCTGATGTGACTTTCGCGGCTTCCACCGGAACTCTCATTCTCGGCGACCCCTCGACCTTCACGGGTGAAATCTCAGGGATCTCGGGAAACGGCGACGTATTGGACTTGACCGGGTTCGCCGCTGTTACGACGACCGCCAGCAGCGGCGGCTACAACAGCGCCGCCAACACGACCCTGCTGACGGTAACCGATTCGTCGGACGACGCTTCCGTGCAGCTCACATTGGTTGGAGATTATTCGGCCTCTTCCTGGTCGGTCACGACCGACCACAATGGCGGCGTCGATGTCGTCGATCCGCCGCCGGCGACGATCGCCAGCAACGGAAGCCTCGAGCTCGACGCGCCATCCAACGAGAACGTGATATTCACTGGCGGCACCGGCGCTCTTGTCCTCAAGGACCCGGCGGGTTTTACCGGCCAGATCATCGGATTTACCGGCACGGCGCCGGACGCGGCGCATTCGGACACCATCGATCTCGTCGGTATCAATTACGATTCGGCTCACTTCGCGGAATCATACAATTCCACGACCGGTCTGCTGTCGGTGACCGACGGCAGTCATACCGCGAGCTTCACGTTCGATAATTTCAACGCCACGTTGGATTTCGCCTCCGACGGCAATGGTGGAACCTTGATCACCGATCCACCGGCGAACGGTTCGCCGAGCGAGCCGTCCGCCAGCCCGGCGGTCAAATGGGGAATGGATTTCGGTGCCGATAAGATCGATTTCAGTCCTGCCCAACCTGCGAATCAATCCGAAAACACGGCCGCCGCGGATGGAGCGAAGACCGCCTTGGTGCTCGGCAATTCGGGCCACGATAACTTTGTCTTCACGCCTAATCTCGGCACCGAAGCCAATGCCAGCTTAAATCCTCACCTCGACACCAACGAGCAAGTCAACCACCCGAATGTGCAGTTGGTTCAGCAATTGGCGGCGCTCGTGACGCCCGATGTCCACACCGGGGCGGTGTTCGATCTCCTCCATAACGACATTCTTGGGATGAACGACGCTATCCCGTCCCAGATCCACCAGATAATCCAGGCCGGTCATCTGCTGCACTGAGACGGCAGTCAGGCCTTCAAAAAGAGGCAGTGCACGTTACAGCACCCTCGGAATCTTTAGCTGCTCGACCTCTTTCAGCACGGCCGCGATATTCTGATGCCCAGCGCCGAAATGACTGTTCGGGTCGGGCAGTTTAGCTTCGTGCACGCCTTCCAGATGGTAATACTTATCCTGGACCAAGCAGTGGCTGCGGATGAGCGGCCATAGCATGTTGCCGAGCATGCGCTGGTCGTGGCCGTATTTTGCGGTCGGCCCCTGGGTGAAATAACGCCGCATCAGGTCGACGATATCGATGCCGCAATCGGTGCGCCCGGCCCACGTGCAGCCGATCATCAGTTCGTTGTGCAGCACATGGTCGCGCACCCCATGGAACGGATAGCCACTGTCGATCCATTGCCGGACCAGATCGGCTTCCGCAACCGACAGCCGCGCATCACAGTCGCGAACGAGGAAGCGTCCGACGTTTCGGTCGCTCATCACCAAGAAGCGCTGGAATAGGCCGACGCCGGGATATTCGTCTTCGATGTTGCGCACATCGGCGCCGTTGTCGCGGAGAAACGCGACGCAGGGCTTTGGAACGTCAGCGGCGACATAATAGCGGCAGCTCCAATCCGGATATACCGTGCGGGCGAGTACCAGATTGATCATGGCCCCATAGGCATAAAACGGCGCCGGGCCCCACAGCGAAAACGAGATGACATTTTGGCCAACGGGCGGTCCGATCGGTTCCGTTATAGCAACCGGCGGCGGATTGCGGCAGGCCTCGGCGTCGCGCAACATCAGCGCGCGTTGGCCGTAACGGACCGCGTCGTCGATCTTGCCGGTATAGAAATACGCGACCTTGAGCGCGTCGAGCATCGTCAAATCTTCGCCGTAGCGATCGATATAGCGCGCGGCCTGCACGATGGTGTCGTCGTAGCGCTTCATGTTCGACAGCGTTGCAATCAAGGCCTTCTGCAGGCGGGCGACGTCGGGCTGGCGGCGCACCAGATCTTCGGCGAGCGCGCGGGCCGGCAGCCAGTCGCGCTTCTGGAAAAACGCGTCGAACATCAATTCTTTGGCGATAAGGTCGTCCGGCGCGATCGCGCTGATGGCGCACAATTTGACGATGGCTTCGTCGTTCTTGCCGGCGCGCAGCAAGGCGCGAATGGCGTCGTAGACCTGCGGCGCGACCCGCAGCGGCGCCCCGCTTGCAACATTGGACATCGGCAATCACCGTTCACGGGCCTTGCATAATGGGCCAGTTATTTACACTTCTGCTTTGCTTCAAAGCTAGGCCTAGAAGTGGTTTCGGAGAAGGCCTATTCCTGCCGACACTTCAAATGAGGTTGCGCGAAATCAACAATCATCGCGCCTGCAAGCCAGTAGTTCTTGTCGGTTTCCACCAGCGATGCGGCGCCTCCTCTCCTGTGATTTGCGGCGATCCAAGGTGTCGAGCGAAAACAGAATCTGGCCAACGTGGCGCCAAAGGGTGGTTTCATATCGGCTGAGCCGATCAAGCGCGTAGTTGGGCAGTTTAGCCTTTCGTAGAAAGCAACGCTCAGGCTCAGCTGCGAGATCGACGGAAGGTCGTTGAATGTCGGCTCAGAGCTGGCCACAGCTTTCGGTATGCTGGTGTTGCCGAATCTTGGCTGAAGCTGACCGTTCCAGCCGGCTAGGACTTCGCATTATACAGTGTCTGGGCTAACGAGATAAACTGGGCGGCCCTTCCCGTCTTGTTTAGACGGCCAGCCTAGATCTCGAACGGGCCAATTTACCGACCTCTTCAAGCTTGGTGATCAACTCGCCACCTCTCAGGCGGCCCGAAGCGATTTAATGCGTTTGACATCTTCGGGCTTGATATTCCTTTGCGCCATTTTCAGGTCGTAATGGGCCTGAAGATTCATCCAAAACTCTGCACTATTGGCAAAGTACAAACTCAGCCGAAGTGCTGTGTCAGCCGTGATGCGGCGCCGATTGTTAACGATTTCAGCTATGCGGTTTGGCGAAATTCCGATGGCTTTGGCAAGCTGGCTCTGCGACAGACCATATTCGGTAAGAAATTCTTCCTTTAGCATTTCGCCGGGTGTGACCGCCGCAAATTCATTCCCTGCCATGGCTTTCTCCTGTTAGTGATAATCCAAGATACGAACAGCGTGGGGCTCTCCATTTATCCATTTGAAGATAACCCGCCATTGATCATTGATCCGTATCGAATAAAACTCCTTCAGGTCACCCTTGAGTTTCTCCAGCCGGTCTGACCGCGGTATTGTCAGATCCTCAAGCCGGCTTGCCGCGTTGATTGCTTCAAGCTTTCGTTTCGCGGCACGGGCGATCCCTGAAAAGTCGCGCACCCGCTCATCCCGGAACAGCGCATCGGTTCGTTTATCTCCAAATGACCTGATCATTGCTCGATTATACCGGATACCGGTATACGGTCAAGCGACGCCGCGCTCTGCGCGCCACTGCCATTGCCAATCAGCCTCAACAGCATCGAGAGGATATCCACCAATACGGCATGAATACGTTCGATAGCCTCGATGATTTCACTAACCAAGCGGTTTGACGAAACAAGCCCAGAGTTTTTGTCGACCACAATGTATTCCGATTACTTGGCGATCTCGGCGCCTCTCGCGCAGATAAATGGGTGCAGTAGCTCAACCATCGTCGCGTCCATCGGCCGGCAGGTATTGTTGGCTACCGATGAAACGACGGTTTCTCTCCTGAGGCTTGCGGCGGTCCAAGTGGTCAAGCGCGAATAGGATTTGCCCGACCTGACGCCATAGGATCGCTTCATATCGACTAAGCCGGTCGAGCACGTAGTTGGGTAGGTTGGCAAGTCGCAAGAAGCACTGAGCAAGGTCAGTGGCTGGATCGACAACGGGTTCGGGAGCGCTCCGGATTGAACCGGATGCCACGTCAGGTGTGGTCGTGATGCCGAGCGGCGCCGGATCGTGATTGGAACCCGCAGAGCCTGTCAGCCCCAACATTGCGTAGATAATCTCTCGAGAGGCAGAGTACGCCCTACGGGCCTGCCTGATCTCACTCAGATGGTTGGCCTGGATTTCGAAGAGGCCCGTTTCCATTGTCGTGGCGCGGCGCAGCCGCCAAAACAGACTGGCGAGCCGCAGTACCAGTTCTCGCTCGACCGCGGATTGCGCGTCATAATCGGCGATAATGGTTGCTTCGAACGCTTTGTAATCTTTCGCGTCCTCCAGCGTTCCGATCACCGTCTCAGCGGTGAGCCCGTGGCGGATGGCATTGCAGCGGGAACGCTGTTTGCCTTCCTCGGTAGTTGGGCCTGTGCTCTTGCTCGCATTGCGGCGGTTGGCTTCGATCTGCCTGAAGGAAGTCATGGTCAGCCTGCCGCGATATTTGGGTTCGTTTTGTCATTCGGGCCTTGTTTGTCGATTGGACCTTTCTGCTTAGCGTTTCTCCGATCGGCGCCCGCAGTGCCGAGCGGGGCCACCCCCTCGATGCTAATTCCATCCGCAGCAGTTGGAAGCGGATGGGTTTCGAGCCACAGCGAGCGAGCCGTAACTGTGGGGTCGATGTTGAGCTCTATCCACCACGCGGCTTCATCGCCGCGGCGGTGCACCTCGCGATGATGTCCTCGACACAACGGGACAGTGAACTCATCGCTGGCCTTGCGCCCGAGCGCCCGACTCTGCGCGAAGCGCAGGTGATGGGCGTCCGAAGGTTGCCGGCCGCAAACCAAGCAAGGCTGGTGAGCGATATACCGGACGTGGTCACGGTCACGTATGCGGCGTGGCTCCGCCAATGCCAGCGTGCTCTTATCGATCGATTTGGCGCGCCGCTTCTTTTCGGGGCTGTTCGGCTCTAGGGCTGCCGCCGTCGGAGCTGCTTCTGCGTTCTTTGGCGGCTGGGGCACTCCATTTAGAGGCGTGTCGGGAGTCGTGACGCTTGCAAGCCTCGCCCGAAAGCTTTCTTCGACCCGGTCAGCATCAGCTACCACCAGCCTGTTCTTCTCGGGAAGCGACCGATGAGCCCAGAGCGCGGCTTTCTCGCTGCTGTCGAGACCGCTCAGTTCCGTGAGTAGCCGATCCCGCACCTCCGCCGACGCCTCGACTTCAAGTATTGGCGCGGTTTGGCTCAGACGAGCCCCTGCGTCGCGCCGAATAGGGGCTGGCTGATCCCGATGGGAGTAACCGCCGTTTGGCCGTCCATTACCGCTCTGGTTCGGCTGCTGTGGCGGCTCGAACTTCTGGGTGGTGGTCGGCGTCGCAAGATCCGGCGCATCTAGATCGTCCTCGCCCGCGATCCCTACCAGGGTGAACAGCGCATAGCGGCGCGCGTAGGTGAGTGCGGCCCCCATCCGGCGTGGTGTGGCCATATCGGCGACGGCGCACACCGGCCAATCGGAAGACACCCATTCGCCAGAGGCATGCGCCAGCACGGTCGTCAAATTGACCGTGCCGCCGGTCTGGTCGATCGCCGTGGTCTGTATGGTGGCGATTTCGTGCAGACCTAGGGTTTTGCGAACGATGTCGAGCCCGCTCGATAACGGCGCATAGCGGAACGACTGTTCGGCTTCACCGCGCGAATAGGTCCGTATGGTCGCAACCAGCGACTTCTCAGGGTTGGTCAGTTCAGCCTGGGCTTTCGCGAGAGCACCCGCCAGACTGGCGATCGATTCACTGGACCGGTGCATGGCTGGCCTCCATCTCGGGAGTACTCAAAAGATCAAAACTCACAGCCCCCGACTTCGACCGTTTGGCCCGTATGCCATGGCCGATGGCTTCCTTGGCGTCCTCGGGCATTAGGGTCTTCAGTTCGGCCTTGGCCTGCTCATGCTCCAGATGCGCCGATCGGGTCCGCCCAAAGACGCCTGCAAACTCCGCCCAGGCATTGGAGCTACTCATGTCGACGATGCGGATGGCTTCAACCCGCGGCTTTGGCGGCTCGACACCATACAGTGAGGGATATTCTCCGCTTTCGACACAGCGCCAGAACTTCCGCTCTGCGGTGACAATAAGGTGCTGATAGAGCGGATCAGCATGGGCCACGATCTCGACCCACTTGCCGCCGCCGGTAATGATGGACAGCACGGCGGTCCGGGCCGCCACGACCCACATATTGTGCTGCAGCTGCGGCATATACTTCTCGGCGGCGGCTTCTTCCGAAAACGACCAAGGCAGCATGAACTTGGATTCAAACACCGCATCGCTGCCTTCGACCCGGCCGTCTAACGTGGCTGCCATCCATCGGATCGCCGGATGCTGGACCCGCCGCTGGATATCAACGACGACCTGCCCGGTATTGAGCTCGTACCAGCGCCGATTGAGGTCTTCAGTAACCAGGCCAAGCTGGACGATCAAATTGCCCGACAGGTCCTCGGGCTCCGCCTCGCCCCGCTTTTCCCGCCACAGCCGCACCAAAGCGGCTTCGTCCTTGCCCATGATGATCCGGGCATCCGAGCCGCCGATGAAGTGGCGGCGGTCCGACTTTGCTTCGACTTTCTTGAGACGGTTTGACATTGCAACCTCATTGACTTGATAAGCTGAGCTCTCTAGCGACTGCGAGTATTATGAAGGCTCTGCAGAGATCGGATATCCGGTCTGGTGCTCTGCCGCGCATTTGCGATTATGAGTTTCCCTTGCAACCATGCGCAGTGGGTTCGGCGATCAAAATGGGATCAAAGACCCGTCGCCCGCGGTTAAGGCAGACAAGCCTATCTGCGAATAATCGAAGGTGTTTTATTGGCCGCACGCCTATGCCACCGTTGGTAAATAGGCGAAATTTAAGCCGTCGATCGAGAAATGAAGGCCAGCCGACGGCGCCATCACAACTTAGAGGCCACACCAAGATGCATTGAGATCGCCGCGTATCGCGAAGGATTGCGATACTTCCCGCTAAATCGGAACAACAGACAGGGTAGCTTGGAGCAGGGTTGATCTTCACCCCTCTATATACTGTTGAGGCCCGTTTGAATTTACTGAGCTGGAAGCCAGCTCGGCAAAGCCTGGAGATTTATATGGGAACAGGCAGCAGGACAAAATTCCGCACTTATTGTTTTTGAGCGAGGAGTCCGCCCGGGCAACAGCAATAGCGGCCGTTCGGCGGTCGCCGTCATTGTTAGTTCCTATTGATCGCGGAGAGGCAGCAAGATCAGCCGCGAGAGGAAATTCAAGCTGCCTTTTCGGGAAAATTCAAATGATACCGGGTATGTCGCAGTTCGCCGGTTTTCCAGAGGGCTCCTTTCTCAACAAGCTCCCGCAGATCGCGTGTCGCGGTTGAACGTGATGTTTTGCTGATGGTGATGTAGTTTTCCGCACTCAGGCCGCCTTTGAAGCCTTCAATGTCTTCGCGGAACATGCGGGCAATGACCTTGTCCTGGCGGTCGTTGAAGGCGCCGCGGAATTTATCATAGAATTTTGCCTTAGAGACGTAGAAATCAACGCGCTTGATCGTGTTGCTCTGAGCATCGAGGACCGTATTGCCGAAATAGACAAGCCAATCCGTAATGGCGGTGTCTTTATTATTGCGCTCAAGTGCGTCGTAATACCCCTTGCGAGCGCGTTCAATCGTGTAGGCGAGCGCAATGAGGGTCGGGTGCCCGGCGTTTTGCGCCAGGGATTTTTCGGCGATCGCGCGTGCGATGCGTCCGTTCCCATCCTCGAATGGATGGATGCTGACAAAGTAAAGATGCCCAATTCCGGCGCGCGTCAGCGGTGGAAGAGGGCGCGGACCTGTAGGTGCTGTCTCATTGAACCATTTCACGAAGCCGTCCATCTCCGCTTTCATTTTCGATGAAGGAGGGGCTTCGAAATGGACTTTCGGTTCGTGCGCGATATTGGACACGACCTGCATCGGTTCGGGATGGGTGCGATAGCCGCCGATGACATTGATGCTTCGATCGCCACTCATCAGCATCTTGTGCCAGGCAAACATCGTTTCATGGGTAAGCGGGGCGTCGAAATTTTCGAAGAGATCGACCATCATTTCCGCAATGCCGCGTTCCGCTGGCGGTACCGGCCGGCCGTCCTCGCCCAAACCAAATTGTCGCTTTAGGGAGGACTGGACGCTGTCGCGATTGAGAACTTCGCCTTCAATTTGCGAGGTTTTGAGTGCTTCATCGCTGATGAGCTCAATTTTGAAGGTATCCCGGTCTGGGTGAGTGACATGCTTGAAGGCGCCGATGAATTCGCCCAAGCGCAACAGAAAATCGCGGTCCAAGGGCTCCAGAGCCTTTGAATCATAAGTGAAATTAGGCCACTTCGGACTTTGCCAGTTCCAAGCCATGAGTTATAGAACTCCTTTCTATAGCTCATAATAACATACGTTTTTGAGCTATAGGAACGATTTCTATTCCTCATCGTCACATGTTCCGACATGGAGACGCGCCACGAGTGACCCGCGGCCGCATCATCTGCCGCCGCTTTGATGACTTTGCATCTTGGACGACGCATCGCCGTGTCCGATGACCAATTCCAAATGGGAGTGGGCAGCCGTATCGGATTCACGCTTGAGGCGCCCCAACCTCGCGAGAACTGGTCCGAAAACGGTAAATTCAAACGCGTCTCAAACGTATATCTGAGGATGGAAATCGAGCCGACCATTCCCTCCAACGAGCCCCGACTGGGTCTCTTTTGGTTCATCGCGGAGCATCGCAGACCGTCGCGATCGGCGTCGCTCTC
>Ga0182016_10007373_pt1 | contig 11324 bp, 10 predicted proteins | sample 712S2MmetaG_FD_120491 | JGI IMG/M metagenome (GOLD analysis project Ga0182016, IMG submission 120491) | Permafrost microbial communities from Stordalen Mire, Sweden - 712S2M metaG | ecosystem: Environmental > Terrestrial > Soil > Wetlands > Permafrost | place: Sweden: Stordalen | collected...
AAAGAACCCCGCGTTGGGATGGTCGGTGCCGGGCAACGTGCGGTAGGGAATGCCGTCCCGGTCGACGTCGCGATAGCGCCCCCACGAATGCACTTTGTTGAGGTCGTCCGCGGTGAGCACTTTCCCGCGATCGAACGGCCGCGCGGGATAATCGAGCGGCGGCGTGATCCACGAGTTCATCCCGAGATCGAGGTCGCTTAGAACGAAGATCGGCGTCTGCAGCCGGTCGGCGAGATCGAAAGCCGTCATGGCGAACTCGTACGCCTCGCGCACCGTCGCCGGCAGCAGCACGACGTGTTTGGTGTCTCCATGCGAAAGCGTATAGGCAAAGGCGACGTCGCCCTGCATCGTTCGCGTCGGCAGGCCCGTGGACGGCCCCGCGCGTTGCACGTCGAAGACGACGCCGGGAAGTTCCGCGTAATACGCGTAGCCCGCGAACTCGGCCATCAGCGAAAGGCCCGGACCGGACGTCGACGTCATCGCACGGGCGCCCGCCCAGCCCGCACCGAACACCATGCCGGCGGCCGCCAGCTCGTCCTCGGCCTGAACGATCGCCGCCCTGCGCTCGCCGGTCTTCGCATCGGTGCGATAGCGGTCGCAGAGCTGGATGAACGACTCGCACAGCGACGACGAAGGCGTGATCGGATACCACGCGGCAAACGTGCATCCGCCCATGACGCAGCCCAGCGCGGCCGCGCGGTTGCCGTCCATGAACATCAGGCCGTCCGTAACTCCGCTCATCGGCTCGAGACGAAACGCATCGCTCTTCTTGAAATGCTCGCGGGCGTACTCGACGCCCAAGCGCACCGCCGCCATGTTCGTCTGGACCGCGGCCGGCTTGCTCTTGAACTGCGCGGTCACCGCAGCCTCGAGCGTCTCGACGTCGATTCCGAGAAGTTCGGCCACCGCTCCGACGTAGATCATGTTCGTTAAGTACTTGCGCAGGTCGCCTTGCGCGACGTGCTTCTTCGCAAGCTCCGCGAACGGGACCGCATAATACGTCAAGTCCTTACGGCGCGTCGCACCCGCAACCGGATAGGCGGCTTCGTGCACGACCACGCCGCCGGACCGGACGCCGGCGACGTCGGTCGGCCACGTCGAGGCGTTGAGGGCGACCAAGACGTCGAAGTCGCGCGCCCGGCACTGGTAGCCCTTCGACGTGACGCGAACGTCGAACCACGTCGGCAGCCCCTCGATATTCGACGGAAACACGTTTTTCGGCGCCACCGGAATACCCATTCGGAAGATTGCGCTCGTGAGGACCAGGTTCGAGGATTGGCTGCCGGAACCGTTGACGGTCGCGACGCGGATGGTGAAGTCGTTGGTAGCGCGCTGTTCCATTGCGTTCCTCACTTAGAGGACGCGTCCGGCAGCCCTTTACGGGGCCCGCGCCGGCCGAAGTTCTCAGCCGCGGTGCGCGATCGCTTTGCCCATCGGGACGTAGTGGCGGTCGGGCGCGCTCTCCGGCGAGATCGGGCGCAAGAAGAACGTGCTCGTAACGAACGCGAGCACCGCGGCGACCAGCGACACGACGAACGCCCACGGCAAGCCGAACGCCATCGAGAGGGCCGCCGCGAGCCCGACGCCTATACTGGACGCCGCTTGGACGCTCGCATTGATCAGGCCCGAAGCCAGGCCCTGGTCCTCCGTGGCGACCGCGGACAGCCCGGCGATGACGCCCGCTTGGTACGTCCACATGCCGCCGAAGCCGATCAAGACGGTTCCGGGCAGCAGGCCGGCCCAATACGGCATCCCCGGACGCGTCAGGAGCAGCATCAGCGCGCCGGCCATCAACGAGATGCCGCCGAAGAAACCGACGCCGCGAACGCCGATGCGTTTGACCATCGGCGCCGAGAGCGGTCCGGCGATCGCGGTGATGGCGATCGACGAAGGCAGAAACGCGAGGCCCGTCACAAGCGGCGAGTAGTGATTGCCTTGCTGCGCGAGGACCGAAGAAAAGATAAAGGCCGCGACGTATGCGGCGACTTCGAAGAACGTGTTGATCGTGCCGGGAACTAAATTCTCGTACCGAAAAAGGCGCGCGGGAATCAGCGGCGACTTCGCGCGGCGTTCCCAGAGTACGAAGGCGACGAGCAGCAAGACTGCAAAAGCGAGTTCCACCCACGTATCCCAGTCGGCGCTGCGATCGGCGACCGACTCGATCGAAAAAATCAAGAGCACGAGACCGCTCGTGAGGCACGCCGAGCCGATCAGGTCGAGCGGCATGCGCGGCCGCACGCGCTCGTCCTTGGGAATCACGAACGGCGTGAGCGCCAAGATCGCGATGCCCACCGGGACGTTTACGAAGAACACCGACCGCCAGCCGAGGTACTGCACGAGCACGCCGCCGACCAGCATGCCCGCGGCGATTCCCGCGCTGCCGACCGTATTCCACAACCCCAGGGCGCGGTTACGCTCGTCGCCGGATGGGAAAATCTCCATGAGGATGGCCATCGCCGAGGGCGTCACGATCGCCGCGCCCAGACCTTGCAGCGCGCGCATCGCAACGAGCACGGCCACGTTCGGCGAGACGCCGCCGACGAACGAAGCGGCCGTGAAGAGTCCCAGCCCGATCGCGAAGACGACGCGCCGATCGTAGAGATCCGAGCATCGCCCGGCCAGCATGAGGAAGCCCGCAAGCGCGATCGCGTACGTGCTGATGACCCACTGCGCGGTCGAGATGGGAAGGCCGAACGCGCTCTCGATCGCCGGCAGCGCCACGTTCACGATCGAAAAATCGAGCAAGAGCATGAAAAACGTCACGCTCAAGAAGGCAAACGACCGCCACGGCGGCATCAGGTCCGCACCATTGTCGGCGGCGCATTCGACTTGAAAGAAAGAACGGCCCCCGCGATTTGCGGGAGCCGTTCTCTTCTCTGCGATTCCCGAAACGGGAATTACATCATGTCGCCGTAGCCGCCCATGCCGCCGCCGGGCATCGCCGGCTCTTTCTTCGGCTCGGGCTTGTCGGCGATCAGGGTTTCCGTCGTGAGGATCAGCGCGCCGATGGACGCCGCATTTTGCAGCGCCGAACGCGTGACCTTGAACGGCTCCACGATGCCGGCCTTGAACATGTCGACGATCTCGCCCGTCATCGCGTCGAAGCCCTGCGGGGCCTTCTTGCTCTTGACGTTGTTGACTTCGACCGAGCCTTCGTAGCCCGCGTTGAACGCGATCTGACGGAGCGGCTCTTCGAGCGCCTTGCGAACGATGTCGATGCCGATCTTCTCGTCGGCCCACGTTCCCGCGTGGCCGTTGGTCTTCGGCGCCGCTTCGACGTACTTCTCGATCTCCTTGATCGCGTGCACCAGCGAGCTTCCGCCGCCGGGGATCATGCCTTCCTGAACGGCCGCGCGCGTCGCCGAGAGGGCATCTTCGATGCGATGCTTCTTCTCTTTGAGCTCGGTTTCGGTGGCCGCGCCGACCTGGATGACGGCGACGCCGCCCGACAGCTTGGCAAGGCGTTCTTGCAGCTTCTCGCGATCGAAATCGGAGTCGGTGTCTTCGACCTGCTTCTTGATCATCTCGATGCGGCCCTTAATGTCCTCGGGCTTGCCGGCACCGTCCACGATCGTCGTCTCTTCCTTGGTGACCTTCACGCGCTTGGCGCGTCCGAGCTGCTCGGTGGTCGCCTTGTCGAGCTTGAGGCCGAGCTCTTCCGAGATCACGGTCGCGCCCGTCAACGTGGCGATGTCCTTGAGCATCTCTTTGCGGCGGTCGCCGAATCCCGGCGCCTTGACGGCAACCGAGGTGAACGTGCCGCGCAGCTTGTTCACGACGAGCGTCGCGAGGGCTTCGCCTTCGACGTCTTCGGCGATGATCAGCAGCGGTTTCTGAACCTGAACGACCTTCTCGAGCAGCGGCAGGATGTCGGCGATGGCCGAGATCTTGCGTTCGGTCACGAGAATGTACGGATCGTCCAGAACGGCTTCCATGCGCTCGCTATCGGTGACCATGTACGGCGAGATGTAGCCCTTGTCGAACTGCATGCCGTCCTTGGTTTCGACTTCGGTCTTGAGCGTGCGGGACTCCTCAACCGTGATGACGCCGTCCTTGCCGACCTTCTCCATCGCGTCGGCAATGAAATCGCCGATCTCTTTGTCGTTGGCCGAGATCGACGCGACCTGCGCGATCTTTTCTTTGGTGTCGACGTTCTGCTTGAACGATTCCATCGTCTTCACGGCGACGTCGACGGCCTTCTCGATACCGCGCTTGATGAGCAGCGGATTGCTGCCGGCGGTTACGTTGCGAAGACCCTCGCGGATGATCGCCTGGGCGAGCACCGTCGCGGTGGTGGTGCCGTCGCCGGCGATGTCGTTGGTCTTCGACGCGACTTCCTTCACGAGCTGAGCGCCCATGTTCTCGAACGCGTCGGGCAGTTCGATTTCCTTAGCGATGGTCACGCCGTCGTTGGTGATCGTCGGCGAACCGAATTTCTTGTCGAGGACGACGTTGCGGCCCTTCGGCCCGAGCGTCACCTTGACGGCGTCGGCGAGAATGTTCGCACCGCGCTCGAGCGCGCGACGCGCGTTCTCGTCAAATACTAGTTGCTTTGCAGCCATGATAAATTCCTAACTCTCCTTAAACGCCGGCCGGGACTTTGTCCACGATCGCGAGGACGTCTTTTTCCGAAATGATCAGGTACTCTTTACCGTCGACCTTGATCTCGCTACCCGAATATTTCGAGTAGATGATCCGGTCGCCGGGCTTCACGCTCATCGGAAGCGTCGTGCCGTTGTCGAGGACGCGGCCCGTGCCCACCGCGCGAATGTGGCCCTCTTGGGGCTTTTCCTTGGCGGTGTCGGGCAGAAAGATACCGCCCGTGCTCTTTTCGGTCTGCTCGACGTGCTCCACGACCACGCGATCGCCCAAAGGCTTGAGATTCACTGGAAACCTCCAAAATTCTGATTTCTGAACAGGGTTAGCACTCCCAACGTGAGAGCGCCAGCCCTGTCATGTTAGCAGACTCAGGGGGTGAGTGCAAGCCGGTTTGGTGGGGCCGGGCGTGCGTGCCGTGGCCTTATTCGCCGCACTCCGGGCTCTTGGCGCAACGGATAGCCTGCTTGACGGCGCCGGCCAGATCCGCTGCCGCGTAGACTGTGACTTGCTGCGTGTCGAGTTCGAAGCCGAACGGCGCTCCTACCGCTCGATAGAAGTGCAAAACGACCGAGCTGCCGTAGGTCGGCACGCTGGCGACCAGCCTCGCACCGGCAAAGTCGTTCTCCACGTCCGGACCGTACATCGCCGCGAGCAGCGCGCGCACGGCCGGGACGTTGGCGATCGGCGCCCCGCCCGCTTCCGGGAGGTAGCTCTCGCTCAAAACGCGGCCTTCCGAGCCGAGCGGCGCGTTGTAAACCCAGGTAAGCGAGCCGGCCAGGACCCGCGCTCGCCCGCCGCCCGGGCCTTCGCCGCCGCCGGTTTCCCGACGAACCGAGCCCTTGAGCACGGCCGGATTCCCCGCAAGCCAGGCCTGCGCCTGAGCCCACGTCATGCCGGGTTTGGCGGTGACGGCAAGGGGCGGCGACGCTGCCGCGAGCGCCGCCGCGAAGAGCAGCGCGGTTGACCCCCGGCTCATTCTTGCGCGCCTACGGGACCGGCGCTCCCGTGTCGTCCCAAACGTTTCCGTTCTCGACGTTGCCGGCGCCGCTAGCCGAGAAATATGCGATCCAGCCGTATTGGCCGCCAAGCGGAAAGTAGATTGGGCTGATGCGATTGTTCAGGATGCGGATGCCCGTGGTCGCGCCCTTGCTGCCGTCTCCGCCGTAGATCGTATAACTTCCGCCGGCCAGCAAGTTGTCGTCGATCAGGACGTTCGACTGCCTGCCGAAGTCTTCGAACAGACCGACGGCGTCGGTTTGACCGAGTCGATTGAGGACCGTGTTGTGGTAGACGGTCAAATCGCCGCCTAAATTCGACGTGATTCCGTTTGTGTGGTCGCCCGCGATGTATCCCATGTCGTGGATGTAACTGTTCTCGAGGAAGGCGTGTCCGCCGGCGGGTTGGATACCGGTGCCCGCATAGAAAATGTTTACGCGTAAGACGCGCATTCCCGTCGTTGACGAGATCTGGTTGATCGCCGCGGCCACGCGTCCGGTCGTCGCGTTCTTTCCCGAAACTTCGGTGTCTTCGATGAGCGCGCCGTTGCCCGCCGTCCCGTTTTGACCAACGGCAATTCCGTACGTGGACTGGCCCGTGATGTCGTGCACGCGGCAGCGCTTGACGGTGACGTTGGGCGCTTCGATCACGACCGGAACGCCGTTGAAGTCCAGGCTGTCGAGCACCGCGCCGGCCCCGTTGACGACCACGTACCCGCGCGAGTCATAATACCAGCCCGGTCCGCTCGATTTCTGCGCGGGCACGCTGACGAGCTTCGTTCCGGCGGGAACGCCCGTGTTCGTCTGGTCGGGAAAGCCGCAGACGTGCGGCGAGCGGACGCAGTCCCGCATCGGCGTGGGTTTGGGCGTCGGCGCCGGTTTGGTCGCGGACGAACTCCCGGGCCTCCCCGCTTGAGACACCGCGGACGGCACGCCGGGTAACCCGGCGGATCCGCCGCCGCACGCGGCCAGGAGACCCGATGCAACGATGACGGCGACGTACGGCGCAGTACGAAAGGAGCGCATGATAGGTTCATATCACAGCCGGGCGCGTTCGCCAAGCGAGGCCACGACGCGAGCTGGTCGAATGCACGGCTAACGTATGACGACCACGACGCTCACGCACCGGCCGATCGGAAAGATTCTGGTCGACGGCATTCTCGCGGGTCTGGCGGGCGGCATCGCGTTCGACGCCTACCTCTGGCTTACCACGGTACTGCCGGTTCGGGGCAGCCTTCCGGCAATGTGGGAGTGGGTCGCGTCGGCGGTCTTTGGAAACGCCGCGCTGTCGAATCCTCGATTCGCGACCGCCGGCCTGGCCGTGCATCTCGCCGTCAGCATCGGATGGGCGATCGCCTATGCGTGGGTGGCGTCGTCGCGGCCGTCGATCAACCAGCGCTGGCAGATCTCAGGCGTAACGTACGGACTGGTCGTGTACCTCTTGATGCAAATCATTCTGCTGGTCGACGACAAGTGGGTCTTCCCGCCCAGTCCGAACGCGTTCTTGAACGCGGTCGCGGCGCACGCGCTCTTTTTTGGACCGCCGGTCGCATACGTCGTCGCGAGGCTGCAACGCGCGTGATCGGAAGCGTGCGCGTTTCGCTCGGAGCCTTGCGCCACAACGCGAGCGCGCTCGCGGAAATGGTCGGCCCGCAAGCGGCCGCCTTCGTCGTGAAGAGCAATGCGTATGGGCACGGGCTCGTCGAGACGGCCCTGGCCGTCGAAGGATTTGCTTCGCGTTTATGCGTGTACGCCGTGGACGAAGCGATCGCGCTCCGCGACGGCGGCGTCACCAAGCCGATCCTGATCCTGGGTCCCGTCCCCCCGGAGGAACTCGATCGCGCGCACGCAGCCAAGGTGGAGATCTCGCTTTGGGACACCCACGGTTTCCTACGGCGCGTCCAAGTTGCCGGCGGCAAGCGCCACCGTCCGTTTCCCGTGCACGTTAAGATCAACACGGGCTTGAACCGGCTCGGACTGAACCCCGAAGACCTAGCCGATTCCGTCGAAAACCTGCTGCAGTTTCCGGAGATCGAGATCGCAGGCATCTTCTCGCATCTGGCCTCGGCGGAAGAACTCGACTCGCCGTACACGCTGCACCAACTCGACGTCTTCAATCGCGCATACGGGCAATGCGCGCCGACGCTGGCGGCGCAGGGACTGCGCCCGTTGCGCCATCTTGCCGCCTCGGCCGCGGCGATGCTCTGGCCGCAGACGCGACTCGATTTCTCGCGCTTCGGCATCGCGCTCTACGGACTGTGGCCGTCGGCGCAGACGCGCGAAGCGATGGGCTCGCACGGGATCGCGCTCGAGCCCGCGCTCTCGTACCGCTCGGTCGTGGTCGTCGAGCGGACGGTTCCGGCCGGCGAGCCGATCGGCTACGGCAACAGCTTCCACGCACCGCGCGATCTCCGCGTCGGCGTGGTTCCCTGCGGTTACGCCGACGGCGTTCCTCGCGCACTCTCCAACCGCGGCGCGTTTCTGGTCGACGGCGCGCGTTGCCCGATCGTCGGGCGCGTCGCGATGAACGTGACGGAAGTGGATCTCAGCGCGGCGCCCGGCGCGCACGCCGGCTCGACGGTCACGCTCATCGGGCGCGACGGCGAAGAAGAAGTCACGGCCGACGAATGGGCGACCTGGTGCGATACGATCAACTACGAAATCGTCGCGCGGCTGCCGGCCGAACTGCCGCGCGAATACGTCGAGACTTAGGGCGCGACGGGGGCGGGGTCTCGTGCCTCGACCGGAACGTAATGGGCTTCGACCGGACCGGAGTAACTCGCCTGCGGCCGGATTAAGCGATTGTCGTGCAGCTGCTCGAGCACGTGGGCGCTCCAGCCGGCGATACGGCCGCACGCAAACAAACACGTGAACTCGTCGCCCGGAATGCCTAAGTCGGCAAGCACGGGCGCGGTATAGAAATCTACGTTGGCGTAGATCTTTCGGTCGGGCTTCTGCTCTTGCAGCACCTTGTTGGCGGAGTCTTCCAACGCGCGCGCGACCGCGTACCAATGCGTGTTGCCGGCGTGCTCGCTCAACTTCGCGGCCATCGCCTCCAGATGTTTGGCGCGCGGATCGCGCACCTTGTATTCGCGATGGCCCATGCCCATGACGCGCTCCCCGCGCGCCAGGACGCCGCGCACGTAGGCCTCGGCCCGCGACGGCGCGCCGACCTCGACCATCATGTTGTACGACGCGCTGGCCGCGCCGCCGTGCAGGTCGCCTTCGAGCGTCGCGATGGCCGCCGTGACGGCCGCGTAGATGTCGGCACGCGTAGATGCCGTCACGCGCGCCGAGAACGTGGACGCGTTGTACGAATGGTCGGCGAGCAAGACGAAGTACGTGTCGATGGCGTCTTCCTCGACGGCGCTGGGGACCTTGCCCGTTCGCATGTAGAGAAAGTTGGCGGCCTGCGACAGGTCGGCGCGCGGTTCGATCGGATCGAGTCCGCGCCGGATCCGGTCCCACGCGGCCAGGATCGTCGTCATTTTCGCGATGAGCTCGAGCGCGGTATAGGCGTCGGAGACGTGCTCGCCGCGCGCGTTGACCGGCGAAAACAGCGCCAAGCCGCTGACGATCGTTCGCAAGACGTCCATCGGCCAAGCGGATTTCGGCACGCGCTGCATGGCTTCGACCAGCGCCTCGGGCAGGACGCGGCGCGCTCCGAGTTCGCGCTTGAGCGTTTCCAGCTCGACGGCGGTCGGCAGGTGACCGTAAAACAGAAGATGGATGACTTCTTCGAACGATGCGTTCGGAGCGAGATCGTCGATGTCGTATCCGCGATACGTGAGCCGCCCGAGCTGCCCTTCGACGTTACTGAGCTCCGTGGAACCGACGACGACGCCTTCGAGGCCGCGATCCACAACCAAACCCGTGGTAGACAAGGAATCCTCCAGTTTTGCGGGGTTCGCCCGCCCCCGAATGTGGGGCGAGTGAGCCTTGGCGAGGCGGACGCGGCTCGCCTCCATCCGGCCTTCCGGCATGGTCCCCGTCCCGCCCGCAGAAGGCCCGGGAATGGACGCATTAGACTTAACCCTTCGCCCGCCCCGCCCGCCGCGCGAGCCCCTAGCCGGCCTCGATTTGATTATGGCCGCGCGAACCGTCGACAAACTGCGCGCGTCGCTTCCCGGCGGAAAACTCGGCAGCTACCACATCTCGGGATTTAGCGAAGTGCTCTTCGCCAAGCTCGGCATTACCGAAGACGAACTGCGCGCGGTCGTCGAGCGCGCCGGCGGCGACGCCGACGTTGCCGCCTGGATCCGCGAGCGTTGCTCTCCCGAGGCGATCGCCGCCGTCAACGACGTCATTCCGAGGCGGCTCGTACGAGACCGCGTTGGCGATCCGGAGTTCGTCAAGAAATATCCGTTGCTGCCGACGATGCCCGGCGACGCGCCGCTGGTGGACGTCCTGCCGCTGGACGACGCAGCCGCTTTCGCAAACAAAGCGTAGCGGCGGCGTGAGCGACGAGATCCTGATCGCGACGCGCGAAGGCGTCGGCTCGATCCACATCAACCGTCCCGCGAAGAAGAACGCGCTGACCTCGGCGATGTACGCCGCGCTGGCAGAGGCGTTCGCTTCGTTCGATCGCGACGATCGCATACGGGTCGCCACGATCGCCGGCGGCGACGATTTCACGGCGGGTAACGATCTTGGGGATTTCATCGCAGCCTCGCTGGCGGGCGGCGATTTTCGAGCGTTTCCGGTGCTGCGCTTTCTCGAGCGCTTGCGCGATTTCACCAAGCCGGTGGTGGCAGCGGTGCGGGGCAACGCCGTCGGCATCGGCACGACGATGCTCTTGCATTGCGACGCCGTCGTCGCCGGGACGTCTGCGCGATTTCGTCTGCCGTTCGCGCAACTGGGTCTCGTGCCCGAGGCGGGCTCGTCGCTGCTGCTGCCGTTGACGGTCGGGCGCGCTCGCGCGTCGGCGCTGCTCCTGAGCGGCGAGGCGCTCGCGGCGGAACAAGCCCTCGCGTTCGGTCTGGTGAATCTCGTGGAGGAAGACGAATCGGCGGAGATCGCCGCCGAGGGCATCGCGTCGCGCATCGCGAGTCTGCCGCCAGAAGCGGTGCGCGAAACCAAGCGCCTGATCCGCGCTCCCTGGGCAGACGCCGTCAAAAAACAGATGGACGAGGAAGCCGTCGCCTTCGCGCAGCGGCTCGCATCGCCGGAATTTCGCGAAGCCGCGAGGACGCTGCTGGCTAAAGCATAGCGCTACGCGACCGCGTCGCGATAGCTGCTGCGCGCGAGGGCGTACGAAAGCAGACGCTCGACGAGTGCTTCGTAGCCGATGCCCGCGGCGGCGCAAGCGTCCGGGAAGAGGCTGGTCGGCGCGAGTCCCGGCAGCGAGTTCACTTCCAACATGTACGGCCGCCCCTCGGTCGTCACGATGAAGTCGGTGCGCGAACAGTCGCGCAAACCGATCAAACGGTGCGCCGACAGTGCGAGCATCTGCATGCGGGCGGCCAAGTCGTCGTCGATCTGCGCGGGGACGATGTGCGTGCTTCCGCCGGGCGCGTACTTGGCGTCGTAGGTGTAGAAGTCGTCGCGATTGGCGACGATCTCGACGACCGGAAGCGCTTCTTCACCGAGCACGGCACACGTGAACTCGCGGCCCTCTAAATACTCCTCGGCCAAGACCTGGGGATAGGTTTTCGCCGCCGCGATCATGGCGTTGGTCCATTGTTCGTGCGTCTTGACGATGGAAATTCCGACCGTGGATCCTTCAAAACG
>Ga0182016_10007377_pt1 | contig 11321 bp, 10 predicted proteins | sample 712S2MmetaG_FD_120491 | JGI IMG/M metagenome (GOLD analysis project Ga0182016, IMG submission 120491) | Permafrost microbial communities from Stordalen Mire, Sweden - 712S2M metaG | ecosystem: Environmental > Terrestrial > Soil > Wetlands > Permafrost | place: Sweden: Stordalen | collected...
ACGTGCCCACCGCTCCGCCAGCCCAAGGCCCGACCGGTAGCGAAGGTACAGCCAACCCGTCAGCCAGTCGCCACGCTCCTGTGGAATTACGCGATACCGCACACTCGCCGGCACGCGCGGAAAAGCCGTCAGCAGATGCGTCGCAGGCGTAGCAACCAGCGCAACCGGCAAATCGTCCACCAACCGGCACTCGACGATCATGCTGCCATGATTTTCAATCGTAAGCTCGATTTCCGTCTCCGAATCCAGCGCCGGAGCATTCGACCAGGTCCGGACCGCGCTCAACTCCCGTGCAGCCGGCAATCGCAGCCCATCCAGGAAAGCAAACAACAGCACCAGCAGATCCCACGCCGGCATGGAGTAAGCCATGCGCGCGTCCCAGAACCCTGGAACCAGCCCCAGAAATCCCGCCAGTAACAGGCCAATCGTCCGCGCCGTAAGCCCAAACGCAAACTTGCCTCGCGGTTCAAAAGCAGCGCGTACCGGCCCGGGATGGAGGCTGGGGGCGATCATGAGGATCAAAACCGCAGGTCGAGGGCCATGGAAAGTGCCCGGTCGACTTCCAGCAACCTGTCGCTCGAAAGCGATCCCACATAGTGTGTCAAGGCGACTTTGGGGAGGCTGGTCAAATTGTCGCAGAGTATCCAACTCTGATGCTTCAGACCCTCGTTCAGGCCAACACTTACCTGGGTTGAAAGGCCGCTGCCATTAGTGTTGACGGGCGCGCAGATCACTGTCTGAAATCGCGCATCAATAAGCGCCTGCCGGCTAACGATGACGAATACGCGATATTGCTTCGTGTCGCCTGGAGGCTGGTAAACACGATAGAACTCGCCTCGGCGCATAGGGCCTCATTCGGTTCCGGAATAGTCGATTGGCGCCTGATAGCTCAAAACGTCCATTGCCTCGCCGTTCAGATATTCCGCGTTGGCGTTGATCAGTTCCACGTCCCGGGCATGGATTGCTGCCCGAACTTTTTCTTTGAAATACTCCCGCAGGACCGCTTCAATAAATGCGGACCGTGAGCCTCGTGAACCCGCGGTCTGATCAACCTCGGCGAGAATGTCGGATGAAAGTGTGATGGATGTCTTCTCTTTCATACTACTTTTATACTCCAATTTGCATCCCAAGCCAATTCAAGGCTTTCCGGCTCATTGTCTCGGCACCGGCACCGCCGCAATCACATCCGTCAGCACCCGATCCGCATCAAACCCCTCCAGCTCCGCCTCCGGTTTCAGCATCACGCGATGCCGCAGCACCGGCAACACCGCCCGCTTCACATCGTCCGGAACCAGGTAGTCCCGCCCATCGAAAGCCGCCGAAGCCTGCCCCACGCGCATCAAGCTAAGCGCCGCCCGCGGGCTAGCCCCCAGCAGTAGCGTCGGCCACTCCCGGGTCCGCCGCGTCAGCGACAAAATGTAGGTATAAAGCTCCGGCTCAATCCGAATGGCCCGCACCTCCGCCGTTGCCGCCGCCAGCAGTCCCGCCGGAATCGCCGCAATCGCAGCGTCCTCCAGCAGTCCAGCGCCCGATCCAGCATGGTGCCGCTCCAGAATCTGCAGCTCTTCCTTTTCCGACGGATAAGCCACACGAATCTTCAGCAGAAACCTGTCCAGTTGCGCCTCCGGCAGCGGATAGGTCCCCTCAAAATCCACCGGGTTCTGCGTTGCAAATACCGTGAACCACCCAGGCAGCGGCCGCCGCACGCCATCGCTCGTGACCTGCCGCTCTTCCATGCACTCGAGCAGCGCCGCCTGCGTGCGCGGAGGCATGCGGTTGATCTCGTCCACCAGCAGCAGATCGGTGAAAACCGGCCCGGCATGGAACGTAAATGTATCGGAGCCCGGCCGCAAAATGGTCGTTCCCAGAATGTCCGCCGGCATCAGGTCCGGCGTAGCCTGCACTCTCTGAAAGCCCAGTCCCAGCAGCCGTCCCAGCGTCTTCACGATCAGCGTCTTGGCAATCCCGGGCACGCCTTCCAGCAGTGCATGTCCCTGGCACAGCACGGCGATTAGAACCTCTTCGATCACCTCAGATTGCCCGGCGATGACTCGCCCCAACTCCTGCCGCGCATGCCCGATCAGCTGGTTCGTGGCGCTCAGGCTCTGCGGCTCCCGCATCGTCGACTCAGCCTGCCCTATCTCTTGACCGTTTTCCTCGTTCATGAAGCCCTTTCCCGATGAGTGGAATGAATATACCTTCGTTTTGCTGCTGCCCTCAATCGTTCCTCGTGCCCGTGCAGCTTCTGTATCAGCACCAGAGCGTCGCGCGCACTCACTGTCTCTCCCCACGCCGCTTCTTCGCAGGCGGCCAGGTCGGCTTCCAGCGACTCGTCCGTCTGTGGAAATCGGCGGCGCAGCACAGCAGCCAATTCCGCCACAGCCATCTGTTTGCCCCGCAGTCCGCACAGCCGCAAAACATGCCGGCGAAACCGCTCCAAAGCAATTGCCACCGCAGTTGAAGAAGCCCCCGCATTACGATAAAGCGAGCCCAGCGCCTCAAGAAACTCGATCGGCGTCGCCCTTACAACGGCCGGCAATTCGCGCACCGGCCCACTGCGCCTGCTGAAGCTCAGCACTACCAGAAGCACCACCACAATCAGGCCAATCCAGAGCATAGTCCACGCCGGTCCTGAGGCATAACTGAACGTAGAGCGAATCTCCCCATGCAGCGACTCGTCCCAATAGAAGTGGTGCCCCTCGCGCGGTCCCAGTGAATTCAGCAGCAGGTCAAGATCGTGCGCCCGGGCCAGCGATCCGTTTTCAAGCGGCATCGAACTGGCCCACCACACCACGTGGCCCTTGCCCCAGTTGTACTCCACCACCGCCGGCTGCCCCGCGCAGCTATAGTCAACGCGAAACGCCGGATTGCCCAATTGCCACTTCGCCTGCGGAATCATCCACACTTCGCCGGTGGAAGCCAGCGGATCAAGCCCTTCCGGATCAAGCTTGCATGCGGCAAAAGTGAAGGTATCCGGCGTATCGCTCGCCTCGCCCGGCAAAATAAACCCGCCCCAGAAACCTGTCGAGAGCACGCGCCCGCCCTTCTCGACAATCTGCCGCACAGCCTTCAGGTCGCTCGCTTCGCGCGTCAACGGTTCCGCGAAGATCACCACCGTTTCCGGTCCCGCCGTAGCAGCCAGTTCACCCAGCGGCCGCTCCCAGCGTTCAATCGGATAATTCGACCGAAGCAAGGTCTCATAAGCCGCTCTCGCACCGTGCTGACCAGATAAGTAGCTTGAGGGCAGGGGATTGCTATTGTTGTTTGCCCCCGGCATCAATATCCCGATTAGCACCGCAAGCCCTGTCGCGATGCTCAGGCACCAGATCAGCAGCCGTCGATCCTTTTTGTCGAGCGAGGAGAGAAACTTCATTGCGTTCTGCCTCCCTCCGCTTCCAGACGCGAAGCCCCCGTGCCCGAAATCAGCGCCGAAGCGATCTGCTCTGCCTTCAAATAATCGCCCTCACCCGCCGGCCGGCCACCGTACCAGACACGTTCAAAGCTCCCGGTAAGCGTGGCCAATCCCGGCTGTCGCGGATCGTCAGCGCCCACCAGCGCGAGGTACTCACGCGGTGTCCGCGCCCGGTCCGCCGGCCAAAGCCGTTTCGATTCCAATCGCGAAATCGCCGCCCAATAGAGAAAGTGAATCGCCTCGCGCCACTGGCCCGCCGCAGCTGCTCGCCGCGCGTCTTCCAACCACAATTGCCAGTGGATCGCCGAAGCTGCGCCTGGGGCCGGTGCGTGGTCCTCCGGGACCAAGCGAATTCGCCAGCGCCGCTCCAGTTGAAGCAGTCCCCAAACCAGCCCCAGGCACACCACCACCACGAATCCCCACACCAGCGCACGCCCCAGCCACGGAGCCCGCGCGCTAGCCTTCAAAATGCTCTCCAGACCACGGTTGAGCCAGTTGCCCACCTTTTCAAGAGCCGAATCCTTGGCCGTAGGCTCTTCCAGGTTGCGGTATTCGCGTCCTGCCAGCACCCGCTTCATTACGTCTCGTTCCTGGGTATGGTCGACGGCGGGCGAGGCTGCTCCATTGGCCTGCGCCAGGTCGTTCGCCAGCCGGGTCTCTGCGTTCTTTAAGAGCTGCGTAGTCGTCGGCGGCACGGGCCGAACATTCTCCCAGGTCTCGGAGCCATCCGTAGCGGCCGGCTTGGTCTTGGGTGGCGCAGCATCCTTGTCCTGCGCCTTCGAAAGCAGCACCCGCACCCACCCATAGCGCACCAGTCTTCGTTCCGCATTTGGAGCCGAAGACGACGGAACCTCGTCGTCCGCGCCTACTGCTCCAGGGTCGCAATTCTTCAAGTCCCGGGCCTTCGAGCATCCATCCACCAACGCGCTCAGAGATCGCAGGTGCGCCCGATAGTCGTCCAGCGAAACTTCGTGCGGCTTGTTGGGGGACACAGCGGTTGATGCGGGAGGCGCCGCATTCACCTGCGCAGCGCCGCAAGTGTGCGTCACGGCAAAACAAGCCGCCAGGGCAATTCCCGCTATCGCGATGGTTTTGAAAGGGCGCGACTTCAGTCGTACCGAGAACAGCCGCAAATAAAGGTGGGCTTTACAGGCTGCGGAAAAACTCAGAATCGTGAAGGGTACGGGCTTTAGCCCGTACGTAAAACCTGTAATATCAACCTGGGCTTTAGCCCCCGAGGCAGACTCTTCACGCGAAAAAAGGCTCCTTCCGGCAGCCAATATCACCGTCCGCATCCTCAAGCCCGCTCCTCCCTGACCCCAGGCTCAGCAGCCAGCGCTACAGCCCCACCCATTCCCGCAGTCTCCATCATCCTCCCTACATCGTACCTTTCGCGGCGCATGCGTCCATGGCGCAAACACCACCTCACGCCTGAACGCTGATATGCACCGGCACGGGCGGCACACCGTCCTTGCGTATGCATTGATCGCGGTAGATCACCGCGAATGCGGCGGAATAGGCGGCCATCACGGTTGCAATCCAAAACAGCATGAACAGCAGCACGATGAGGCCCACAATCACGGCGAGAATAATCGTTAACGGCGAATTTGGATCGAAGTGCCCGGCAAAAATCAGCGCGCCAACAGCGAAGAGCACAAGCCCTATTGCATACAGCACCATCACGAACGCGTAGCTGATGGCATAAATCACCAGCAGCACCAGGAAGATGCGGCCTTTCGCGCCTTGACTCAGCAGGCTGCTGCGCTTGAGCGCCTGGCCGGCGGTCAGGCTCTCGTTTACGCACGCTGGAAACGCCAGAGAATACCGCAGGGTCATCAAAATGGCATAGACAATCGCTCCCAGGTACAACAGGGCTCCCAGCGGGATGAAGAGGAAAAGCGCGACGGGATTTTCATTGCCTTTTGAGAGGAAGGCCAGTAACCCGGCACCGATAGAAAACGCGAGGACACAAACGATGATGGGGGCGCCGATAATCAGCGCGCGCAGAAACATCAGCCAAACATAGCGGCCCAACTTGCTCCACGCGTGTCGAAAAGCCTCCCAGGCCGTGACTTCGTATCCGTGGTCGGCAACCAGCGAGGAGTATGTCGAAGCGCCATAGTAGAGCCCGTACACCACCAACATGATGGGGATAAAAAGCAAGCCCGCAGGCAGAACAATCCACAGGACTTTCGTGACGTCCGGCTGCGCGGGCGGATGCTTGAAAACTCCGGCGAGAAACATCCCTCCAAAGATCACCCCTTCAAAGACCAGCAACACGCCGAAGGGAAGGCCGCCAATTGCTGCGAACGGCCAGAAGTGACCGCGCACGAGTTTGAAGATGCGGTCGAGAATCTGCCCGAACGTCATGGGGAGCGCAGGCGGAAAGCCGTGAATCACAGGGGCGGGCGGTTCGGGCGGGAAAGGAAGGGTCATGTCGTTCATGCTGGTTCTCCCAATGTCGATCTGGCGGACCACGCGAGTTTATCGGCCTATGAATCAATGTGTAGTTCAGATCGAATGCGCGTTGAATAGAAGGTTGCCGAGATCATAGATGAAAAGCTGGTTTGCGTACATTACCCGTTGGTCCGGCGTGTTGGCGCAGAGCCGCTCATTGCGGCAAGCCGCCGCTATTGCCCAGGTAGACGCGCACCTGGACTTCCATTCGCCGCGCGCCTGATGTGGCAGTCCAGGTCAGTTCCTGCCATTGGCCTGTGCCTGAGGGGGGAGCGGTGATTTGTTCGAGGATCGGATAGCATTCGCCCGGCCGCACCGGATAGCGGTTAAAGGGAGTCTGGTCCGTCCATCCGGCGGGTAGCTTTGAACTCAAGGAAAACTCAACCGAGTCCTGCGTACCGTTGCAAGCCAGGAGGGAGATGTTCAGCTTGTCTCCGTACCTGGCCGCTAGCTCCGGCACCCGGTTCATTACGGGAAGTTGACGGAGGTCGTGGCCCCACCAGAACTGGTTGTAGAAGTGCCAGGGATCGCCTATCCTGAGCCGCAATGAATTTTCCCCGTCCGGTCGGTACTGGTATTCTGCCGCTCTACCGAAAGGGATTGGGCCAGCCGAAACTCCTTCGAAGACATCTCCCGTATTTGAGCCACCTTTGCCCATGATCAGCCGCACAGGGAACTCGAATTCCTTAAAACTCTTACCCGCAATTGCCTTGTCGCCGAGTGCTCCCTCCTGTGTCTGATAGAACGCCTGCTGCTCGGCTTCGAGCTGGGCGTAGGAAACGTTACGCGAGGGAGAAATTTCCTTGTTGTCGTAACTCGGTCCGGTCCCGTCGAGAATGTTTTTGCGAAACTTCGGCAACTCCGCAGGATCGCTCCAATAAGGTGAGAAGTTCTCGAACGCGTCGGTCATGAAATAGAGTTTCTTGGGTTGCCAGGGCAGCAAGCCCTCGGTCAGGTTGTTCATGCCGACTCGGTCGCGTGGCGGGGAGACCTGCTCTGGGAACGCGCTTGGATCGCCGGCCATATCAAAGGCCTCCGTTGCCAGAACGCCGGAAGCCTGATGGTCCTCGTGATTTTCGCCGGCTACGGGAGCGGGCAACCACGTGAGGATGACCTCGGGCCGCGTGATTCGCACCAGGCGGACAATTTCATCCAGAGCCAAGCCATGATTCCAGTGGTCCAGCGAGCGCAGGACATTCTGTCCCGGCGTATCGTGGAAGCCGAGGAACCAGACATTCTCAATGCCGAGGTGCGCGAGCGCGCGCCGTGCTTCCAATACGCGCAACTGTCCTAGGGCCGCGCCTGCCTCGTTGCCCACTTCGTTTCCGCCGCCATCGCCGTTGGTGCAGTAGATAACCGCAACGCGCTTGTGTTGGTCGAGTGAGATGCGGGCCAGGTAGCCCCCCACCAGTACATCGTCGTCGGGGTGAGCCACGATCAAGAGCAAATCGGCCTTGTAGCGCGCATCGGGCTCGAGCAGCGCCGGAGCCAACGACGATGTTGCGGACTGTGCTTGTCCAGCGATTGTCCCCGCCACCAGAAAGCAGAAGAGAAGATTCAGAATCCTATTCTTCATTTTTTGGAGTACTCCGTTGCTTCGCGAACAGGTTGTTATTCCCGGTCAATACTCTCATTCACAGGCGCCGTTGGAACTCCTGGTTCGGTCCTGAGGTCGACAGCCTTTTCTTCATCGCTCTCCGAGAGCCGATCAAGTGCAAATTCCACAGTTGGTGCATCGCCCTTCTCTGCGTTATCGATCTCTGGAACAGCCGGCGGCAATGCTTGCACCCCTGGCTGGCCGGGCGTGGGAACCACCATCCCCGCCTTCAGCATCATCCATTCAATGTCGAACGCTTCTTGCCGAATGCGCTGATCGTAATAAAAGAGCATCAGCGCGATCCCGAAAACAGGCCGTGTAAATGCCTGCACTGCAAAGGCCGCTCCGTAGGCCACAATGAGCGCAATTGTTCCGGCCGTATCGGCATGCTGGGGACTATTGGCCGCGGGCACCAGGGACATGACGATGAACAGCGGGACCATGATGGCGAAGGAGAGAATCCAATTCAAAGCCGCGCCCAAAAAGTAGAGCACGAAGATGCGCCCCTTCGATCCCTGGGTGAGCGTGGCGCTCCGCTTCAGCCCATCCCAGACCCCAATTTGTTCCACCACCATAGCGGGGAAGGCGAGCGACATGCGTATGGAAATCCAGCAGCCGTAAACAACCAGGCCGCACACGATGAGAAAGCCAGCCAGCAGCATAAGTCCGCCGCCAGTCGGGTCGATGCCTGTGGCAATTGCCAGCGGAACGAGCACCGCGGAAAAAAGTGTGAGCCCAAACCACACTCCGATGGGAATCACCCAGACCAGGATAATTTCAAATAGGAATAGGCCCAGGTAGCGCCATCCACGCCGCCAGATCGCCTTGTACGAGTCGCGGATGTTGATGGCCTGACTTAGAAAGGCTCGCGATGCGGCATGGTTCATGGCTGCCGTGGCCATAGCGGTAATGCCGACAAGGAAGGGAACCGTCAGCATTGCCACCAGCATGAGCGCGACCGCCGCAACACCAGCCATCATTAACGTGCTTGGGTCACTCCCGAGAGATCCCACCCGCACCAGGGCAAGAGTCACTCCTCCGCCAATTACCAGCAGGGCCGCGGTGGGAATGACGGCAATCCCGAGGAAGACGAGAAACCGCGAGCGATAGATCTGCGCCGTTCGGTCGAGAATCTCGCTCAGGCTCGACGGGTGCAGCGGCTCATCCGAGATTGCGTTCATTTGGGCTGTTCTCAGGCGGGTCTGGGGCTGGCTGTTGTGAATGCGTGCCTTCAGGAGCCACTTGCTCACTGTCAAGGCCGGGTTGCGGGTTGAGGTTTCCCACCCCTTCGCCAGGAGAATCGTGAATGGATGGGGCACTTAGCGTTTGCGGCGGTTCGAGTTCCGGCCAGGGCTCCGGCGCATCCTCTGCCGCTTCGGGCTTTGCGGCAACAGCCTCCACTTCGACGGCGGGGAGATGCGCATTCATTCCGGCCGCCTCCATCATCCATTCAATGTCGAACCCTTCCTTCCGCACGCGCTGATCGTAATAAAAGAGGGTCAACCCTGTGGCATACATTGGGCCGATGAAGCTGTTGGTGAAGAAGCCAACAATCTGCTGGCAAATCTGCAACCAAACTTGCGGCTGACCATGGTTCTTGACCGTGATGAATAGGGCCACGGTAAAGGGCACCTGCGTAATAAGGATCAGTCCAAGTTGGATAACCGCAATCAACAAGCCAAGAACGAAAATTCGTCCCCGCGAACCCTTGCTCAATTCAATGCTGCGGCGAATCGCTTTGCGGCTGGTCAGGTCCTCCACCACAGCGGCCGGCACGGCCAGCGAATAGCGCAACCCCATCCAGATTGCATAGACCATCGCTGCTGCCCAAAGGATAGACAAGCCCCCGAAAACGGCCAGGAGAACGATTGCTGCCTGCGGATCGGGATGGCTGCCACCCTGGACGAAGAGGCCTTTCGGGCGCGCATACACCCAAATAAAGACTGAAAAACCGATAATGAGGATGACGAACGGAATGTAGAGGATAAAACCGATTTTGGTCATCAGCCATAGATAGCGCCTCAGCCGAGGAAGGATGCTGAGATACGCGCCGCGAATCGTGACCGGCTGCCCCAGGTTCACCCAGGCTACTGCACGGTTATTGGCGGCAACCGCCGCGCCGGCTCCAATAAAGATAAGCGGCACCATGACAAGAAGGAAGCTCAGCGTCACCCAAGGCAGTTGTTTCGTCATGTGCAGATGAATAAAGAGCTCGCCAGCTCCAAGTTGCACCAGATTCAGTACCAGCAGGACCCCTGCATACACGGCGGCGATGCCTGCAAACAGCACAAAATTGCTGCGGTAAAGCTGGGCTGTGCGGTCCAGGATTTCACCCAAAGACATGGGGCGCAGGTCGGTTTGCATTCCGGGCTCCTCGCGAACGGCCATAAAGCGCTTGGCGGGATGTTAGCACAGCGGGAAATCCAGTTCTCGCCTGTGCGTTACCCGTGGGGTATCTTGTATTTGTAAACCAATAACCATTGCCGCATGTGTGCGGTAAACTGGTGTACCGCGCGATGAGCGATTCACGCACCTCGGTAAACGATCTCGCGAAAGCCTGCGCCCACTCCGCCAATGCCGCGGAATGGGAAGATTTTGTAGTCCGCTGCATGCCCCTCGCTTCGCTGGTTGCGCTGCGTACGAGCCGCATGTGGGTAAGCGACCCATCGCCTGCAACGGTAGACGATATTGTCCAGGAGACTTTTCTCAAGCTCTGCGATCAGGAGAGGCGCATTCTTCGCGAGTTCCAGCCACGAGGAGAAGACTCATTTCTCGGCCTTTTGCGCATTGTCGCGGCCTCTGTGGCCAATGACCATTTCCGCCGCATTTACTCCACCAAGAGGGGTGGCAAGGTAGTAACCATGGCGTTGATGGACGACGATGCCCAAACGGCTCTCGACGGACCCCGTCCCGCCGCGCAAATGCAGCAATCCGCACTGCTCGCCCAACTGGACGAGAAGCTTCGCTCCGCGCCTGAGATTATTCCGGAGCGCGACCGGGCGCTCTTCTGGCTCTATTACCGGCAGGGGTATACAGCCGAGGAAATTGCCCGGCTGCACGCCGCCGGACTCACTGCCAAAGGCGTGGAAAGCGCAATCCGGAGAGTCACAAACTGGCTTAAGGAAGAAATTAGCCCGAGAAAATCAGGTCCCCAACCGCAACCGGGATAGAACCTGGTTATTTTTTCTGAAATGAAAGTCTTCCGCCAACCCGTTAGATAGAGTGCAGACATGAATAGTGATTCCAACCCGGGCTCCGTTTCACCAAATACTCCAGAAAATACTGGAGATCGATTAGCCGCCGCTTTCGAGGAACTGATTTTGGGACGATCTTTCCGCACCGGCGCTCCGCCCCTCAGTCCCATCGAACAAAATGAGAAGCCTGCTCGATCGGATGGCGACCCAGACGCGTGTCCCGAGCCGGGCGAGTGGGCCTTCCTGCTTGGCGAGGAAGCCCGTCCAGCAGAAATCGGGAGAGTCAATTCCTTGCTATCCCACGCTTCCGTCTGCGAAATCTGCGCTGGGCGCTTGCGAATGTTGCAAGCGGATACCACTCCCGAAGAGACAGCCTTCCTTACCGGACTACGCAGTGCTTCTGCCGAGGGCCAACGCAAACTGGCTGCGGAACTTGCTCGAACCGCCAGGGCTGGACGGGGAGCATCCCGTCTCTATTTGTGGATCGGAGCGGGGATTGCCGCCTCCCTGCTTCTTGGAATCGGCGTTGCCTCCTGGTGGCGTCAGGCAACCAACCCCGAGGTTTTGCTAGCCGAGGCTTATAGCCACTCGCGCGTCTTCGACCTTCGCATGCCTGGCTCCGGCTTCGCCGAGGTCACACCGGGAACGCATCTGCGCGGCG
>Ga0182016_10007378_pt1 | contig 11320 bp, 4 predicted proteins | sample 712S2MmetaG_FD_120491 | JGI IMG/M metagenome (GOLD analysis project Ga0182016, IMG submission 120491) | Permafrost microbial communities from Stordalen Mire, Sweden - 712S2M metaG | ecosystem: Environmental > Terrestrial > Soil > Wetlands > Permafrost | place: Sweden: Stordalen | collected...
AGTTACTCCAGCCGCATTGTGGCTCTTGAGCACGGGTAAGTTAATCAGTTTGGTGATATCCCGCGAAATGAACTTCGCCGCGTATGAGCGGCAGGCTGCCTTGTCTCCGACATCGTAGCCTGGCAGCGTAAACGGCAATTCCGCGTAGCACTCGGGATCGTAACCCGCGATATCCTGCTGAACCGGATCGTAAGCGGGAGCCGCATACGCCAACTGTACCCCTTGCGGCAGCCATTTTATGTACGGGGATTTCACGATATTCTCCCGGTACCGTTCAAATACCTTGATGTTGCCGGGTTTGATGCCGGCGCCCCGCAAGGCGTGAACGATGGAGTGCAGCAGTTCCGCGCTGGAACAAACATGCGGCTGCCCCACCGGGTTTACTTTAATGCCGACGACATCCGCCGGCTCAAAGAACTGCCGCCATGCCTCCGCCGGGTTGGGCGCCCCGGTCAGTTCGCACATGCCCCGATCGAGCATATCGCCGATCGGTTTCGCCTGAAACTTGCCGTTGAGGATGCATTTCGAATGCGTGACGCCGGCCACTCTTCCGCGGTAGCGTCCGGGAATGCCGGGTTGCACGGTCCCTTCGGCGTCGAGGATGCTAACTCCTCCGGCGATCGCGCCCGCAACGGTCTGAAGGTATTCACGGCGGGTCAGCGACATGCCAACAATGATATCGGAGTCGATCCTTGCCTGACAAGGCATTCGAGGGAGCCCGGTACCGGGTCAGGCAACTTTTTGAGAAATAAAATCCAGAGTGGTGGTGGCCAGATCCTCCCGCGAAAAGCCCCGGAATTCGGGAGCCACCTCAAATTGGGCCAGAGCCTCGCGGCTTCCCGGTCTGACATTCGTTCGTTTGTAAATCACTTTGAGACCGGCCTCGGCGGCGAGATCCAGGAACTGCGGCGCGCGCAATCGATTCTGGTACTGAAGGGAATTGTTCCAGAGGCGCCACTCCGCTTCGCTGAACCGCAGGAAGTTCACGAAGGAGATCGAGCGATCGAAGAAAGCGTAGTGATCGTTGCATCCGATGTTGTGCAACGCCAATCCGCCGGGCTTGAGAATACGCTGGCTCTCCTGCAGGATCTCGAGGATTGCCTGCCTGGGCACGTGCTCGAAGACACTGTTCGAATACACCAGGTCCACGCTGTTGGGAGGCAGTCCGGTCTGCCGGGCATCGCCGGGCGCCGAATATTCGATCCGCGCCAGGCGCAACAGTTCGTCAATGCCCGGCGCCTGCAGCAGTTGTTGGTACTTTGTGCGAACCTCCTCCGGGGAGGAAGCGCAGAATGGTGCAATCGTACTCAGATGCGGCTCGATCTCGGCCAGAGCGCGCCGGGTCAGCTTGGCGTTGAGGTGACGCTGAATGTCGTAGGTCTTGATGCATTGGGCGCCGGCGAAGCTGAAACAGATCGGCAGCACCGGATACCAACCCGTGCCAATCTCCACAATCGTGGCCCCGGGGATGGCAAACTGAACATCCGACAAATATTGGCAAGTCTGTTTCCAATCGAAGACTTTGGCGGTGATATTGTCTCCGAAATGACGCAGCCCGCCGACCATTTGGAGCCGATCGTTCAGTTGCTTGCCGCCGGGAACAATGCTCAAAAGCTTTTGCGCCCAGCCCTTCGCTTTCCAGTGCATGGTTGCCTGCGATTATAACGGAAGGCGCAACGCGTAATCAAACCGCGCTCGCGGACCCGCCGGCGGTCCGGCCCCGCCCTATTGAGGCGCCATGTTGAAACCTTCCACCACGATGCGCGCCTTCTCGCCCCGCGTGTCCGCCTCATACAGATCGGTAGTAATCCGCCGTTTCTCGCCGGGCATCAGGGCGATGTAACCGTCGCTATAGATGGCCGGCAGAATCCGGTCGCCGGTCTGCTCGCGGACGGCCTTCAGGCGCACCATTAGCGCGGGCGTCGACGAGGTATTCTCGAGGTCCGTAGTCAGCAGCCACCGGTCGCCGCGCCGTTCCGACGTGGTAGTGGCATGGACACTGGCCTGCGGTAGCTTGCGGATGGCCTGGTAGTTCTCCTCTTCGACGCCGCGTAAGTAGAAGTTATCGGAGACAAGTTTGTCGCCCTGCTTCAGCTCCAGGCGGATGAAGTGAGTGGCACTTAGTCCGGCGGGATACTCCATCTTGATGGGCGATTGCACGCTGTCTTCCTTGCTCGCCAGCGTCGCGGATTTCTCCCATTTCACGGCGCCATCCAGGTTGACCACTTGCACGTGCGCCGTCAGGCCGGATGGCGATCCGCCGCTGTAATTCACCACTTCGACGCTGTCGCTGAGGGGATTCCACTGGATGTGCAACGGTTCCGACGCTTTCTTCGCGCCGAAGTATCCGGCCGTCGGCTCGAAGTAATAATCGTAAGTCTGCCACACCATGGAGGGCCAGCACGGATGGCTCATCCAGATCAGCAATCCCATGCGATTCTTGCTCTGGGCCTCATACATGCCGCGGTAGCCTTCGTAGTTCACGAATTGCGCCAGCTCCAGCCAATCCTGAAGGTTATCGGTGGGGCCGTAGAGCTTAGTCATGCGGGCGCGGAAGTTATTGGCGTTCTGCGCGCCGGCGGCGGTGAAATCGTGCTTGCCCCAATCGGCGCCCTGCGGCCAGAAATCGGCCGCCGGCATCATGAGCTTCAGACTATCCATGCTGACGATATTGGGCATGCCCATTTCGCTGTGGAATTGCGGAGTGGCGCGCTGCTCGAAGTAGAACTTAGTAGGTTGCACGGTGTAAGGACCGTGGCCGCTTACCACGCCATCGGCGGAGCTGGGAATGTAATGCATGCCGGGATGGAACCCATCCAGCGTGGCGCGAATTCCGTCGTCGATCACTTTGGGCGGGAAGCCCTCGTTGCGACCCACATACAGGCCGATGGAGGGATGGTTGCGAATGCGCAGCACATAGTCCTTCACGTTGCGCAGGAACATGGCATCGTCGTCGGGGTCGGGACCGTCCCACGGGTTGGCCAGCCAGAAATCCTGCCATACGACAACCCCATAGCGGTCGCAGGCATCGTAGAATTCGTCGTCGCCGATCTGCCCCACCCAATCGCGGATCATGTTGAAATTCATTTCCGCGTGGTAGCGTACCGCGGCGTTGTATTCGCGCGCGCGGTAGCGCAGCATGGATTCGCCGAAGCCCCAGTTGCCGCCCTTGGGAATGAAGCGGCGGCCGTTGATCCACATGCGCAGCGCTCCGCCTTCTTCGCTGTAAGCGAACTGGCGGATGCCGGATTGGAAGGTCTTCCGGTCGGACACGCTTTTCGTGTCGATGTCGAACTGGAGGTTCACGTCGTAGAGATTCGGCTGTCCGTAACCGGCCGGCCACCACAACTTGGGGCTGAGCACGATCACATTGCGCTTGACCGCCTTATCTTTGCCGGCTTCGATGGTCACCGGCAGGTCGAAAGCCTGCTCGCCAAATCGCCCGTGCAGAATGCCGGAGACGGGCGCCGCGGAATGATTCCGCAGGGTCACTTCGATGGACACATCGGCGCGCGAGGTGTCGGGCAGAGGCAGCGTGGCATGCACGAAGGGATCTTCGATGGTCACCGGACCGGTCGCCGTGAGGAAGACTTTGTTCCACAGTCCGTCGTCCCGGCCGCGAATGGTGGGGATCCAGTCCCAGCCTACCGAGGAGTGGAAGGTGGGATTGTCGGCCCCCAGCGCGCCGCCGTTCTTATCGGTGGACTGGTAGGTTCTTTCCTTGATGCTGCCGGGAGTGGCGTTCTGAACGATGCGCACCGCCAGCGCGTTTTTCTGACCGGCGCGCAGCTTCGAAGTCACGTCGTAGCGGCCGCGGATGAAGGCGCCTTCGATGCGTCCCAGTTTCTCGCCGTTGAGGTAGACTTCGGCCTTCCAGTTGACGCCGTCGAAATTCAGCCAGACGCTCTTACCGGAAAATGCGGCTGGAACGGTGAACTCGTTGCGGTACCAGAAGTCGGCCTGGAAAAACGAGTCGGAAATCATGTCCTGGTTGGCGCCGAAGTTGGGGTCGGGGATGGCGCCGTCGTTCAGGTAGCTGACCAGCGCGGTGCCCGGCACGGTGGCCACCATCCAGGAGGAATCCGCGAAACCGGGCCGGGAAAGCGCGGCTCCATCGGCTTTCACCAGCGAATCGCGCTGGATCTTCCAGCCGCCGCCGGCCAAGTCCATGCGGCTGGCGGTGGGCGCGGGCGCCGCGGCAGCCTGGGGCACGGGACCGCCTTTGCCGAAAACTTCCAGCTCGCTCAGGATGTAGCCTTCGGGCGCGGCGGGCTTCTTCATGAGGACGCGCACGTAGCGGGCATGCGCCGGCTGCGCCAACTTGATGTCGTCCGTGGTTCCGGTGGCCGGTAGCGCGGCCACGGATGTCCACGCGGCGGCGTCATCGGAGACTTCGATCTCGCCTTCGGACGCGCGCCGAATCCACGAGAGCACCACGCGGTCGAAGGTGCAGGGCGCGCCGAGATCGACATACACCCACTCGTCGGCCTTGCCGGCGCTCATCCAGGCGCTGGAAAACTGGTGCGGGCCGCCGACCTCGACCGGGCGGTTGTTGCGGAACAAAGCCATTTCGTTTACGCGAAACGATACCGCGCGCGGGTCGCTGAGAGCGATGCGGAAGAAGCGGTTATGCGAGGGCGCGGCGAACTTGACGGAGGGGTGAATCTCGCCGGTAGGGCGCGCCATCCCTCCGGTGTGTCCCAGTTCTTTCCACGCCTTGCCATCGTCGGAGCCGGAAACCACCGCGCCCCAGACCTCCGGTTCGGGATTACCTTTGACGATGCCGTCGAGATCGATGCGGTCGATTTCCAGCGGAGCGGCGCCGCCGGCCAGTTCCAGTTGCACCCAGACGCTCGAGCCATTCAGGTCGACGCCGGTGGTCCAGTTGCCGTCCAGCAGGTATTCGCGTTCGTTCTTGGGGAAGACGCCATGGGCGCTGCTGGAAGTGGAAATCCAGCGCGGGAGGCTGGTCTCTTTGATGCCGTCGGTGATGAGCTGCGCCGTGAGGTTGTAATCGTAGCTGGAAGATTGGTAGGCGGGACGGTGCAACGCCAGGTTCCGATAGGTGGCGCTATCGATGCGCATGGAGGGCGCGAAATTCTCCTTGGGATCGCCGGGGTAGACGCCAATCCCGAGGGTGTAATTCTGGGCTTGCAGGGTGAGGGCCGCGAATGCGACGAAGGACGACAACACTCTGGCCCATCCGCCGCCATATGGCGGGAGCTTCGGTGGTGGGGCAGGCGGTGCCGCCTGCCCGTGGTGAACCATGCCCGCGGCTCGAACAGGATGTGGGCAGGCGAGCACCGCCTGCCCCACCGAGCAAGAAACGGCTCGACCCATTTTCCCAGACGACCCAAGATTGTCGAGCGACATGGGGAGTTCGGAGTCTCGACACGGCAGGCAGGAGTGCCTGCGCCACGTCGAACGGCAAAATGCGAAATATTTCATTGTGGTCCTTTTCGATCCAACTGGCTAAGAGCGTAGGCATACGCTCCGATCGCCGTGGCTTCGCTGGTGCCCAGGCGCGAGATGCCGACGCCAACCCGTGGCATCGCGTCAAAACGGACGTGCCGTCCACTGCCGGGCACGATGAGATCTTTGGCTTCGCCTTTCAGGAAAATCGCCAGCTCGTCCGGATCTTCCAGGTTGAACGCCCGGGAAACCAGACGCCCGAACTTCTCTCCGTTGGGCGCAGTGTAGCTGCCGTTCATTTCGGCCACGATCGCCGGCAGGAACTGGCGATGCGCGCCGGCAATCCCGCCGCCAATCACCACCAGCCCGTCGAGCAACGTGGTAGCTTCGGCAATGGCGTCACCGGTCACTTCGCCCAGCAGCCGGAACGCTTCGCGAGCGGCCTCGCGATTGCCCTCGGCAGTTCCTTCGGCGATGGCGAAGATGTCTTTGGGCTGCGGCGACTGCTCGAAGGGAATGCCGGTGGCCGAGGCGTAGGCGCGACGTACGGCGCGTATGGAAGCGCCCTCCTCGGCGTTGCGGTCGCGGTCGAGTTTGTGGCGGAGTAGCCAGACTTCGCCGGCGGCCGAATTGTCGCCGATGATCAACTGGCCATCGCGCACCAACCCGCCGCCGAATCCGGTGCCCAGGGCGATGCCCAGAAGATTGCGGAATCGCTTGGGGCTGCCGGCCTTTTCCAGCAGGCCGTTGACGTAGGGCAGGAAGCCGGCCATGGCTTCGCCGTACGCGAACAGGTCGCCATCATTATTAATGAAGGTGGGCAGGCCGAAGGTATCTTCCAGGATGGCGGTGAGGGGCACGTCGCGATAGGCCGGCAGATTGCCGGGGCGGATGACGATGCCACTGAAATAATCGCAGGGGCCGGGGAATGCGAAGCTGATGGCGGCGGCCGGCGCCGGCAGTTGCTCCTGCACGCGGCGGAAGCCCTCGGTGATGTTGCCGAGCGACCGCTCCAGGTTATCGGCGTTCGCGGGCAGGGTGAACGGCGGCACCACGGTCTGGTTGGCGCGCATCGCCGAGAAGACGAAGTTGGTGCCGCCGGCATCCAGGGTCATGACGGCGCGGGGATCGCTCATTTCGCCTCCTGCGGGCGGGGCTTGGCGTTCAGGAATGCGGTCCAGGTGATGTACATGATGGCGGCCATGGGAACCAGGAAGCCGATCTGCACGGAACTGCGGTCGGATACCAGGCCCATCAGGGGCGGAAGAATGGCGCCGCCCACGATGGCGGTGACCATCAGGCCGGAGAGCTCATTGGTGAATTGCGGCAGGGATTCCACGGTGAGCGAGAAAGCCAGCGGGAAGATATTGGCAAATCCCAGCCCCGCGACGAAGAAACTGGCCACCGCGACGGTACGGTTCGGTACGAACAGGCCGGCCAGCGCGAGTATGGAGACCAACGAGGTCACGATGAAGAATTTGCGCGCCGACATCCAGTTCAAAATGACGCCGCCGGAGAATCGGCCGATCGTGAGCGCCAGGAAAAAGAGTCCGGTCCCCAATAATCCGACACTGTTGACGTCGATGCGGTAGCTTTCCTTGAGGAAGAGCGGGATTCCCGAACTGACGCTGACTTCGGCGCCCACGTAGAGGAAGATCGCCGCCACCATGGCGAAGACGTAGCCGTTGCCCAGCAGTTTCAGGCAGGAAGCCAGGGTGGCGGGGCGATCTTTGCTGCGCTTCTCGTCCACTTTCAGGCCGCTGACGGCCAGCAGAGTGACCAGGATCGCCACCGCATAGATCGGAAAGATCACTTTCCAGCTTGCCCCGAACCAGCGGGCGGCAGCCACCGGGATCAGCGGACCCGAAAGCGATCCGATGGCTTTCACGAACTGCGCCAGCGAGAGATTGCGCGAGTACTTCCCTTCCTCCGAGACGTCTCGCATGAAGGGATTGCCGGCCACCTGCAAAATGGCCGCGCCGGCTCCCAACAGCAGGATGGTCACCAGGAAACCGGGGAACGAACTGACCGCGAAAGTGGCGTTGAGCAGGCCCACCAGGGCAACCGCCAAACCCATCAAAAGTACGAACTTCTTGCCGCGTTTATCCTGAAACAGGCCCACCGGGATGGACAACAGTCCGAACATGCTGAATCCCACGAACGGGATTAGCGAAGCCACCGCGTTACTGAGTTGAAACTCGCTTTTCGCCAGACTGACAAATGGCCCTACCGCGTCGCCGAAACCCATAGCCAGGAAGGCCAGGAATACCGGCAGTGTACGTAATTTCATGTCATCCTTTCGACCCAGGTCCGCCTGTACCCACGAATAGTAACTCACGGCGCCGTGAATCATGGCGTTATCCAGGTCCTAATCCACCGGAATACACCGTGTCTCACGGTGTAGGGCATGGATAATCCCGTCTCGCGCTTGCGCCAGGACGTGCCGGGCATTAGCATGCCATGGTGAGACCATGCAAATGAGACCTGTAATCCTCTTGTCGTTGTGCGCCGGCTTGGCGTTGAACGGCCAGCAGTATACCAAGGGTGTTGGCGTATATCCTGGCGACCCGAAGCAGGATTTCGCACCGGTCGTTGCACCGGCAACTGTGGACACCGTTCACAATCTGGCCCTGCGCCGTCCGGCGTACCAATCGAGTGCGTACGATTACAATCTGACGGCGCAACTGGTGACCGACGGCATCAAGGAAACCAGGCTCCCGCGCTGGTTCACCGTGACCACCAGCGACAAGGGGGTGCTCAGCAAGCAGGAGCGCGAGCATCCGGTGGACCACAACACCACCACACGCGTCACCATCGCCGGTCCCACCCGCTGGATTCAACTGGAGTTGGCCGGTGGCGATAGTCCGCTGGAAGTGGACCGGATCGACATCCTGGGCGGCGGCGGCGGATTCGGCCGCGGCGGACAGGCGGCCGGTACGGTCGCCGCCTACGTGGTCTCAGGCTCCGACGACGGGCAGACGTGGCAGGAGTTGGGCCGGTACGTTCCTCCTCCGCCGCCGCCCGCTCCGCCCCCCGCGCCGGGAGCGGGCCGTGGCGCTTTCACGCCGCCGCCGCCCATTTCCGTCAAGTTCACGGCCGCATCGCGCAATCGATTTATCCGCGTCGCGCAGGAAGGCACGGTCACCACGTGGAGTATCGGCGACCTGGCCTTCTACAATCGCGGCACCCGCGTGGAAGTGGGCGGCCCGTACAATTTCTCAAGCGCATGGAAGAGCGCCGGCAACGGCGAGGAATGGGTGTATGTCGACTTGGGCGCGGGGAGCACGTTCGACCGCGTGGTGCTCGACTGGATCGAGCGTGCCGCGGCCGGCTCCATCCAGACTTCCAACGATGCCGTCACGTGGAAAACCGTGCAGGCGCTGCCGTCCACTGGGACGGTGGACGATCTGAAACTTTCGCCCGCGGCCAGTGCGCGCTACGTGCGCGTCTTGATGACCAAGCCGGCGTCGCCCGGCGGTTACATTCTGAGTGAATTGGAAGTGTATGGCAAAGGCGGGGTGGTAGCGAAAGCCCATGCGGCAGCCACCGCCGAGGCCAGCGGAAAACTGGCGCTCTCCGGCGGCGCATGGCGCATCGAGCGCGATTCCCAGGTGACGGCCGATGGATCCGCGCTTTCGAAGCCCGGATTCAACGATAAGAGCTGGCTTGTCGCCACCGTGCCGGCCACCGTGGTCTCCAGTTTCTGGAACGCCGGCGCGCTGCCCGATCCGAATTACGGCGACAATCAACTGGCCATCTCGGACACTTACTTTTACGCCGATTTCTGGTATCGGGATGAGTTCGTGGCGCCGGCCGTGGCCCCCCGCCGCACGGTGTGGCTGAACTTCCGAGGCATCAACTGGAAGGCCGATGTGTTTGTGAACGGCGAATCGGTGGGACGCATCGATGGCGGCTTCATCCGCGGGCAGTTCGACGTTACCAAGGTAATCAAGCCGGGCGCGAAGAACGCCATCGCGGTGCGCATCCACAAGAATGCCACCCCCGGCAGCATCAAGGAGAAGACCTGGGACAGCCCCGACGCCAATGGCGGCGCACTGGGCGCGGACAATCCCACGTATCACGCCACCGCCGGCTGGGACTGGATCCCCTCGGTGCGCGGGCGCGATATCGGCATCTGGAGCGATATTTATCTCGACCAGTCGGGCGCGGTGACCATCGAAAATCCGTACGTGTCGAGCGTGCTGCCGCTGCCAAGCACCAGCAGTGCCGATCTCACCGTGCAGGCAACTTTGCGTAACTCCGGGACGGCCGCGGTGAGCGGCGTGTTCCGCGGCCATTTCGGCACGGTAGCGTTTGAGACGCCCGTCACGGTGCCCGCGGGCGCCACGGCGGCGGTAAAGCTGGACCCCTCCACCACGCCGGCGCTGCACCTGCAGAATCCCAAACTCTGGTGGCCGGTGGGCTATGGCGATCCGTACCTCTACAAAGTGGATTTGAGCTTCGAGACGGCAGACAAGAAAGTATCGGACACGAAGCGCTTCGAAGCGGGCGTGCGGCAGATGACTTACACGGAAGAGCCTCCGCCGGCCGGAGTTCAGACTCCCGGACCCGGCGGTGTCGGGCCGAACATCGCGCTGCGGATCTATATCAACGGGCGCCGTTTCATCGGCCGCGGCGGTAACTGGGGATTTCCCGAGGTGCTGCTGCGCTATCGGCAGCGGGAGTACGATACCGCGGTGAAGCTTCACAAAGACATGAATTTCACCATGATCCGCAACTGGGTGGGACAGACGGGCGACGATGAATTCTTCGATGCCTGCGACAAGTACGGCGTCATGGTGTGGCAGGATTTCTGGCTGGCGAATCCCGTGGACGGCCCCAATCCCGACGATCCCGACATGTTTCTGGAGAACGCCAAGGACTTCATTCTGCGCCTGCGCAACCATCCGTCGATCGCCATCTGGGTGGGACGCAATGAAGGCGATCCGCCGCCCACGATCGAAACCGGGCTCGAAAACCTGGTGGCGGAGCTTCACCCGGGGATGAAATATATTCCCAACTCGGCCAACCGGGGCGTCAGCGGCGGCGGCCCATACCGCATCGTCCCGCCTAAGTATTACTTCCAGAATCGGGCCACCACCAAGCTTCATAGCGAGCTCGGGATGCCTAACATCATGACCCTGGACAGCATCGAACAGACCATGCCGGTGGCGGACCAGTGGCCGCTGGGCAACGTGTGGGGCATGCACGATTTTACCCGCACCGGCGCGCAGGGCGGCAGCACATGGCTGGATATGATCGAGCGGAACTATGGCGGCGCCAGCAATGTGGCGGAGTTTGCGGAACTTTCGCAGTTCATCAATTACGACGGCTATCGCGCCATTTTTGAGGCGCAGGGCAAGAATCGCATGGGCGTCCTGCTGTGGATGAGTCATCCCTGCTGGCCGTCTTTCGTGTGGGATACGTACGATTATTATTTCGACGTGAGCGCCGGCTACTTCGGCAGTAAGAAGGGTTCGGAGCCGCTGCACGTGCAATGGAACCCGCTCACCGAATCGGTGGAAGTAGTGAATTACAGCGCCGGCAATGTTACCGGACTGACGGCTAGCGTCGAAGTACTGAATATGGACGGCACTAAGAAATGGGAGAAGACGGCTACGCTGGATAGTAAAGAAGACAGCGTGGAAGTGCCCATTAAGATCGACTATCCCGCCGACCTGACGCCGGTGCATTTCATTCGTCTCAAGTTGACGCGTGGAGCGGCAGTGGTGTCCGACAATTTCTACCTGCGCGGCACACAGGAGAATCCGCAGTTATCCACGGCGGGTCCGGCGGGGCCCGGCAGTCCGGCGCCGTCGACCGGGACTATCGGCTACGACCTCAAGGCGATTCGCACCATGCCCAAGGTGAAGGTGGAGGCCACTACCAAAGTGGCGCGCGTGGGCAG
>Ga0182016_10007379_pt1 | contig 11319 bp, 9 predicted proteins | sample 712S2MmetaG_FD_120491 | JGI IMG/M metagenome (GOLD analysis project Ga0182016, IMG submission 120491) | Permafrost microbial communities from Stordalen Mire, Sweden - 712S2M metaG | ecosystem: Environmental > Terrestrial > Soil > Wetlands > Permafrost | place: Sweden: Stordalen | collected...
AGCAGGAACCGCGGCGTGTGGCCGGTGCGCGCCGCATGGCGCTCCGTGCGCAGACGGATCTCTTCGAAGATGCAAGCGGCGCGGGGCGCGGGATCCAGCCGCTCGATCTCGGGGAGCATGCGCTCGGCCAGATTGGGATACTGATTCGTCCCCACAATCGCCGTCCGTCGCGTGGCCACGGCCGTCTCGCGGTCCGCGCGCGATTTGGCGATATCGCGCTCCAGCGCGCCCGATTCTGAATACTGCACAAACCCGCCCGCCGCTTCGATCTGCTGCAACACCTTCCAGGCTTCGCGGGCGAGGGAATCGGTCAGCACTTCCACGTAATAGGAGCCGCCAGCAGCGTCCACGGAGCGATCCAGCCAGGCTTCCTGCTTCAGGATCAATTGAGTGTTGCGCGCCAGGCGGTTCGCGGACTCGTCTGTCTCGCGATAGGGTTCGTCGAAAGGCTCGATCTGCAGCGAATCCGCGCCGCCGATCGCCGCGGCCATGGCTTCGGTGGTGGAACGCAGCACGTTCACGTACGGGTCGTATATGGTTTTGGTCCAATGCGAGGTGCGCGCGTAGATCGTCATTTTGGCGGCATCGCCATGCGCGGGGTGGAAGCTCGCGACCACGCGGGCCCACAGCGTGCGGGCGGCCCGCAGCTTTGCGATTTCGAGGAAGTAGCTGGACCCGACCGCAAATGAAAACGCCAGAGCTTGCGCGGCATCGTCCGGCGCGACGCCGCGATCCGTGAGCTGGGCAACGATCTCGGCTCCTTCGGCGAGCGCGAATCCGAGTTCCTGGACGATGGTCGAGCCGGCCTCGGAGAAACGATGCGCGCGGATGGTGATGGGGCGAAACCGCGGCAGAGTATGGCTCTGCCCGACAAGATGAGCGGCGCGATCGAAATCTGTCAGGGGTTCGTAATCCACGGAGCGGGGGTGAACCCCCGCGCCGGCTAAAGCCCGCCCTCCAATCAGCTTCTCTAGTAGTTCGGCTGCCCGATCTGCGGCTTCGAAGTGAACGGCGCATGGGGGGAGCGCACCCAAAACCTCGTCGATATTCTGCTCTCCCAGCACGAAGCAAATCTCGTCCGCGCCGGCATCCAACACTGCCTTTGCCGCCGCGGTATCGTGCACCACCGCCCGAATGCGCCACGCATTGTCGCCGCGCGTGCCGCGGGTATAGGGAAACTCGCCCGGCCCGGAATCCAGATACTCCAGTCCGCGCAAGTCTTCGGCTCGATAGTAAAGCCTGGTCTTGGGAGCCGCGCCTTTCAGGTCCTTGCGCACCACCTCGTCCCATTGTTCGGTCGAAACCGGTGGGAACTCTTCTAAGGTCAGAACCTGGCTCATGGCGTTGCTCCTGATGTGGGGTCCTCCACGATCTCGATCAACACGCCCAGGGATTTCGGATGCACGAAAAACACCGTGGTGCCGCGCGATCCCGGCCGCGGCGCCTTGTCGATCAACTGGAAACCGGCCTCCTTCATATAATGAAACGCAGCTTGGGCGCTGCGCACGCGAAAAGCCACGTGAGCCAAGCCCCCGCGTCCGCCGTTCTTGTCAATCAGCTTCTGCACCGGCGAATCGGGGCTCAGCGGTTCCAGCAACTGGACCAGGTTGGGGCCATCGCCCACCTGCAGCAACGCCTCGCGCACCTGGTCGCCGCCGTACACTTCCTCGCGATGGATCTCCCGGAAACCCAGCAGTCCATACTGCTTCACCTGCGCATCCAGTTCGCCCTGACGCACCGCGATGGCTACGTGGTCCACGAACTGAAAACCAGGAACATTGGATAGATCTTCACTCATAATGATTCGAATTCGGCACTATTCAAACTCAACCAGAACCTGCCCGACCTGCACACCGTCGCCCACATTGGCATTGATGGCTTTGACTTTGCCGGCCACAGGCGATGTGATGTTGGTTTCCATTTTCATGGCCTCCAGCACCAGCAGCGGATCGTTGGCCTGGATCTGCTGGCCGGGTTGCGCATTCACGCGCACCACCACGCCCGCTACCGGGCTGCGGCAGACCTTGTCTTCCGCCACATTGCTTTCCGGCGCAGCCCCGCGCGTGGGTGGCGGAGGCGCGGACGGCACCGCGGTGGGCGCAGCCGGAATATAGGCGTGCGCGGAACTCGCCGGCGCGCGATCGTCTTCGGCTACTTCCACGTCCACTTCGTAAGTCTTTTGGTCAACTGTGATTCGCAGCTTCATCGCCCGTGCATGACCCCCAGATTATGTGATGCCTGAACAAATACGCGGCCCTGTTGCGCCCACGCGTTGGATGGCGCGGTGCGTACCAGCCGCGCGCCGCGGATGCGCGCCCGCTTTCCCAAGAATGCGGCCACGGCGGCGGTTAGGACCATGATGATTTCCGGCGCGACCTCCTCCACCTTCTCCGGCTCCGGAGGCGGAGAAGGTCGCACCACTAAAGGCGCTGTGGGCGCGGGTGCCACCGCCACCGCGGCTTTCCCGTTCTTGCTCTCGATCAGCGATTCCAGCCGCGCGACTTCCCGCCGCACCATCCTGCGCGACATGGCCGCGCCTGCTATCCAACCCGCGAAGATTCCAATTGGCAAAAGTAATGAGCCCATAAGTCTGTTTCTAACCCACCAGCCACCAACCACCAGCCACCAACCACCGCTTTATAGCGGCATCAGCCCGTGCTTCTTGGCCGGACGTAACTCCCGTTTGGTTTGCAAAGCCTCCAGCGCCAGCGCCAGATATCGCCGCGTCTGGGCCGGCTCGATGATATCGTCCACCAGCCGCGTCCCGCCCGCTACATATGGATTCGAAAACGTGTTGCGGTACAGGTCGATCAATTCCTTACGGCGCTCCTTCTTGGCTTCCTTATCCTTGGCTTCGTTGATCTCTTTGCGGAAGACCACCTCGACCGCGCCTTCCGCCCCCATCACGGCGATTTGCGCAGTGGGCCAGGCCACCACGCGATCCGCGCCCAAATCCTTGCCGCACATCGCCAGGTACGCGCCGCCGTAAGCTTTGCGCACGATCACCGTCACCTTGGGCACGGTGGCGGCCGAGTAGGCGAACAACAGCTTCGCGCCGTGCCGGATGATGCCGCCATACTCCTGCTGCACGCCAGGCATGAAGCCGGGTACGTCCACCAGCGTCAGCAAAGGAATGTTGAAGGCGTTGCAGAAACGGATGAAGCGCGCGGCCTTGTCCGACGCGTTGATATCCAGTGCGCCAGCCATCACGGACGGCTGGTTCGCAATGACTCCCACCGGGCGGCCCGCGATCCGTCCGAAGCCGATCAGGATGTTCTGCGCAAAGCTCAACTGCACTTCCAGAAAGTCGCCCTGGTCGAGCAGCGCCGCGATCACCGCACGCATGTCGTAGGCCAACTTGCCATCGTCGGGAACCACGTTGTTAAGGCCGGGATCGGGATCGAGCGGCCCGTCGTAGGCGAGGCGCGGCGGATCCTCCAGATTGTTCGATGGCAGAAAACTCAGCAGGCGGCGGCAGATGAAGGTAGCCTCGTCGTCGTTCTCGGCGATGAAATGCACCACGCCGGAGTACGTCATCTGCGCGGCCGGACCGCCCAATTCGTCGGGCGTCACCACTTCGCCGGTGACTTGCTTGATCACCGACGGACCGGTGATGAACATCTGGGCGCCCTTGGTCTGGATGATAAAGTCGGTGAGCGCCGGGCTGTAAGCCGCGCCGCCCGCGCAAGGGCCGCAAATCAACGACACCTGCGGCACTACGCCCGAGAGCATCACGTTCATGTAGAATACGCGCCCATAGCCCGCCAGGCTGTTGATGCCTTCCTGCACGCGCGCACCGCCCGAGTCGTTGATGAAGACAAACGGCGAGCCGGTCTTCAGCGAGTAGCGCATCATCTCGGCGACTTTTTCGCTGTGTACTTCGCCGGCCGCGCCGCCGCCCACGGTGAAATCCTGGCTGGCCAGGTGGATGAGACGGCCATCCACCGTGGCGGCGCCGGTCACCACGCCATCGGCCGGCAATTCCTTACCGGCCATGCCGAACAGCGTGGCGTGGTGCTTCGCAAAGAGGCCGATTTCCTGGAAGCTCGCGCCGTCGACCAGCCGGTCGATGCGCTCGCGGGCAGTGAGCTTGCCCGCCTCGTGCTGCTTCTCGATACGTTCTTTGCCGCCGCCTTCCATCAGGCGCGCGCGTTTCTCGTCTAACTCTTGAATCTTAGCTTCGATACCCATATTGATCTATTCTCAACCTACCCCGCCGGAGCCACCGTAACGTTATGCGACTTACCGTTCATCGTAACTACATATGACACCGGCTCCGTCAATTGGCCCTGCGCAGGCGCGGACGCCGGTTTCGCGACGGGCTTGGCGGGCGCTTTCGCCGGCTCCTTACCCAGATTCTTCGGCCCCTGGCTGCGCGCCGTGAAAAACTTAGGCGCCACGCCCGGGAACATAGCGTAAGTCAGAACGTCTTCGTCGCTGCCGTTGCACCCGTTCAACGCCAGGGCATCGGCGCGCAACTGGTCCCACTCGGGATGCAGTAAATCCGCCGGACGGCCCGTGATGGGGTCCTTTTTAGAATGCTGAACGGCTTTCTTAATCACCTCGGGGTTCTTGGCGCCCAGGGTGCTCCCGTAATACCCCAGCATCAAGTCGGCGAACTCGCCGGTCATTACTTTGTAACGTCCCATTAACACATTGAACACAGCCTGCGTGCCGACAATTTGACTGGAAGGCGTCACCAGCGGCGGATACCCTGCATCGCGCCGGACACTGGGCACTTCCTCCAGCACTTCGCGCATCCGGTCGCCCGCGCCCTGCTGCTTGAGCTGGCTTTCCATGTTCGAGATCATGCCGCCCGGAATCTGGCTGCGGAAAATATCCGTATCCACGCCGTTGAATCCGGTCAGGAACTCGGCGTAGCGCGGCCGGATCTTATTAAAGTAGTCGCGCACCTTGCGTACGCGCTCCATATCGACAACGGTGCGGTAGCCCGTGCCCTCCAGCATCTCGATGAGCGATTCGGTCGGATTGTGACCGGGCCCGAGGCTTAAGCTGCTGATGCTGGTATCCACGATGTCGCAGCCGGCTTTGATGGCTTCCATCAGGCTGACCAGCGTCACACCGGTAGTCGCGTGCGTATGCACTTGCACCACCGTTTCGTCCCCACAGGCGGTCTTGATGCCTTCGACCAACTCGTAGGCCGGACCAGGCTTCAGCAGGCCGGCCATATCCTTGATGCAGATGGAATTGCAGCCCAATTCCACGAGTTGCTCGGCCATGGTCACGAAAGCCGGAATGGTGTGCTCCGGGCTGATCGTGTAGCAGATCGTGCCCTGTGCGTGCTTGCCGGTGGCACGCACTGCTTTGAGCGACGTTCGCAGATTGCGGATATCGTTGAGCGCGTCGAACACGCGGAACACGTCCATGCCGTTCTCGGCGGCCTTCTCTACGAAGCGCCGCACCACCTCGTCTTCGTAATGCCGGTAGCCCAGCAGGTTCTGGCCGCGCAGCAGCATTTGCAGACGCGAGTTGGGCAGCAGTTTGCGGAACGTGCGCAGGCGCTCCCAGGGATCTTCGTTTAGGAACCGAATGCAGGCGTCGAAGGTGGCCCCGCCCCAGCACTCAATGGACCAAAATCCCGCTTTATCAAGGTCTTCGCAAGCCGGCACCATATCTTCCAGGGCCATGCGCGTGGCCATCAGGCTCTGATGGGCGTCGCGCAAAATAAGTTCGGTGATTTGGATAGTTCGTTCAGGCATAGATTTTTCTCCCGCTGAGTTTTTCGCGGGTGGGCTATAGGACTATTCTATCCGATTTCAGGTGGCACAGGCTTGAGCCTGTGTGCTTCGCTTCCCATTTCAGGTGGCACAGGCTTCAGCCTGTGTGCCTCGCTTCCAATTTTAGGTGGCACAGGCTTGAGCCTGTGTTGCACAGGCTTGAGCCTGTGTGCTTCGCTTCCCATTTCAGGTGGCACAGGCTTGAGCCTGTGTGCTTCGCTTCCAATTTCAGGTGGCACAGGCTTGAGCCTGTGTGCTTCGCTTCCAATTTGCGGTTGCGCCGGAAGCGCGCAATGCGATTACCATGGACCCATGCGACCCCTTCAATATGTTTCCGCCTTCCTGCTGGCCCTGATCTCCATCCTCCCCTCCGCGCGCCTGGCACGCGCAGCCAAGACACACGAGTACCTGGTCTACTTCGGGACTTACACCGGCAAGGGCAGCAAGGGCATTTACGCCTGCCGCTTTCGTCCGTCCACGGGCAAGCTGACTCCGGTGGAACTGGCGGCGGAGACCGTAAGCCCGTCGTTCCTGGCAGTCGATCCCGCGCAACGTTACCTTTTCGCCGCCAACGAAATCGGAGATTATCGGAATTCGAAGAGCGGTTCCGTCTCTTCGTTCTCGATCGACCGCCACTCCGGCAAGTTGACCGCGTTGAACACCGTGGCATCGCGCGGCGCGGACCCCTGTCATCTCACTGTGGACAAGAGCGGCAGCCACGTCCTGGTAGCCAACTACAGCGGCGGCAGCGTCGCTGTTCTGCCGGTTAAAGCGGACGGCATGCTGGGCGAAGCTTCGGATTTTGTGCAGCATCTCGGCTCCAGCGTGGATCCCGCACGTCAACACGAACCGCACGCGCACGACGTCGTACTGACGCCCGACAACCGCTTCGCCGTGGTCGCCGACCTGGGCCTCGACAAACTGCTGGTCTATCGCTACGATCCCGAGAAAGGCAAGCTCTCACCCAACGATCCGCCCTCCGGCAGCGTGAAGCCGGGGTCCGGGCCGCGCCATTTCGTCTTGCATCCCAACGGGCGGTGGGCGTATGTCATCGACGAAATTGGCAACACTATAACCGCGTTCGATTGGGATGGAGATAAAGGATCGCTCCACGAGTTGCAGACCGTCACCACGCTGCCCAAGGATTTCAGGGGCGAGAACAGCACGGCTGAACTCGTCGTCGGTCCCAAGGGCCGGTATCTCTACGGCTCCAACCGCGGCCACGATAGCATCGCGGTCTACGCCATCGACCCAGCCAAGGGAATGTTGACGTTGATTGAGGATGTCCCCACGCTGGGTAAAGAGCCGCGCAACTTCGCGCTCGATCCCACGGGCGCCTATCTATTCGCCGCCAACCAGAATTCGAACACGGTGGTGGTGTTCCGGGTGAACCCGAGCAACGGCCGCCTGACGCCGACGGGAGAGAAAGTCGAAGTGGTTTCGCCGGTGTGCGTGACCTTTGTGGCCGCGCAGTAATTTGTGGGGCAGGCTCTCAGCCTGCTGCGGTCTCAGTCCGCCCCTCGCGATGCCGCAACAGCGGCGAATCGCACAAGCCGATCTGACGCGGGTCGCGCTGGCGCGCGCTGGCAATGGCAAAGGTTCACTTTTCAGCAGTCTGCGGATACTGAATAATACGATTGTTCGCCAAGAGCGTTCGATGTCCGAATGTCTCGACGAATGCCGTACAAGTGGTGATGATAGTATTATTGACGATGATCATGTCGCTTGCTCCGGTATGTATGACGAAGTTAGGCTGACATGGATGGGACGGCGTCTCGTTTCCGGATATTGCCGGTTCCAGCCGAGGCGGAGCGCCCGCTTGCGGCGATGATTGTGATTTGCGTGTCAGTTTATTTCTATGTGGGGGACGATGCATTAGGCGCGCGGAGTTCTGTGCAATCACTCGTGTCTCGTGGGGAGCGATTGTCTGCCTGCCCGCTGTCTGTCCAGCCGTACTCTCGGCAACCGACCTTTTGTGTGTGGACAAGAATGCGCCGAACGATAAGAAACCTGCCAGAATAATTCCTAATCCAAGCGTTAAGCGCAGTTTCCCGTACTCGGGATGCGAGACCCATTTGGTTCGCGTGAGAATGTCCACGCACAACAGTATCGAGAGCAGCACACCGATCCGAACAATCGTCATAATGTGGACCTCAGCCTGCTCCAGGACCACATTGGTAAGCGCAACCACAAGCGCGATTCCGGCTTCAAGCGAAATAATCCGCCGTTTAACTTTAGCCGCGCCTTGGCCTCCAGTGCTCACATAGGATAAATCGGCATTGATACAGGATGGCTGTAGACCGGCTGTGCTCCACAGTCAACATAAATGGACCTTTAATGAAAGTTGTGTGACTCCGCCGCCGCGCCCGCCGCCAGCGCTTCCACCCGTCCCACCTTCACCGAAATCACACCATCCTGATTCTGCAGCACGCCATCGATCAACAAAAACGGCTCGCCGACCACGACTAACTTGTAGCGGTCGTAAGTGGCAGGCTCGATGATGGCGTTCATCACCCCGGTCTCGTCTTCCATGCTCAGGAACACAAAACCTTTCGCCGTCCCGGGCCGCTGCCGCACGATCACCGATCCCGCAATGCGCACCAGCCGGCCATGTGGAACGCGCGCCAGATACGCCGCCGGAGTCACTCCCAACGCCTGCATCTCCGTCCGCCGGTAAGCCATCGGATGCCGGCCGATAGTTACTCCCGTGCCGCGGAAATCGGACGTCAGCCGCTCTTCGACAGTCATGCGCGCCAGCGGCGAATCGACTTCGGCCGCTTCCAGTTGTTCTAGCAGCGGACCTACTGGACGCGCTGCGCGCTCTGCTATCCATAGCGCGTCGCGACGGTGGACTTGTTGCAGAGGATTCAGTGCGCCTACTTCCGCCAGCATTTTCATTTCGTCTTTGCGCAGTTCCGGGATGCGCAGCGCCAAGTCGTCCACGCTGGTGAAAGGCCGGACTGTTCGGGCGCGCACTATGGCTTCGGCTACGGGCTGGCGTAGGCCTCGGACGTAGCGGAAGCCTAGGCGCAGATGGCGGGTCTGGAGACCCGCCGCAGGCGTGGACGCCCGCCCCACAATCTGTTCTATCGTGCAGGGCCAGTCGGATTTGGTCACGTCAACCGGCAATACGCGCAGACCGTGACGCTGGGCATCCTTTATAAGAATTGATGGGTGATAGAAGCCCATCGGCTGATTGTTCAACAAAGCCGCCGTGAACGCCGCCAGGTAGTGACACTTCAAATACGCGCTGGCATACGCGATCATCGCGAAACTGGCCGCGTGCGATTCCGGAAATCCGTATAGCGCGAACGAGGTGATGGACAACACAATCTGGTCCTGCACCGCGCCGCGTATGCCGTTGCGGTCCATGCCCTCGCGCAGCTTCGTCTCGATCTCCTTCATGCGCTTTTCCGAGCGCTTAAATCCCATCGCCCGCCGCAACTCCTCCGCCTGCCCGCCCGTGAACCCCGCCGCGATCATGGCGATGCGCAACAACTGCTCCTGAAACAGCGGCACGCCCAGCGTCCGCTGCAGCACCGGCTCCAGCGACGGATGCAGACAATCAGCCCGCTCCCGCCCCTGCCGCCGCCGCAAATAAGGATGCACCATCTTGCCCACGATCGGTCCCGGCCGGATGATGGCCACCTGCACCACAATGTCGTAGAAGCGCGCCGGCCGCAGCCGCGGCAAACACGACATCTGCGCGCGGCTCTCCACCTGAAACATGCCGATGGTGTCCGCTTTTTGCAGTGCGCCATACACCGCCGGATCGTCTGCTGGCAGATGCGCCAGGTCCACCTCTTCACCGTACGATTCGCGGATGTGCACCAGGCACTCCTCGATCGCCGCCAGCATTCCCAGCCCCAGCAGATCCACCTTGATGATGCCCATGTCGGCGCAGTCTTCTTTGTCCCACTGCACCACCACGCGGCCGGGCATAGTGGCCGGTTCCAGCGGCACCACCGCATCCAGTTGACCCTGGCAGATCACCATGCCGCCGGAATGCTGCCCCAGGTGCCGCGGCAGATCCTGCACGGCCTGGTACAGCTCCAGAAATTTGCGTATGCGCGGATTCTTCAGGTCCAGGCCGGCGTCGCTGAAATGCCGTTCGGGCGTATCGCTGGGGTCCTTCCATTCCCACGCCCGCACCAGGCTCGACAGGCGATCCAGCGTCACCACCTCAAATCCCAGCGCTTTGCCCACCTCGCGCGCCGCCGACTTCCCGCGATAGGTAATCACATTGGCCGTCATGGCCGCGCCCAGCTTGCCGTAGCGCTCGTAGACATACTGAATGGCGCGCTCCCGCTGCTCGCCGCTGGGCAGGTCCAGGTCGATATCCGGCCACTCGCCGCGCTCCTCCGACAGAAAGCGCTCGAACAGCAGATCCATCCCCACCGGGTCCACCGCCGTGATCCCCAGCGCATAACACACCGCGCTGTTGGCCGCCGAGCCGCGCCCCTGCGCCAGAATGCCACGGTCCCGGCAGAAATTCACGATGTCCCAAACGATCAGGAAATAGCCGTCCAGCGCCAGCTTTTCGATCAGCGCCAGTTCGCGCTCGATCTGCCGCCGCGCTTTGTCGTGATACGGATGGTAGCGCCGCCGCGCGCCTTCATCCGTCCGTTTACGGAGAAACGAAGCCATGCTCTCGCCTTCCGGCACCGGATAGCGCGGAAATTCGTAGCCCAGATCCGCCAGCGTGAATTCCAGGCGCGACGAAATCTCACCGGTGTGCGCGATGGCTTCCGGCAGATCGGCGAACAGCCGCGCCATCTCCGCGCCGGACTTGACATAGCGCTCCGCATTGGGCGAGAGCAGCCGTCCGGCGGTTTTGAGCGTCACCTTTTCGCGCACGCAGGTGAGCACATCCAGCACTTCCCGCTGCCGCGGAGTGGCGTAGCAAACGCCATTGGTGGCCACCAGCGGAATGCCCAGCCGCCGCGCCTTTTCGACGATGGCCTGGTTGCGGGCTTCCTCGTGGCGGTCCATGTGCCGCTGCAATTCGGCATAGAGATGCCGCTTGCCGAAAATGCCCGCCAGCGTTTCATCGATATCCGGCGTAATGCAAATCAACCCGTTCGCAAACTCAGCGATCTCTTCCAAAGTGGCGGCGCCTGCGCCTTTTTTGGCGCGCAATTTCATGCGTGTAACCAGGCGGCACAGGTTCCGATAGCCCTCGCGGTTTTTGCACAGCAGCGGATAGCGCTTGCCGTTCGTGCACGTGATTTCGGAGCCGATGTGCGCGCGCATCCCCGTAATTTTCGCCGCCATATGAAAACGCGGCGCCCCATAGACGCCATCCCGGTCGAGCAGCGCCATGGCCGGAATGCCCAGATCGGCGCAAGCGGAAACCAGATCCTCGGGCACAGACGCCCCCTGCAAAAAACTAAAAGCCGATCGCGCATGTAACTCCAAATAAGGTCCAGCCATAACTTACTTCACCCTGTGGGGCAGGATGGCATCCTGCGCGCCGATTGGCAATCGGCGCAACCCGATCGGCTTCTCAGTCATAACTGCCCTCCACAAACCAACGCCCCTGCTCGCTATAAATCCGATAGAGCGCGCCGTCGTTCAGCGC
>Ga0182016_10007380_pt1 | contig 11319 bp, 8 predicted proteins | sample 712S2MmetaG_FD_120491 | JGI IMG/M metagenome (GOLD analysis project Ga0182016, IMG submission 120491) | Permafrost microbial communities from Stordalen Mire, Sweden - 712S2M metaG | ecosystem: Environmental > Terrestrial > Soil > Wetlands > Permafrost | place: Sweden: Stordalen | collected...
TGAACAGAGGAGGACCTGACCGGTGGCGGGAAAGAAGGAGCGGGAGCGCCAGCTCGCCCGGGAGCGGCACTTGCGGCAGGCGGCACGCCGCGCGGAGCGCGCGCGCAAGACACGGATCCGGGCGCTCGCCGTAGGCGGGGTCTGCGTACTGCTGGCCATCGGCGTCGGCACGTACTTCCTGGTCGGAACGAGCGGCGGCAAATCCGCCGCGGCATCAGCCTCGGCATCCCCCACCGCGTCGGCCACGTCCACGGGGGCGGCGACGGTCGCCGAGCCCGCCCACCACTGCACCTATACCAAGAGCGGGACGGCCGCCCGGACGGTCGGCCTGCCGCCGTCGGCGCCGGACTATACGGCGAGCTATCAGGCCACGATCACGACCAACCGCGGCACCATTGACGTCAACCTGCTCAACAGCAAGGCGACGTGCACCGTCAATTCATTTGCGCACCTGGCCGAGCAGGATTACTTCAATAACACAAAGTGCCATCGCCTGACCACCGAGAGTATCTACGTGCTGCAGTGCGGCGACCCGACCGGAACCGGAACCGGGGGACCCGGATACGAGTTCGGCAGCGAGAACCTGAAGGGCGCGACGTACCCGGCGGGCACCGTGGCCATGGCCAATACCGGGCAGCCCAACAGCAATGGCAGCCAGTTTTTCCTTGTCTACAAGAACACGCCGCTTCCCGCGAGCTATACGCCGTTCGGCACCATCACCCAGGGCCTGCCGGTCATCGACGCTATTGCCAAAGCAGGAAGTGATAACACCAATGGCCCCGGCGACGGCCATCCGAAGGAAAACGTCGTCATCGACACGGTCACGATCAAGCAGACGTGATGCAGACTAACGACCATAGCGAAGGTGTCGGCGGGACGGCCGGGAAGACCTGAGGTCCCGGCCCCTCGGGGGCATACACAAGCAGGAGGTTCGCCGTGACCACCGCCAATCATCCGTGGGGCCGGGTTGATCCCGACGGGACGGTCTACGTGCGCAGCGCCGAGGGCGAGCGGGTGATCGGCTCGTGGCAGGCGGGCAGTCCGGAGGAGGCGCTGGCCTTCTACCAGCGCAAATACGAGTCGCTGGAGACCGAGGTGACGCTGCTGGAGCAGCGGCTGTCCTCGACCGATCTGTCCCCGGCGCAGGCGCAGGCGTCGGTGGAACGGCTGCGCAAGACGATCGTGGACGCGCACGCCCTCGGCGACCTGGACGGGCTCTGCGAGCGGCTGGACAAGCTGACCGGGGTGGTCGGGCACAAGCGCGAGGAAGTCAAGGCCGCCCGCGAGCAGGCCCGGCGGGGTGCCCGGGACGTCAAGGAGCGGATCGTGGCCGAGGCCGAGACCATCGCGGCCGAGGCCACGCACTGGAAGAGCAGCGGGGAGCGGATGCGCGAGCTGCTGGAGGAGTGGAAGGCCGCGCCGCACGCGGAACGGTCCGTGGAGGCGGCGCTGTGGAAGCGGCTGTCGGCGGCGCGCAACTCGTTCACCAAGCGGCGCAAGGCCTACTTCGCGGGCCTGGAGGAACAGCGGGAGGACGTCCGGGCCCGCAAGGAGAAGCTGGTCGCGGACGCCGAGTCGCTGGCCACCTCGACGGCCTGGGGCCCGACGGCGGGGACGTTCCGGGACCTGATGCGGGCCTGGAAGGCCGCCGGCCGGGCGGGACGGGAGGCCGAGGAGGAGCTGTGGGCCCGGTTCAAGGCGGCCCAGGACACGTTCTTCACCGCGCGGGCCGAGGCGCTGTCGGAGAAGGACGCTGAACTGCGTGAGCACGCGGCGGCCAAGCAGGAACTGCTGGAGCAGGCGCAGGCCCTGCTCCCGGTGACCGACATTCGGGCCGCGCGGACCGCGCTGCGCAGCATCCAGGAGAAGTGGGAGCAGATCGGCGGCGTGCCGCGCGATTCCCGTGACCAGCTCGAGGGCGGCCTGCGCAGGGTGGAGGAGGCGGTCCGCAAGGCCGAGGACAGCCAGTGGCGCAGGTCCAATCCGGAAGCCATCGCCCGGGCCGAGGGCACCGTCAGCCAGCTGCGGTCGGCCATCGAGCAGCTAGAGCAGCAACTGGCCAAGGCCAAGGAGAAAGACGACGCCACCGCCGTCCGCAACGCCGAAGAAGCCCTAGAAGCCCGCCGCGCCTGGCTCGAGGAAGCCGAGCGCACCCTGGCCGAATTCAACGGCTGAGAGGGTTACGGCGAGGCGATCGTTACCGGCCGCGAGTCCGGGCCTTGTGCCCGGCGAGCGGCCGGTGCTGTCGGCGGGAACCACTGCGGGTTACGGCGAGGCGATCGTTACCGGCCCAGCGAACCGGGCCTTGTGCCCGGTGAGTGGCCGGTGTGTCGGCGAAGTACCACCGCGCGGGCGCGAAGCGCACCGGGGGGTTCCGGGGGGTCGCTCCCCCGGGCCAGCACAGCTAGTTCGTTATGCGGTAGACGTCGTAGACGCCGTCGATGGCGCGGACGGCGCGCAGGACGTGGCCGAGATGCTTGGGCGCGCCCATCTCGAACGTGAAGCGGCTGACGGCCACCCGGTCCCGGGAGGTGGTCACCGACGCGGACAGGATGTTCACGTGCTGGTCGGACAGGACCCGGGTCACGTCCGACAGCAGCCGGGTCCGGTCCAGCGCCTCGACCTGGATGGCCACCAGGAATACCGAATCGTCCGTCGGTGACCAGTGCACGTCGACCAGCCGCTCGGGCTGGGTCTCGGCCAGGTGGATGAAGTTCACGCAGTCGTCGCGGTGCACCGAGACACCATGCCCATGCGTGACGAAGCCGCGGATCTCGTCCCCTGGCACCGGGGTGCAGCACTTGGACAGCCGGGCCCACACGTCGGCGGCGTCCTCGACCACAACCCCGGAGTCCCCGGTGGCGTGCGGGCGGGCCGCCTCGGGGGTAGTGGGCAGCGCCACCTCGGCGAGGTCTTCCTCCGCCCCGGCCAGGCCGCCCAGGGACCGGACCAGCTTGGCCACGATGGACTGGGCACTGACCCGGCCCTCGCCCACGGCCGCGTACAGCGCGGTCAGGTCCGGGTAGCGCAGGTCGCTGGCGATGGACAGCAACGCGTCCGCGGTGGCCAACCGCTGCACCGGCAGGCCCTGCTTGCGCATGGCGCGCGCGATGGAGTCCTTGCCGGACTCCGCGGCCGCCTCCCGCCGTTCCTTGGAGAACCACTGGCGGATCTTGTTCCGGGCGCGGGCGCTCTTGACGAACTGGAGCCAGTCCCGGCTCGGCCCGGCCTCCTGTGCCTTGGAGGTGAAGATCTCGACGGTGTCACCGTTGTCGAGGGTGCTCTCCAGCGCCACGAGCCGGCCGTTGACCCGCGCGCCGATGGTGCGGTGCCCGACCTCGGTGTGGATGGCGTAGGCGAAGTCGACCGGGGTCGCACCCTGCGGCAGCGCGAGCACCTCGCCGCGCGGGGTGAACACGTACACCTCCGCGGCGGCGAGGTCGAATCGGAGTGACTCGAGGAACTCGGCCGGGTCGGTCGCTTCGCGCTGCCAGTCGACCAGCTGGCGCAGCCACGCCATGTCCGGCCCGCTACCGTCCTTGACCTGGTTGCCGAAGACGGATTCTTCCTTGTACTTCCAGTGCGCCGCCACGCCGTACTCGGACCGCTTGTGCATGCCCCAGGTACGGATCTGCAGCTCGACGGGCTTGCCACCCGGCCCGATGACCGTGGTGTGCAGCGACTGGTACATGTTGAACTTGGGCATGGCGATGTAATCCTTGAACCGCCCGGGCACCGGGTTCCACCGTGCGTGGATGGTGCCCAGCGCCGCGTAGCAGTCGCGGACCGTATCGACCAGGACGCGGATGCCCACCAGGTCGTAGATGTCGTCGAACCCGACGTTGCGGGCGATCATCTTCTGGTAGATCGAGTAGTAGTGCTTCGGGCGGCCGGTGACCGTGGAGCGGATCTTGGCGTCGCGCAGGTCGCGGGACACGTCGACGATCACTTCCTGCAGGAACACGTCCCGGCGCGGCGAGCGCTCGGAGACCAGCCGCGCGATCTCGTCGTAGCGCTTGGGGTACAGGGTCGCGAAGGCGAGGTCCTCCAGCTCCCACTTGATCGTGTTCATGCCGAGCCGGTGGGCCAGCGGGGCGAAGATCTCCAGCACCTCGCGGGATTTGCGCTCCTGCTTTTCGCGCGGCAGGTAACGCAGCGTGCGCATGTTATGCAGCCGGTCGGCCAGCTTGATGACCAGCACCCGGATGTCCCGCGACATGGCGACGACCATCTTGCGGACCGTCTCGGCCTCGGCGGAGGCGCCGTACTTGACCTTGTCCAGCTTGGTCACGCCGTCGACCAGGGCCGCGATGTCCTCGCCGAACTCGCCGCGCAGCTCAGCCAGCGAGTACGGGGTGTCTTCGACGGTGTCGTGCAGCAGGGCCGCGCTGATCGTGTCGGTGTTCATGCCGAGCTCGGCCAGGATCGTCGCGACGGCCAGCGGATGGGTGATGTAGGGGTCGCCGCTCTTGCGCTTCTGGTTGCGGTGCCAGTACGCGGCGACGTCGTAGGAGCGCTCGATGAGCCGCACGTCCGCCTTCGGGTGGGTGCCCCGCACGGTCTTGATGAGCGGTTCCAGGACAGGGTTCACAGTGGCTCCCCGCTGCGCCCCAAGGCGGGCCAGGCGACGGCGCACGCCCACCCCAGAGGCCGCGCCGGCACCTGAGGAGCCGCCGCCGCCCGCGGCACTCGGACCGGAGGCGGCGCGGCCGCGTCCGGCGGGTTCAGGCGGCGGCTGGGGAGGACGCGCTGGATCCGGGGCTGGTGACAGGACTGACGCCGCCGAATCCTCGGCCGGAGGCGCGGATGTGACGGGAGTGGCAGAAGCAGCAGGAGAACCGGAAGGGACCGCAGAGCCGGCGACGCCGGGAGTGACCGCGGCATCCGCAGTGACCGCGGCATCCGCAGTGACCGCGGCATCCGCAGTGACCGCGGCATCCGCAGTGACCGCGGCATCCGCAGTGACCGCGGCATCCGGAATGACCGCGGCTTCGAGAACCTCGGGAGAACCCACAGCGGCGGCCGCGGCCTCTGCAGAGCTCGGAGAGGCGTCGGGGACCGCATCCGTGGCCTTTCCCGGCGCCGGGTCGGAACCGTTCGTGGCCGGGCCGGGCTCGTTCACCACCAGGGCTTGCGGGCCGGGTGCGTCCGGGTCTGGCGCAGCAGGGGTCGGGGCCTGCGGGACGGGCCCTTGCTCCGCTATCACCTCTCCGGCCACGCGTGCTCCTGTCGCTCTGCGAACCACCAGTCTACCGGCGGACGTTTGCAGAGGTTGCGTGCGTGTGTCAGACCGTTACTGAGGTCACAAGCCTGCCGCAGCAGGTAACGCACCCGCCTCAGACGGTCAGCAGGGCCCGGAAGTCAATGTCCCCGAGCCGGGACCGCCCGTTCAGGAAGGACAGCTCAAGCAGGACGGCCACGCCGACGACCTGCGCACCGGAGCGCCGCACGAGATCGGCGGTGGCCAGCGCGGTCCCGCCGGTGGCCAGCACGTCGTCCACGATGAAGACCCGGTCGCCCGGGTCGAAGGCGTCGGTGTGCACTTCGATCGTGGCCGTGCCGTATTCGAGCTGGTAGTCCTGCCGGTGCGCGGCCGAAGGCAGCTTCCCGGCCTTGCGGACCGGGACGAACCCGGATACCAGGCGGGCCGCGACCGGCGCGGCCAGGATGAACCCGCGGGCCTCGATCCCGGCCACCTTGTCCACCAGCCCGGCGCCGGCAGCGAGCTCCTCCACGACCGCGGCGAACAAGGGGCCGTCCGCGAGCAGCGGGGTGATGTCCTTGAACGAGATACCCGGTTGCGGGTAGTCGGGCACGTCGCGGATGCGCTTCCTGATCAGGTCCGCGAGCGCGTCGTGGCCCGGGGCCGTAACCAGAGCCGGGGACTGCTCGCCGGGCTGATCCGGCCCGTCCGGCCCGTCCGGCCCCTCTGGGTGCACCGTTTACCGCCTCTTCTTCTTGGCGCCGCTGGAGCGCCGCCCCGACGCGGAGGTACGGCGCGGCTGCTGGCGGGAGCCGGCCGTGCCGGATCTGGTCCCGGCGGCCCGGGCCCCGGTCCCGGAGCCTTGGGTCCGGGGCCGCCCGGCCGGGGTGGCCGGCGCCGCGGCGGCTGTCCCGGCGTCACCGGCGGTGTCGTCGCCGGTATCGGCCAGATCGTCGTAGGGGCCGTCATCGGGGCCTGTTCGGCTGTCTGCGGGACGGGCCGCGGAGCCGGCGGTCACACCGCTGCCGGCCGGGACCGCCGTCTGCGTCCGGGCCGCGACCCGGGGACTGGCCGCGCGGGCCGCCACGCGCTTGGCCAGCGTCTTGTACTGGGGCTCGCGCTCCTTGAGGTCGGCCAGCACCGGGGTGGCGATGAAGATCGAGGAGTAGGTGCCGGACAGCATGCCGACGAACAGCACCAGGGCCAGGTCGGACAGCTCACCGGTGCCGAGCAGCACGGTCCCGGCGATCAGGATCGCCGTCACCGGCAGCAGCGCGATGAGCGAGGTGTTGATGGACCGGACCAAGGTCTGGTTCAGGGCCAGGTTGGCCGCCTGGCTGTAGGTGCTGCGGGCGCTGGTGACCAGGCCGGCGGTATTTTCCCGCACCTTGTCGAAGACGACCACGGTGTCGTACAGCGAGTAACCGAGGATCGTGAGCAGGCCGATGACGGTGGCCGGGCTGACCTGGAACCCCGCCAGCGCGTAGATGCCGACCGTGATCAGGATGTCGTGCATCAGCGCCACGAACGCCGCGGTGGCCATCTTCCACTCGAACGCGATCGTCAGGTACAGCACGATCACGACGACGAACGCGATCAGCGCCTCGAGAGCCTTGGAGGAGATCTGGCTGCCCCAGGTCGGCCCGACGAACGTCGTGCTGATCTGGTTGACGTTGATGCCGAGTTCCTTCGCGAGCGAGTCCTGCACGTGCTCGGTCGTGCCGATGCTCAGCGGCGCGGTCTGGGCCTGCCACTGCGCCTTGCTGCCGACCCCGACCTTCTGCACGGTGACGGTCCCGCCGCCGCCGTCCTGGACCGCCTTCTCGACCTGGCTGATGCTGGCGTTCGGCGCCTTGACCTGGAAGATCGATCCGCCCTTGAAGTCCACGCTGAAGTTCAGCCCGCGGACGATCAGGGCGATGATGGCGATGGCCAGGATGCAGCCGGAAATCGTGTACCAGAGCTTCTGCCGACTGACGAAGTTGACCGAGACGTCACCGCGGTACAGCCGGCCGCCGACGTCACCGAGCCGCGACATCATGCCTCCCTTGAGGTGGCCCGCGGTGTCCGCGCGGTGCCAGGCGGGACCGGCCGGGTCCCCCGGCGGGGCACCCCGGAACGCCACGGGGCCCGTGCCCCGAGCCGCGCCGGATCCAGGCCGGACCATTTGTGCCCCTGGCCGAAGAATCTGGTCCGGGCCAGCAGGGTCACCATCGGCTTGGTGAACAGGAACACGACAACGACGTCGATGATGGTGGTCAGCCCCAGCGTGAACGCGAAACCGCGCACGTCGCCGATCGCGAAGATGTACAGCAGCAGGGCGGCCAGGAACGACACCGTGTCGGAGACCAGGATCGTCCGCCGGGCCCGTTTCCAGCCGCTCTCCACCGCGCCGCGCAGCGAGCGGCCCTCGCGCACCTCGTCGCGGAGGCGTTCGAAGAACACCACGAACGAGTCGGCGGTGATGCCGATGGCCACGATGAGGCCCGCGATGCCGGCCAGCGACAGCGTGAAGCTCTCGTACTTGCTGAGCAGGACGATGCCGAGGTAGCCGATCAGCGCCGCGATGGCCAGGCTGGAGACCGACACGATGCCCAGGCCCCGGTAGTACAGGAACGAGTAGATGACCACCAGCAGCAGGCCGATCGCCCCGGCGATCAGGCCTGCCTCGAGCTGGTTCCGGCCGAGCTGCGCGGTGACGGTGGTGGAGTCGACGGGCTTGAACGAGAGCGGCAGCGCCCCGTACTTCAGCTCGTTGACGAGCTGGGTGGCCTGCGCCTGCCCGCCGATGTTGGTGATCTGGACGTCGCCGCCGGGGATGGCCTCGGTGGTCTGCGGGGCCGAGACCACGTTGCCGTCCAGCACGATCGCGGTCTGGTCCAGCACCGAGTCGTCGGCGTTCGTGCTGGCGCTGGGGTAGTACTTGCTGGCCTGGGTCTCGGTCAGGGTGCCGAACGCCTTGGTGGCCTTGCCGTTGAGGGTCAGGTTGACGACCCACTGGCTGTTGGTGGTGTCGATGGCCGAGGCCTCCGACGTCACGTCGGTGCCGAGGATGACCGCCTCGCCCAGCACGTACTTCGCGCCGTCCGGGCCGCAGGCCACGGTCTGGCTGTTGGGGTCGTCCCATTGCGCCTCGGTGTAGCCGAGGCTGGTCTTCCAGGTGCTGAGGTCGCTGCAGTCGAGCTTGTCGAACAGCTTCATCACTTCCGGGGTGACCGCGGACGGGTCACCGGCCGTACTGGCCGCGGACGAGGCGGATGAGCTGGTGCCGCTGGGGCTCGGGGTCGCGCTGGCCTTGGCCTGCGGGCTCGGCGAGGCCGCGGCGCGGGAGATGTAGGCCTTGGTGCTCACCGTCGGGGACGGGCTGGCCTTCGGCGTCGCGCTCTCGGTGCCCGACGCGCTCGGGCTGGGCGTCGCGCTCGCCGACGTGCTGGGCGCCGCCGTGGACGAGCCTGCCAGCAGCACCGGGCGGAATCGGAGCTGCGCGGTCGTGCTGACCAGGTTGATCACCTGCTGCGATCCCGCGCCCGGGACCGTCACGGTGATGTCGCTGGCGCCCTGCTGCTGCACGCTGACGCCGCTGGTGCCCGACGAGTTGACCCGGCTTTCGATGATCGCCACGGCCTGCTTCATGTCGGCGTCCGGCGGCGTCTTCCCCTTCTCCGTCACCGCCCGGAGCGTGACCTGCGTGCCGCTCGAAAGGTCCAGCCCGAGACCGATCCTGAAGTCCTGGTGCCACTTACCCGGGCTGAACGCATTCGCGCCGACGATGCCGATGAGCAAGATCACGATCAGCGCGACCAGGGCCGCGAGCGCGCGCCCCGGTCTCGAGCCGCTCTTCCTTGGCGGAGCCAATTGTCCTGTCGTCCCTCAGTCGATTCCTGCATAGGGAGCGAAGCGGCGGAGCCCGCCGCGGCGCCCGTTCCCTGCGTGCCCCGGGCGCCGCTGCTCCGCTACTCCTTGGACGCGCTGCTGCCCGGGGTGGCCGTCTCGGTCTGCCCGTTGGCGCTCGCGTCGCGCTGGCCGTTGATGACCAGGTCGTCGCCGTAGTTGCCGGCCGGGACGCTCAGGTCCGGCTCGGTCTCGTGCTCGCTGTCCGCCTGGGCGACCGTCTCGTGCGCAGCGGTCCCGTCAGCGACGGCGTCGTCGTGCTCGGTGCCCTCGTACTCGGCATCGTCCGGAGCAGCGTCGGCCGGCTCGGGCCAGCCGCCTTCCTCGTGCTCCGCGTCGTTCTCATCCTCGGCAGGCTCGTCACCCGGGGTGAGCACTTCCATGATCGCGCGCTTGATGTACCGCACCTCGATGTCCGGCGCGACCTCCAGGACCACGTCATCGCCGTCGACCGCCACCACGGTGGCGTACATGCCGGCGGTGGTGCGGACCCGGGCGCCGGGACGCACGGTCTTCTGCTGCTGGGACACCTTCTTCTGGCGGTTCCGGCCGGGCCGGATGGCCATGAAGTAGATGAGGCCGATGAAGACGACGATCAGGATGAGAAACGTGGAACTGCCGGACGACTTCGTGGCCGCCTCGGCTGCGGCTTGGACTGTATTCCCCATGAGCGGGGGCACCTTTCCGATTGGGTTCAGCGGGCTGGCCAGGCCAGATCCCCGCTTGGGCCGGGCATTTACCCGGTTCCCCGCGCGGGGCGGCGGCCAGTGGCCAACTGCCGCAGTGTAGCGACCCATTGACCGTGCACCAACAGGCTACGGCGTCCGCGCCGTGATCGTGACCTCACGGCGAACTAGTTTGCGCACCGGCGCGACCTGGTACGGGCCGCCGGTGCGGTGCAATAAGAATTTCACGCTAGTCGAACAGGGTAGCCATTCCGGGTCCCGTGAGGCCGCCGGGGCCAGTGTTTCCCTCGGGGGGCGTGAGGCCGAGGTGCTCCCACGCGGCGGGGGTGGCGACCCGCCCGCGCGGTGTGCGCGCCAGCAGGCCGCGGCGGACCAGGAACGGCTCGGCCACGACCTCCACCGTCTCGGCTTCCTCACCCACCAGGACGGCGAGGGTGGACAGCCCGACCGGGCCGCCCCCGTACCGGCGGATCAGCGCCTCCAGCACGGCCCGGTCCAGCCGGTCCAGGCCTTGCTCGTCCACCTCGTAGAGCTCCAGCGCGGCGCGGGCCACCGCGCGGTCCACCACCCCGTTGCCTTTGACCTCGGCGTAGTCCCGGACCCGACGCAGCAGCCGGTTGGCGATCCGCGGTGTGCCCCGGGACCGCCCGGCCAGCTCGGCCGCGCCCTCGTCCCGCAGGGTGACGCCAAGCAGCCCGGCCGAGCGGCGGATGATGATCTCCAGCTCCGCGGGCTGGTAAAAGTCCATGTGCGCGGTGAAGCCGAACCGGTCGCGCAGCGGGGCCGGCAGCAGCCCGGACCGGGTGGTGGCCCCGACCAGCGTGAACGGCGCGATGTCGAGCGGGATCGCGGTCGCGCCGGGCCCCTTGCCGACCACGACGTCGACCCGGAAGTCCTCCATGGCCAGGTAGAGCATCTCCTCGGCGGGCCGCGCGAGCCGGTGGATCTCGTCGATGAAGACGACTTCGCCCTCGGTCAGCGTGGACAGCACCGCAGCCAGGTCGCCGGAGCGCTCGATGGCCGGCCCGCTGGTGATCCGCATCGGCGTACCCAGCTCGGCGGCGATGATCATGGCGATCGTGGTCTTGCCCAGCCCGGGCGGCCCGGACAGCAGCACGTGGTCCGGCGGCCGGCCGCGGCGGACCGCGCTCTCCAGCACCAGGGAGAGCTGGTCGCGGACCCGCTGCTGGCCCACGAAGTCGGCGAGCCGCTTGGGCCGCAGCGCGGTTTCGATGACGCGGTCGTCGGCGTCCGCCAGCGGCGACACCACCCGGTCGGCGTCCCGGTCAGCGTCCCGCGCGGCCGCGGCACGGTCGAGGGCCTCGGCTTCGCGCGCCGCGAGCTCGTCTTCGTCCGCCCGGCGGGTCACTGGTGCCTCGTTCCCATGGGGCCGCTCAACTGCCGGCGCCGGGTCACTGGCGGCTCAGCTTCCGCATGGCCGCGCGCAGCACGGTCGCGACGTCCGCCGTCTCCGGCGTCTTCCCGTCCTCGGTGCCGGCGGCCAGGTCGGCGGCCACCGCGCTGACCGCCTGCTCGGCA
>Ga0182016_10007381_pt1 | contig 11318 bp, 10 predicted proteins | sample 712S2MmetaG_FD_120491 | JGI IMG/M metagenome (GOLD analysis project Ga0182016, IMG submission 120491) | Permafrost microbial communities from Stordalen Mire, Sweden - 712S2M metaG | ecosystem: Environmental > Terrestrial > Soil > Wetlands > Permafrost | place: Sweden: Stordalen | collected...
GCACTCCTGCCTGCTGGGTCGAGACTCATCTCGACCTCTTCGCGGGCGGCATCCACCGTCCCGGAGCGCCGAGAAGAGTCTCGGCGCCGCAGACACGAGTGTCCGCGCCACGTCATGGCTCAGGTCATTTTCCCCAACTATCCGAAATCCCCGGCCGACATCAGGAGTTCTCGCATAGGATCGAGCGAAGGCGAGCACCGCCTGCCCCACCAGCGGGCTCGTTGCAAATTCCACGATCTCAGGTGCTCTTATATTCAACCCCATTCTCCCGGGCGCACTACCACGCCATGCTTGGTCATTTCGCGGCGGGACGTGTGCAGAATGTGATCCATGGTGATGCGGCTGCCCTGCGACCGGGCTAGAAACGCGGCGTTCAGCGCCGCCATGGTGATGTCCGCTCCCGTCATGGTCAGCTTGTGAGCCAGGAAGTCCCAGTCGATGCCGCCCAGGATCTCTTCGCACCCGGCGGGCCGCGAGTCCAGGGCGCGCCGCCAGAGGGCCATTCGCTCCGCCGGCCCCGGTGGCAGAAAATCGACGATGAAGCGGATGCGGCGCAGAAATGCCTTGTCCAGATCGCCCTTGCGATTGGTGGCGAGAATGGCCACCCCCTCGAACTGCTCCATGCGCTGCAGCAGGTAGTCGATTTCGATGTTGGCGAATCGATCGTGCGCATCCTTCACTTGCGTGCGCTGGCCGAACAGGGCGTCGGCTTCGTCGAAGAACAGCAGCACGCTCGACCGCTCGCAGGCGTCGAACACCTCCTTCAGGCGCTTTTCGGTCTCACCGATATATTTGTTCACCACGCCGGCCAGATCGACGCGCAGCAGCTTGAGCTCGAGCGAGCGGGCGAGCACCTGGGCGGCCATGGTCTTTCCCGTGCCGCTCGCGCCCGCAAACAGCGCGGTGATCCCGCGCCCCATCGGGCAGAGGCGCTCAAAGCCCCATTCTTCATATACGGCCGGACGAAGACGCACCTGCTCCTCGAGTTCGCGCAGGTGTTCGCGCACGGAGTTGTGCAGCACGATATCGTCCCAGGTGTAGGGGCAGGGCAACGGCGTGAAGAGCGCATTGGGCGTCCGGGCGTTGTCCTGGCACAGTTCCATCACCGCTCCCTTGCCCGCTGGCGCCAACTGTGCCGCCTTGACGATATCCGCCGGCTTGAAGTTGCCGTCGGCCACGGCCCTCGGAACGGGCTCCCCGGAGAATTCGGCCCACAGCGCGATTCGCGCCTCGCGGCGCAGCGGAGGGAGCGTGAACGAGCGCCGCGCGGCCGGCGACTGGGCCTCGGAAACACTCGCCGAGGGAACGCCGAACAGCATTACCCCGGAATAGCCTCCGGTGGCCTGCCACACCCGCAGGCTGGTCCGCTCGCCGCCGTTCCAGTACAGGATGGCGCCCACCAGCCGCGCAATGCGGACTGCGTGTACAATCCTCTCCGCCGCCGCCGGTGGCGGCAGGTCGTGCGGCAGGAGCTGATCGGCCTCTACGGCGATCAGACCGCAGCCGAGAGTAGCGGCAAATTGCGCGGCCAGCGTTCGCTTTCCGGCGCCCTGCGCCGCCACCAGCTCGATCTCCACAGCCCGGCCCTGCGCGGACTGCAGAAGATCCGCCATGGACGCCAGCAGTTCCGGGTAAAGGCATGCGGTATCCGCGGTGCGGGTCTGGGGCACGAACTCCGCGGCGAACTCCAGCGCCGGATCGTTCGTGGGGCGGCCCAAAAGCCAAAAGACAATGTACGGATCCGCCGTCCACGGCGCATGCGCCGCCCAGGCTCCCGCGCCAGCCTCGGTGGTGTGCGCCAGGCGCCACTGCACCAAGGGGGACTGCGGATCGAGCAGGGCCGGCCCCTCTCCGTGAAACAATGTGGACGCCAGCCACGGTGTGGCATGCCCCGCGGCGGCATCGTCATGCAGATAGGCGTAGACGCGCCGCAGCGGCGGGTCGATCTCGGCTGCGACGGCCAGCGCCAGCAGATCGGTCTCGAAAGGCGATAGCGCGAACTCCCGGCGCAATCGGCTCCACGCCGCATCCTGGGCAAACTCAGCCTCCACCGCTTCGATCTGCTCGGAAAGCCGGCCCGCGGCGGGATTGGTCCGGTAGAACAGGGCCTCTTCTGCCGCCGATTCCGCCGGGTCGCGCAGCAGCCGGTCCACCTCGGCGTGCGTGATCGCCAGGCCCGCCAGCGGCTGTTCGAGCGACGCGGCCCACTCGGACCGCATCCACAGGACGCGGAGCTGGGCTCGCAGGCGCACACGCGCCAGCAGGAGGGCTGCGCTGCCGCGCCCCACCACCGGTTCCGCGATCTTTACTTCCTCAGTCATCCTGTCCTAGACCTTGATCCACAAAGCGGGCGGCGAGTCCACGCCGTTGACGCGAACCCGTATGCCGTACAGTCCCGGAGGCAACCCGTCTGGCCTCTGGAACGAAATTTGCGAGATGCTGCCCACGGTGAATTGCCCCGGCTGCGGTGGTGTCGCCACATAAGTGAGCGGAACGGTCTCCAGCAGCACCTGCGTGCTGCCCGCGATGAAGCCCATACCGGTGATGGTGTATGTGCCCGCCACCGCGGCCACGACCGGGCCGGCGGGCGATGCCGGCACATCCACGCGCGCCGCTATGTGGAAAGGCGTCGAGTTGGTGCGGTTCGAAATCAGATCGGGCGGCGAATTGCTGCCGGCGCGGATGGCGTAGACCCCCGGCGGAGGGGCGTTCGCGGGGGCCGCTCCCACCGTCGCCGGCAGGTCCAGCACGATTCTGCTGGCGGTTTGGATAGGGCTGGCCGGCAGCACGTCCTTCGCCTTCCAGGCCGTAACCTCCACCTCCGTCTGATAATCCGCCGGCAGCAGCAAATAGACCCGAAACGAGGTTCCGGGGTTGGGAACCACGGGCACTTCCGTCCCCTGATTGAGGCTCGCACCCAGCAGGGTGAAGCGCTGGCCGGGCGCGACGGTTGCCGGTGAATAGTCCACGCCGACAGTTGGAGGAACGCCCGACGGCGGAGCGAAATGGGCCGTCGATGTAGTGCCGAACACCTGTCCGGCGGTGGCTACCGGGAAACTGGCCGGTTCCACCGCCAGCCCGTAGCGGCGCACCGGCGGCGCCGGCCCGGCCGCATCCGGAGGTGTCAGGAATGCCACCGCCACCCGATATAGCAGCGACAGGCGAAAGGGCGAGGTGATGGCCTGCCACAGGCGCGAGATGGAGTCCGCCGTCTCAATCTCCATGGTGACCGTGAACTCCTCCGGCGTCGATTCCGGCGGCGAACCGGGAACGATCACGTTGGTGCGAATGATCGGATTCTGGTGGAAGCAGCGCAGCACCACGCTCATGGCCTGCTGCTCCTGGTGATAGTTGCCATCCGAGTATGCACTGATGAAATAGTAGAGATCCAGGCCCAGCGGAAGGTACGGAATGAGCTGCGCGCGCGGCGGCGGCACTTTGCCCGCGGGCGGCGGAGGCGGAGGAGGAGACACGAAGTTCCGGTTGAACTTGTTGGGCTCGACGTGAATCAGGGAAATGGTCACCTGGCATCCGCCGACCGTGCGGACCGCGTCCGGCGTCAGGCCGGAGATGGCGGGCGTGAAGAAGGATTCGTCGGGAAGCGATCCCCAGAGTGGAGAGGTGTTCCAGGAGTTGGTCAAGGTTTGGATGAGGAGATCGGTGACGATCGAGAGGTCGAGAACTCCTAGTTGGCTCAACATGATTTCCCCGATCACCCCTGCCTGAGTCCGAACGGGGCCGTGAATCCGCGCGCCAGCGCGGACACCGGCGCCGGTCTGCCCGGCGCGGGCTTGGCGGGCGGCGCTGCGGGCGGAGCAATATGAACGTCGACCCTGCCGATATGGATGGCGCCACCGGATTCCGATGCCGTGCCGCGGGGCGATATCCGCGAGGCCGGCGGCGGTGGCGCGGGAGAACCCGGCAGTAGCGTCGATGGGACAATCCTGTTGGCGTGCACCGTCTCGCGCGAAGGCGCGAGTGGCGGGGGGAGCACCGTCTCGGGACTACTCGGAGCGCGGCCCTCGGAGCGCGGCGCCGGCGATGGCGGTGTCTGTTCCGCGCCGGCGCGAGCGAAGGCGGCTTCCGGTTGCCGCCCACCGGTATGCGCCGCGGGAGGCGGCGGCAGGATGACTTCCGCCTGTGCCGCCGCGGGCGCTACGGTTCGGGATGCGGCGGAAGCGTGCCGCGACTGGAGAGGCCCGGCGGCGCTGGCGGCAGTCTGAAGGGCCGGCTCGCTGCGCCCCAGGTCGCGATTCTGTGTCGCTGCGCGTGGCGGGCGATGGGCCAGCGGCGGGGGCGCGGCCGGGAGTGGCGCGGTTTCGGCGACGGCCTGCGGAGGGTCCATCTGGCGCGGTTGCGAAGGCTGCGCCGGGGTTTCCGGCTGTCCGGCGACGGCGGGAGTCGGACTCTGCGCATCCCGCCGCTTTGGCGACGGATCGCCCGGTTCCTGTTGGGCGGGCTTGGCTTGGCGCCGCGGCGATGGCTCCGGCCCACTCGGGACCGGTTCGCCGGCCGGCAAATGCGGCAATCCCCACTGCGGCGTGTGAGGCGGCAGAAGCATCGGCAGGCTTCCCCTCCCCATGCCCGCGATTGTCCGCAGATAAGACCGGCGCGCCATATCTAAGCCCCCACCCCCTGGTCGCGGAGCATCTCCACGTATTGCATCCGCCGGTTTCGCGGCAACGCGAGAATCCGATCTTCCGGCCATTTGTAGTGCAGAGCCAGAAGGTGAACATCCTGGTAAATGCCGGCGGCGCGATCGCTCAACTCGCGCAGCACATAAGTCTCGACATCGAAGTAAACTTCCACCGGGCGGCCGCACTCCGGACACTCTCCCACCAGGCTCCGCGACAACGGCGGCGCCAGCGCCTCCATGGCCCGCTCCATTCGTCTCCGCAGGGCGGCCGGGATTTCCACCGGCTCCATGCACAGGCGCGCCAGTTCCCGGTCGGGCAGGCGCTGTCCTTCAACGGCGCGCAGATCCAGCACGCTCGGCAGTCGGAAGCGGGCGGTTTCGCCGGCGAACTGGAACCATCCCGGCTCGCTCGACGCCAAGCCTCGCGGAGTGCGCACCGGGTGCGACTCCAGGTACTCGGAGATGCGGAACGCGATGTCTACGCGCGCCCGGCACTGGCCCGAGGCGCAGGTCACCTCTGCCTGAATCATATCCCCCGCTACCACCTGGCGGAGCCGCAGCAGCAACGCCTGGAGGTCGGTCACGCACAGCGCGTCCGCATCCAACGGTTGGCCGTCGGCGGTCCGCGCCAACCGGGCCGCCAGGGTTTGTGCCAGCACATGCTGAGACATCCGCCACTCCCGCAGCACAAGGTCGTCCTCACCCGTGGGCTGCCGCAGCATCACCGCAAACCCGCTGACGGGGAGCCTCACGCTCCCGGTATTATGTCTCGGCGATTTCATTCACGCTCAAATCGCGCTCCCAACCCTCGTTCTCCAGCTTGATGTGCTCGATGGCGATGGCGTTGGAGCCGGCATCCAGATCGGGGAGCGCCTGATAATCGGAGACCCAGCAACGATGGACCAGAAACCGCAGCACCGTCTGCCGTTCCTCGTTGAGGAAATCGATGCGCACCTCCTGCCGCAGATTCTTCAGCGAAGTGGAGGGAGCGCCCTTGTCCAGAACCTGCGCGGCGTTGGCCCAATTCTCGAAGTCGGTGTCGTGCGTGATGCCTCGTTCGAGCGTGATGGCATCGTACTTGGTCCGGCCGAGACCTTTGAGGATGATGGCGTTGCCGCCTTCTTTGTATTCGATCGGATCCGAAGATCGCTTGAGGCCGGTCACTTTGCTGACCCCGGCGACCGGGCTGGTGCTGGCTCCGATGTAAACCAGGAATGCGTACGACTTGTATGGATCGAATCGGCTGGTGTTCACGCTGAATGGCTTACCCATGAAACCTCCTATGAAGTCTGCGTCTGGCCGGCGAGTTGGGCAATCTGGATCACCACGAATTCCGCCGGCTTCAAAGGCGCGAAGGCCACGACAATGTTGACCACGCCGTTATCGATATCCTGCTGCGTGGTGGTCGAGGAATCGCACAACACCTTGAATGCCTGGCTGGGAGTGGACCCCTGGAATGCTCCCTGGTGGAACAGCGAGAGCATGAAGCTCTCAATAGAAGTGCGGATCGCCACCCATAACGGCTCGTCGTTCGGCTCGAAAACCACCCAGGTCATATTCTGATAGAGCGTCTGTTCCAGGAACAGAGCCATACGTCGCACGGGGACGTAGCGCCACTGTTGCTGGGCCGGATTCTGCGTCACCAGCGTGCGAGCGCCAAACACCACCGTGCCGATTCCCGGCAGGTCTCGCAGGCAATCCACGCCCAGAGCGTTCAGCGTGCCTTGCCGCGCGTCCGTCATGCGGCCCGTATCCACCACCCCGGTGGTATTGAGAATTGTGGTCTGCAGTCCGGCGGGGGCCTTCCATACGCCGCGGGCGGTGTCCGTGGCGGAGAAAATTCCGGCCACCGAGCCGCTGGGCGGCAGGTACAGGGTATTGCCGGTCAGCGGGTCGGTGGACTGGAGGTACGGGAAATAGATCGCGCCGTTAGTGCTCTTGGGCACCAGCGGACTCTCCATGTCGTCGCCAATCAGGGGAAGATTATACGCCCCGTATCCGTCCGCGGAATCCGCCACCGGGGGATCCATGATGACGAATGCCAGCTTGCGTTCGCAGAAGGCCAGCGCTTCGCTCCAGATATTGTTGTCGGCCACGCCGGGGATCAGCAGCAGGTTGAAAACGGTCACCTTGTCGAGCGAGCTGTCCTGCTGGAAGACGGGAGCAAAGTCCACTTCGCTGAAGGCCGTCCAACTGGGCGAAGGTTGCGTGCCCGCCAGGTATCCCATGGCTGCCTGTCCGATGGCCACGAATCCGGACGCCGCGCTCGCCGCCACCGTCACCAGTTGGGAGATGCCGTTGAGGCGGTTTCCGATGAAATTGGTGTCGTTGGGATTCAGGTTGACCTTGCGGAACGTCTCTCCGCGTGAACCGTAGCTGATCAGGATGTCCGCCGTGTCGTTGGCAAGAAACGTCGTCTTGATGTTATTGATGGTCACCGTCATGGGGACTTGGTCGATCGGCTCCAGGGCCGTGAAGGTGACCGGCCCAACCTGCACCGACGGCGCATTGACTACTCCCTGGAAAACGCCGTGGGAATCGTAGTAATTGGGCTGGAGCGCGACCACATAGGCGTCCGATCCGCCGTTCAGAAAGAACTGGTTGACGGCATAGGCCACGTGCGACTGGATCACGCCGCTGGTGTAGAGTCCGCCGAATTGCCGTTCATAGTCGGTAAAGCTGAAGATCTCTACCGCCTTGCCCCAGTTGGCGGAATTGGTCTTGAATGGATGCGTGTACCCTACGAAGACCGTAATCGAGGTCGGCACTCCGGTAATGGTGTGCGCGTTACTCTGCAACTCGACGATATAGATTCCTGGGTAGGTAGGCGTAATCGGCATTATGCAATTCTCCAATCGGTCAAAGCACGAAACGGTCAGATCCCCGTGAAAAGAGTGGCGGACGCGCTTGCGCCGGGAGCGCCGCCGCTGAGCGTGGTTGCGGCGGCGGCCGGCAGGGAGTATGCCCCGCTGCCGGGCAGCGCCACGCTAATTTCATAACTGAGCTGGCTTTGTACCACCGACGCGAGGGTGAGCAGAGTTGCGGTGGCGTTTTTCGTCCATGTGGCGTGCAGCGAGAAGGTTTCCACGGTCGGCGAAGGGCTGGCGCTGTCCGGCGTCACCGTAACATGGGTCAGCCCTCCGTCGGCGCCGCTCTTCTTCGCTAGCAGGGTGAACACCTTTGGCGGTGAGCCGGTTCCCAGCACATCCATGTGCAGCGGAGAACCTGTCAGCACGCCCGACGTGGAGTGCGGCACGCCGAAGGGGTCCACCGACCCGTGCTTCACCTGCACCAAGCCTGGCGAAGAGCCCGTGACCGCGCTGCTTCCCAGCGTCTGTTCCATGGTGGCGGCGGTGAGCCCGGTGTACAGATCGTTCTCGGTCACCGTTACAGTGAACGTGGTCTGGGTAGGATCGGTAGCCGGCACGATGTTGGAGATAGTGACCGTAATGTTGTTCCCTCCGGCGCCCGGATCGGCGGCATTCACGATCATCGCCGGGAAAGTGGACGGCGCCGCCGCGGGCGAGAGCAAGCCCTCGGCCTGCATATAGGCGAGCAGGGCGGCTGCCGGCTGCGCTGTCACCACAGCCTGCCAATCGGCTGTCACCTGCAGTTTGGAGTTGCTGTCGAAGGAGAACGCAGAAATCGGAATCGACACCTGCCTGTCATTGGAGTCTGTAAACTCGAACGGTCCATTTCCCATAGCGGGTGTGTTTGCCATCGGATTATCCTCTCTTTACTCTCCCGGTCCAGCTCATTACTGAGTCCTCGGTTGTTGCCGCAGGTGGTAATGCACGCGGTCGTCTTCGCCGATCTTTGCCAGGTATCCGCTTTTTACCAGGCGGTCCAGCGCCCGGCGTGCGGTCCCGACGTCCGCGTCAATCCACCACTCGGCTACTCCCTCGGCGCTCCGGCGGATCAGCCAAGTGGCATCGCTGCGAGCGGACCATTCCATGCATTTCGTGGACCATATCCGCAGGCGCGTCTGCTATCAGGGAAATCAGCCACTTATGGTGACGAGCGATAAGCCGCCGCCCTGGAGCCGGGGGAAAATACACCCGCCGCGCCGCTGGAAAAACGAGGCTAACTAGCTTCTGTCGCGAAACTCATCTCAAAAGGCAAGAACCGCTTGCTGGCGCGCGCGGCTCGGAAACGGCTCCATTGATTTCATGGGACTTCGTACCGAGCCGCGACCGCAAGGGAGCGGTTGCTTTCCCGCAGCACGGGAGTTTCATGACAGAAACGAACTAAGGAGTCGGGAAGGCACTTACGCCACCGGGTGTTTCCCACCCCGCCGGGGAAGTTTTCACCCAGGGGGAATGCCTGTCCGGAGCTTCAACCGGGACAGAAACCGCAGGATCGCGCCGTCTCCGACCTCGGCCGACTGATAGGCGTCGAACTCGGCTCCGTCGCGCCGGGCCGGCAGATCGCTTCTGCCGCGGGCGATCCGCTGTAGATACTCCTCGCGCGACTTAGTTACATAGTGGTTAATGCGAAGTAAGTTGTGGCTTGCTCGCAAGCTGAGTGGCCCGTCCACCGGCTCACTAAGTTCGTTGAAGGCGCCGCCGCTCGCCCGGAAGTGGTGTGGGTTGGGGCCTACCGATTCCACCCGGTCCATGCGGACCAGGCTCTTAATGTGCCGGTTGGGTTCAAACCCGTCTCCCGGGCGAAGCGTGAACCGCTCGATCACCAGGCCCTCTGTTTGGCGCTCCTGCCCCGAAGCGCCGAAGCACATCCAGTTCACCCCGATAGCGCCCCAATTCTCGGCGGGCAATCCCGCCAGGGCCTCTCCCACGGTGGCGAACGATGGAGAGAACAGAAACTCATCGCAATCGATGAATGCCACCCACCGGTTCTCTCCCTTATGCCGGTTGATGAAATCCTGGTATGCCGGCAACTGGCAAGGCGACTCCATCGGCCAATCCGTGACTTCCACCAGACCGGAATCGAGGTACGGCCGCAGGACCGGCTGCCATCCGTCGCCGGAGCGGTTTTGATACAAGTGGAAACGCTCGAATCCCACCATGCGGTGGAACTCGACCCACTCCCGCAAGTAGGCCGCTTCATTTCGGAAGATGGCACAAATCGCAAGCGACATAAGGGATCAAATGGCAAGAACCGCTCCCTTGCGGTCGCGGCTCGGAAAACACCGCGATGATTCCACGGAACTTGTTACCGCGACTTACCGAGCCGCGACCGCCAGGGAGCGGTTTTGCCTTCGCGGCGGAAACCAACTATAGAGCCTCGCATAATACAGTTACGGTCCGGCGGGGCTGAAGCCCCGCGCAGGCTGAAGCCTGCCCCACCAGGGCTGAGACGCAAATCTGCAAGACTCAATAGCCGATCGGGCCGTCGGGGGCGCGCTCCAGGCTTTCCCGGATGTGCTCGACATGGCGCCGCAGTTCGTCCCGTTCCGGCAGGCGTTCGCGTTCCGCCTGGTACCAGTTGACGATCTCCTGCCTGCCCAAAGCCGCATACTTGGCAATTTCCAAGTCCAGCATGTCGAAATAGGAAGCATAAGCCGGTCCGATGACATGGAAAACCTTGATCCTCGTGCACAACAGCCCGCTCTGGCCGACGGACTGCAAACGTTTCCGGATGGCGCAGCCGAGCGGATAGTAGCGGCCGGGCCGCAGGCCGCGAAACATGGCCAGCGAAGCTTTCCGGTAGACCGCGAACCAGCCGTCGATGGGGCCGGCGTACAATCCGAAGTCGCGGTTCACTTCGCGGTAACCGGACATGGGCGGCCGGGCTCCGTTGGTATATTGGTCCTGCCATACATCGGCGGCCAGCATGCCGATTTGCGGGAACCGGTCGAATATGGCTTTCGCCCTTTGCCCGATGCCGGGTGAAACGCAAACCACGTCGTCGTCGATCTGCGCCACCATCTCGAAGCGCGCGGCGTCGAACAGCGATGGGTAGGCTGCCATTCCGATGTTCTCCGGACTCCGGCCGGCTACCCGCACGGGAGCGCCGCCCCGCGCCAGTTCTTCCAGAAAAGCCTCGAACTCCGCATCCACCACATTGAGCCAGAGCAGGATCTCGTAAGGAACGGTCGTCTTGCGGATGAGTTCCTCGATCAGACACCGGCTGTAGACGGGCCGGTAACACGCAATGCAGTATGAGATCACCGGACCTCCGCCACCGATGCGGGGACGATCAGGTGCGGGTACTTCGCGAGCCGGAAGATGAACGTGGCGTCGTCCACGTGGCGCCACCGTACTCCCGCGCGCAGGAACGATTCGATCATCCGCCAATCCCAGCCGAATTCGTGAAAAGGCAGCGATCCGCCGAGATACCGGTCGAAGAGCTCGCGCCGGAACAGCGGCTGGCCCAGATCGATGCGCCCGGGTCTGGGCGGCGATCCGCTCAGCGTCAGGCGGCCGTCGTACAAACAGGAGCTGTACACAAACCCCAGGCCGGGATCGTTATCCAGAGCTTCCACCAGCCGGTCAAAATGGCCCGGCACGTAGCCGTTATCGTCGGAGAGGAAGCTGAGATAGCGGCCCCGTGCCATGCTTAAGCCGGCTGCGGCCGGCGCGATGCCCCAATCGTTGTGCCGCGTTTTCAATCTGGCGAACGTCACTTTAGAGGACCGCCATCGCGCCGCCATGTGTGCCAACTGCTCCAGCACCCGCGCCGGTGGAGAATCCGCCACCACGATCTGCTCGTAATCCTGGAA
>Ga0182016_10007385_pt1 | contig 11316 bp, 20 predicted proteins | sample 712S2MmetaG_FD_120491 | JGI IMG/M metagenome (GOLD analysis project Ga0182016, IMG submission 120491) | Permafrost microbial communities from Stordalen Mire, Sweden - 712S2M metaG | ecosystem: Environmental > Terrestrial > Soil > Wetlands > Permafrost | place: Sweden: Stordalen | collected...
CTGGTCGAAGTTCCACACATGGCCCTCGGGGTCCAGCGCGCGATAGGAGCGCGCGCCATAGAACTGGTCGGTGGGCTCCTGGGTGATGCGCGCGCCGGCCGCGCGGGCGCGTTCGCAATGGGCGTCGACGCCCTCGGCCAGGTGGACGCGCACGAACTGGGTGCCGACGCCGTCCAGCGACGCCGGACTCTTCATCGCCGCCGGACCCAGCAGTTCCGGGCTGGACCACTCCCCGCCGATCCCGATATCGCCGCCGGCGAAGCTCATCTCGGCGTGACCGACGGCGCCGTCGTCGTCGGTGACCAGAAGGCTGGTCTCGAAGCCGAACGCCGCCTCCAGCCAGTGTAGCGCCGCCATCGGGTCGCGATAGAAGATCGTCGGGGTGAACGCCACCTGCGCGCGCTCGGCCATGGCCACGCCTCCTTATTGCTCAGTATTGGAATAATTGACGCATATTGAAACTAGTTGGTCAAACGAAAAGCGCCCACCGATGTCCCGGTGAGCGCTGTGGTATCCCCAACACCCGCTCATCCCCGCGCAGGCGGGGACCCAGGTTTTTTATGCAATTCACTGCTTGGAAACAAAAAGCCTGGATCCCCGTCTGCGCGGGATGAGCGGAATCTAGTCGTCGTCGGCGCTGGCGTAGACCGGGCCGGAGTCCTTGCCCTTTTCGCTCTCGTCGCGGTCGACGAACTCGATCACCGCCAGCGGGGCGTTGTCGCCGTAGCGATAGCCGGCCTTGAGCACGCGGATATAGCCGCCTTCGCGGGCCTTGTAGCGCGGGCCCAGGGTGGCGAACAGCTTGCCCACCTGATCGATGTCGCGCACGCGGCTGATGGCGATGCGGCGGGCGTGCAGGTCGCCCCGCTTGGCCAGGGTCACCAGCTTCTCGACGAAGGGGCGCAGTTCCTTGGCCTTGGGCAGGGTGGTGACGATCTGCTCATGCTTGATCAGGCTCGCCGCCATGTTGGCGAAGAGCGCGGTACGGTGGCTCGACGTGCGGCCCAGCTTGCGGTGCGCGTAACCGTGGCGCATGGCGGTCTCTCCTCTTTGGGGCCGTCTCGCGACGGGCCCAGAAACGCAGGTTTAGATCTGGTCTTCGAACTTCTTGGCCAGGTCTTCGATGTTTTCCGGCGGCCAGTTCGGCACGTCCATGCCCAGATGCAGGTTCATGCCCGCCAGCACTTCCTTGATTTCATTCAAGGACTTGCGGCCGAAGTTGGGAGTGCGCAGCATCTCCGCCTCGGTCTTCTGGATCAGGTCGCCGATGTAGACGATGTTGTCGTTCTTCAGGCAGTTGGCCGAGCGGACCGACAGTTCCAGCTCGTCGACCTTCTTGAGCAGGGCCGGGTTGAACGGCAGCTCAGGCTTGGCCTCGCCTTCGACCTTCTTTGTGGGCTCGTCGAAGGTGATGAAGATCTGCAGTTGGTCTTGCAGGATGCGGGCGGCGAAGGCCACCGCGTCCACCGGGGAGACCGCGCCATTGGTCTCCACTTCCATGATCAGCTTGTCGTAGTCGAGCGACTGGCCCTGACGGGTCGGCTCGACGCGGTAGGCCACGCGCCTGACCGGGCTGTAGAGCGCGTCCACGGCGATCAGGCCGATGGGCGCGTCTTCCGGACGGTTCTTCTCGGCCGGGACATAGCCCTTGCCGTTCTGCACGGTGAACTCCATGCGCACCTGAGCGCCGTCGTCCAGGGTGCACAGCACGTGATCCTTGTTGAGGATCTCGATGTCAGCCGGGGTCTCGATCTGGCCAGCGGTGACCGCTCCAGGACCCGTGGCGCGCAACATCATGCGCTTGGGGCCTTCGGCGTGCATGCGCACGGCCAGTTGCTTGATATTCAGCACGATGTCGACCACGTCCTCGCGCACGCCCTCCATGGAGGAGAATTCGTGCACCACGCCGTCGATCTGCACCGCGGTGACCGCCGCGCCTTGCAGCGAAGACAGAAGCACACGGCGCAGGGCGTTGCCGAGGGTCACTCCGAAACCGCGTTCCAGCGGCTCGGCGACCATACGCGCCTTGCGTTGAGCGTCCGCGCCGGTCTCGATCAGCGGCTTCTCAGGACGGATCAGTTCGTTCCAGTTTTTTTCGATCACGGATTTAGGTCCCTCGAACGCGAAGGCCGGCGCGAGCAACGCGCCGGCGAAGGGATAGAAACAAGGTCTACTTAGACGCGGCGCCGTTTGGGCGGCCGGCATCCATTATGCGGGATCGGGGTCACATCACGAATGGTGGTGATGGTGAAGCCGACCGCCTGAAGCGCACGCAGCGCCGATTCCCGGCCGGAGCCGGGACCGGCGACGTTAACCTCCAAGGTCTTGACGCCGTGCTCGATCGCCTTGCGGCCCGCATCTTCGGCGGCCATCTGGGCGGCGTACGGGGTCGACTTACGCGAGCCCTTGAAACCCATGGTCCCGGCGGAGGACCAGGAGATGGTGTTCCCCTGGGCGTCGGTGATGGTCACCATGGTGTTGTTGAACGAGGCGTTTACATGCGCGACGCCCGAGGTGATGTTTTTTCGCTCGCGCTTTTTAACGCGCGCCGGTTCTTTGGCCATGGGTTGCTCGCTTACTTCTTCTTGCCGGCGATCGGCTTGGCCGGGCCCTTACGGGTGCGGGCATTGGTGTGCGTGCGCTGACCGCGAACGGGCAGGCCCTTGCGGTGACGCAGGCCGCGATAGCAGGCCAGGTCCATCAGACGCTTGATATTGACGGCGACTTCACGGCGCAGGTCGCCCTCGACGGTGTAGTCGCGGTCGATCGCTTCGCGAATCTGCAACACCTCGGCGTCGGTCAATTGATTGACGCGACGCGCGTCTTCAATGCCCACCTTGTGCACGATTTCCCGCGCCTTGGCGGAGCCGATGCCGTGGATGTACTGAAGCGCGATCACAACGCGCTTATTGGTCGGTATGTTGACGCCTGCGATACGGGCCACGCATAAATCTCCTGGTCGCGCACATAAAACGCGACGGACGCCCCGGCCACCCGCCTGAACGGATGAGCCGGCGCGACGATCGCGCTCTTTCGCGGAAGCGCACCGTTATAGGTACGAATACACTTCCGTCAATGGTCGGCGTCGGTTGACGCCGTAAAAACTTCACGTTCCGCAGCCCCAGCCGCCGGCTGGTCCAGCGCGGCCGAAATAGCCTTGGCCACAACATCCACGGCGGCCATGCCGTCCACTTCCGTCAGCTTACCCTGACGAGCATAGAAGGGTAGCAGGGGCGCGGTCTGGGCGTTGTAGGCCTGCAGCCTGACCTTGAAGGATTCGGGGTTGTCATCGGCCCTGCCCTCCTCGGCAAAGCGTTTGGCCACCCGCGCCAGCAGGCCATCGTCGTCCACTTTCAGGCGGATGACGTGGTCGATCTTATCGCCGCGGCGCGCCAGCATGGCGTCCAGCGCCTCGGCTTGAGCCACGGTGCGGGGAAAGCCATCAAAGATCGCGCCGCCGGTGGCCTTGGCCTCGGGCAGGCGCTCCTCGATCAGGGCGATGACGATCTCGTCGGACACCAGCGAGCCTGAATCCATGATCGCGGCGACCTTCTTGCCGAGGTCGGAGCCAGAAGCCCGCGCCGCCCGCAGCATGTCGCCGGTGGAAAGCTGGATCATGCCGCGTTCGGCGACCAGCTTCTTGGCTTGGGTGCCTTTTCCTGCCGCCGGCGGCCCGAAGAGGATCAGGTTCACCGCGCGCGCCCTCCGCGCAGCTTGGATTTCTTGATCAGCCCCTCATATTGGTGAGCCAGCAGATAGGATTGGATCTGGGCGACCGTATCCATGGTCACCGTCACCACGATCAGGATCGAGGTGCCGCCGAAGTAGAGACTGCCGCCGATCTTGGCCATCAGCGCCTCCGGCAAAAGGCACACCACGGCGATATAGGCCGCGCCGATCACCGTCAGACGGGTGAGCACGAAATCCATATATTCCGCCGTGCGCTTGCCAGGGCGGATGCCCGGCAGGAAGCCGCCATACTTGCGCAGGTTCTCCGCGGTCTCCTCGGGATTGAACACCACCGAGGTGTAGAAGAAGCAGAAGAAGACGATCATCGTCCCATAGAGGACCATGAACAGGGGCCGACCGTGCTGCAGTTGGCCCACGAAACCGGGCGCCCACTGGGCCCAGGAGGGCAGATTGGCCGTGGCCAAAAAGCCCATGGCCGTGGTCGGCAGCAGCAACAGCGACGAGGCGAAGATCGGCGGAATTACGCCGGCGGTGTTCACCTTCAACGGCAGGAACGAGGTATCGCCGCCGAACATGCGATTGCCCACCTGGCGCTTGGGATACTGAACCAGCAGCCGCCGCTGGGCGCGCTCGACGAACACGATGAACGCCACCACAGCCACGGACATCACGGCGATGAACAGCAACACGCCGCCGCTGAGCGAGCCGGTGCGAACCATGGACAGCAGTTGCATGGTCAGATTGGGAAGACCCGCGGCGATGCCGGCGAAGATGATCAACGAGATGCCGTTACCCACGCCGCGCGCGGTAATCTGCTCGCCGATCCACATCATGAACAGGCTGCCGCCGGTGAGGCTCACCACCGTGGACACGATGAAGCCGATGCCGGGATTGTCCACAAGACCGGGGGTGTTCTGCAGGCCCATGGAGATGGCGAAGGATTGGCCCAGCGCCAGCACCACCGCCAGGTAGCGGGTATACTGATTGAGCTGCTTGCGGCCGGCCTCGCCGCCTTCCTTTCGCAGCTTTTCCCACGGCGGATAGATGGTGCCCATGAGCTGGACGATGATCGAGGCGGAGATATAGGGCATCACGTTCAGGGCGAATACGGCCATGCGCTGCACGGCGCCGCCCGAGAACATGTTGAACATGCCCAGCATGCCCTGGGCTTGCCCCTGGAACGCCTTGGCGAACACCGCCGCGTCGATGCCGGGAATGGGAATATAGGTGCCGAGCCGATAGACGATCAGCGCGCCGATGGTGAACCACAGGCGCTTGTGCAGGTCGGTGGCCTTCTGGAAGGCGCCGACATTCAAATTGGCTGCGAGTTGTTCCGCCGCCGAGGCCATGACGCCTCCCCCTTAAAGTCTTACGGCCTGAGATAAGGCGTTCGTGCTGGAAAAGCGAGCGCGGCCTGAAACGAGACCTTCGCGCCCCGTTTCGTCAAGAATTTAGGCCTGCGGCTCTTCGGCCGCGGCCACTTTCGTGGTCAGCTTGCCGCCCGCCGCCTCGACAGCCTTGCGGGCCGAAGCGGTGGCCGAATGGACGGTGATGTCCAACTTGCCCTTGATCTCGCCTTGGCCCAGCAAACGCACGCCGTCCTTGGCGCGGCGCACCACGCCAGCGGCGATCAAGGCTTGCACGTCGATCGGCTTTTTGGCGTCCAGCTTGCCCGTTTCGATCGCCTGGGCGATCCGCCACAGGTTGACTTCGGCGTAGGCTTTGCGGAACAGGCTTTTGAAGCCGCGCTTGGGCAGACGCATGTGCAGCGGCATCTGGCCGCCTTCGAAGCCGGCGATGGCCACGCCGCTGCGAGCCTTCTGGCCCTTAACGCCGCGGCCGGCGGTTTTGCCCTTGCCCGAACCCGGGCCGCGGCCGACCCGCATGCGCCACTTGGACGAACCTTCGTTGTCGGCGATTTCATTGAGCTTGGTCATGTGCGCCTCTCCTTGGAGATCTACGCCGGAGCAAGGCTCCGACTCGGCATTGAAATAGAGCCACTCATTCCCGCTTCGCGGGGACAAGCGGGAATAGGGTCAGCCCTCGATCGCCACCAGGTGTTGCACCTTGGCGATCATGCCGCGCACGGAGGGGTTATCGTCCAGCACGGACTTGCGGCCGATTCGGTTCAGACCGAGGCCCACCAGGGTGGCGCGCTGGTCGTTCTTGCGGCGGATCGGGCTGCCGGTCTGCACGACGGTGATCTTGGCCATCTGAATAATCCTCAGCCTTCGGCGGTTTCGGCCGCAGCCGAGGCGCCGTCGTTGCGGCGGCCAAGCAGGTCGCCGACCTTCTTGCCGCGCTTGGAAGCCACTTGACGAGGCGAAGATTGACCCTTCAGCGCGTCGAACGTGGCGCGAACCATGTTGTAGGGGTTGGACGAGCCGACCGACTTGGCCACCACGTCCTGCACGCCCAGGGTTTCCAGGACCGCGCGCATCGGACCGCCGGCGATCACGCCGGTGCCGGGAGGCGCCGCGCGCAGCATCACCTTGCCCGCGCCGTGACGGCCAGCGCCATCGTGGTGCAGGGTGCGGCTCTCGCGCAAGGGCACGCGAACCATGGACTTCTTGGCTTCTTCGGTCGCCTTGCGGATCGCCTCGGGCACTTCACGGGCCTTGCCGTGGCCAAAGCCCACGCGGCCCTTCTGGTCGCCCACCACCATCAAGGCGGCGAAGGAGAACCGGCGGCCGCCTTTCACAGTGGCGGCGACGCGGTTGATGTGCACCAGCTTTTCGACGATGTCGCTGTCGCGCTCGTCGCCAGCCGGGCTGCGGTCGCGACCGCCGCGTTCTTCTCTGCGGGCCATAGGGATTCCCTTAGAAATTCAAGCCGGCTTCACGCGCGGCATCGGCGAGGGCCTTTACACGGCCGTGATAGATGTAGCCGCCGCGATCGAACACGACGTCCTTGACGCCCTTTTCGATCGCCCGTTCGGCCACCAGCTTGCCGACACGTTCGGCCGCTTCCTTGTCCGAGCCCTTGCTCGCTTCCAGCGAGGAGGCCGCGGCCAGGGTCACGCCGCTGGCGTCGTCGATCACCTGTGCATAGATGTTCTTGGACGAACGGAACACCGACAGGCGAGGACGGCCGGAGGCCAGGCTCTTGAGGCGGGTGCGCGTGCGCTGGGCGCGACGCTTGGTAATATCGCGAGGAGAAAGAGCCATGGCTTACTTCTTCTTGCCTTCTTTGCGGCGGACTTGTTCGCCGGCGTAACGCACGCCCTTGCCCTTGTAGGGTTCGGGCGGCCGAATGCGGCGGATGCGCGCGGCGACTTCACCCACCAGTTGCTTGTCGATGCCGGCGATGCGGACTTCAGTCTGCTTGGGCACGGCGAAGGCGATGCCCGCGGGCGGCGGGATATCCACGTCGTGGCTGAAGCCGAGCTGCAAGCTGAGCGCCTGTCCCTTGAGGGCGGCGCGATAGCCCACGCCCACCAGTTCGAGCACTTCCTCGTAGCCCTTGGTCACACCGGTGACCATGTTGTCGAGCAGGGTGCGCGACAGGCCCCACAGACCGCGGGCGCGCTGGCTGTCGTTGCGCGGCGCGACGGTGAGCTGGCCGCTCTCGTGCGTAACTGCGATCTCGTCGGACACCGTCCAGGCGAGCTGCCCCTTGGGGCCCTTCACCGTAACGGTTTGACCGTCGAGCGTGACGGTCACGCCGGACGGGATCGCGATGGCCTTCTTGCCGATCCGTGACATGTTTCTGTTCCCTCGCCCTGCCCTAATAGACCCGGCAGAGCACTTCGCCGCCGACATTGTGGTCGCGGGCGGCTGCGTCGGACATGACGCCCTTGGGCGTCGACAGGATCGAGATGCCCAGGCCGTTTTTGATCGGCTTGAGATCCTTGATCGACGAATAGACACGCCGGCCCGGCTTGGACACGCGCGCAATCTCAGCGATGACCGGCTCGCCATCGAAATACTTCAGTTCGATTTCGAACTCCGGGTGCTTGTCCAGATGTTCGACCAGGGCATAGCCCCGGATGTAGCCTTCGGACTGCAGCACGTCGAGCACACGGCCGCGCATCCGCGAGGCCGGGGTCGAAACCTTCGAACGCTTGCGCATGGCCGCGTTCTTGATACGGGCGATCATGTCGCCGATGGGGTCGTTCACAGACATTTGCCCCTCCTCACCAGCTCGACTTGACCAGGCCCGGCACGTGGCCGGCCGCACCCAGCTCGCGCAACGCGATCCGGGACATTCTCAGTTTGCGATAATAGGCGCGCGGACGACCCGTCAGCTCGCAACGATTGCGAATGCGCGTCTTGGACGAGTTGCGCGGCAGCTTGGCGAGCTTCAGGCGCGCCTCGAAGCGGTCTTCCAGCGGAAGGCTCTCGTTGTTGGCGGTCGCCTTCAGCGCGGCGCGCTTGGCTTCGTACTGCTTGGCGAGACGGCGAACCATCTCATTGCGATTGACGGCGCTTTTCTTGGCCATGTTTGCTTTCCCCCCGCCCTAATTGTTGAACGGGAATTGGAATTCTTTGAGGAGAGCCTTGGCCTCCTCGTCGGTCTTAGCGGTGGTGCAGACGACGATGTCCATGCCCCACATCTGGTCGATCTCGTCGTAGTTGATCTCGGGGAACACGATGTGTTCCTTCAAGCCCATGGCGTAGTTGCCACGGCCATCGAAGCTCTTGCCGTTGAGGCCCCGGAAATCCTTGACCCGCGGCAGGGCAATGGTGACCAGCCGATCCAGAAACTCATACATGCGGTCCTTGCGCAGGGTGACCTTGGCGCCGATGACCATGTTCTCGCGCAGTTTGAAGCCTGCGATGGACTGGCGCGCCCGGGTCGAGGCCGGCTTCTGACCGGCGATCGCCGTCAGATCCTTGACGGCGGCCTGGACCTTCTTGGAGTCGTTCACCGCTTCGCCGATGCCCATGTTCAGGACGATCTTGTCCAGCTTAGGGATCTGCATCTCGTTGGTGTAGCCGAACTGCTCCTTCAGCGAGGCGCGGATGCTCTCGCGATAGATGCCCTTCAGCCGGGGTTCGTACGTTGCATCAGCCATTGATGACCTCGCCGGATTTTTTGGCGAAACGGACCTTCTTGCCGTCTTCCACACGGAAGCCGACGCGGGTCGCGCCGCCGCTCTTGGGGTCGACCAAGGCGACATTGGAAATATGCAGGGCCGCTTCCTTGGGCTTGATCCCGCCTTGCGGGTCGCCTTGGGTCGGGCGGGTATGGCGCTGAACGATGTTCAGGCCTTCCACCAACACGCGGCTATCCTTGGGCAGCACCTTGAGCACAGCGCCTTGACGGCCCTTGTCGCGGCCAGTCAGCACGACCACGCGGTCGCCCTTCTTGATCTTGGCGGCCATTACAGGACCTCCGGCGCGAGCGAGATGATCTTCATGTGGTTCTTGGCGCGCAGTTCGCGGGGAACCGGGCCAAAGATCCGCGTGCCGATGGGCTCGTTCTGCTTATTGACGATCACCGCCGCACTCTTGTCGAAGCGGATCAGCGAACCGTCCTTGCGCTTCACCCCCTGGGCGGTGCGCACGACGATGGCCCGAAGGACGTCGCCCTTCTTCACCCGGCCGCGCGGGATGGCTTCCTTGACGGAGACCACGATGACATCGCCGACGCTGGCGTAACGGCGCCCTGCGCCGCCCAGCACCTTGATGCACATGACCCGGCGGGCGCCTGAATTATCGGCGACTTCCAGGTTAGTCTGCATCTGTATCATAGGTCAGACCTTCCTAACTTACGCGCTGGCGCCCTGGGCTGCCTTCGGCAGAACTTCCCAGGTCTTCAGCTTGGATTTGGGCGCGCATTCGATGATACGGGCGACTTCGCCGGCCTTGTAGGCATTGGCTTCGTCATGCGCGTGATACTTTTTGGACCGGCGAACGGTCTTCTTCAGCACGGGGTGAAGAAAGGTCCGTTCGACCTTCACCACCACGGTCTTGTCCCCTTTGTCGGAGATCACCACGCCTTCCAGAATTCGCTTGGGCATATTGCTCGTCCTTATGCCGCCGCGGCGGCCTTGCCGCGCAGCACAGTCTTGAGGCGCGCGATGTCCTTGCGGATCTCGTCCACGCGATGGGTCTTTTCCATTTGGCCGGTCGCCGCCTGGAAACGCAGGTTGAACTGCTCCTTCTTCAGCTGGATCAGCTGGTCCTGGAGCTGGTCGGGGGTCATCCGACGGATGTCATCGATTTTCATTGCACCCTACTCCGCCGCGTGCGCCACGCCGGCGTCGATCCGGCTCACCACCTTGGTGCGGATCGGCAGCTTGGCGGAGCCCAGGCGAAGCGCCTCGCGGGCGACATCGTCCGGAACCCCGTCGATTTCGAACAGGATGCGGCCGGGGTGAACACGCGCGGCCCAGTATTCGACCGCGCCCTTGCCCTTGCCCATCCGCACTTCCGCCGGCTTGTCCGACACGGGCAGGTCGGGGAACACCCGAATCCACACCCGCCCCTGGCGCTTCATCTGGCGCGTGATCGCGCGGCGAGCCGCTTCGATCTGACGCGCCGTGACGCGTTCCGGCTCCAGCGCCTTCAGGCCATAGGCGCCGAAGTTCAGCGAAAAGCCGCTCTTGGCCGTGCCGTGAATGCGGCCTTTGAAAGCCTTGCGGAACTTGGTCTTTTTCGGTGACAGCATAACTTACCTCACCCAGCCCGGTCGCGTCGATCACGGCGATCGGGACGATCCGAACGTTCGTTGCGGCCGCCGCCTTCGCCTGCGGGGCCCGTCTCAGTGGCCAGACGCTTGTCCAGCGCCATGGGATCGTGCTCCAGGACCTCGCCTTTGAAGATCCACACCTTCACGCCAATGATGCCGTAGGTGGTCTTGGCTTCGGCGAAGCCGTAGTCGATATCGGCGCGCAAGGTGTGCAGCGGAACGCGGCCCTCGCGGTACCATTCCATGCGCGCGATTTCCGCGCCGCCCAGACGGCCAGACACGTTGATCCGCACGCCTTTTGCGCCAAGGCGCATGGCGGACTGGATGGAACGCTTCATGGCGCGGCGGAAGGCGACCCGGCGCTCGAGCTGCTGGGCGATGTTCTCGGCCACCAGCTGGGCGTCGGTCTCGGGCTTGCGCACCTCGACGATGTTCAGCGCCACGTCGCCGTCGGTCATCGCGGCGAGGTCCTTGCGCAGCTTGTCGATGTCCGCGCCCTTCTTGCCGATGATGACGCCGGGGCGGGCGGCGTAGATGGTGACCCGGCACTGCTTGTGCGGGCGCTCGATCAGGATGCGCGACACGCCGGCCTGGTTCAGCCGTTCCTTGAGCACCTTGCGCATGCGGATGTCGTCATGCAGCAGCCGCGCGTAATCGTCCTTGCGGGCGAACCAGCGCGAGTCCCACGTGCGGTTGATGCCGAGCCGCAGCCCGATGGGATTGACCTTCTGACCCATTACGCAGCCTCACCCAGTTCGCGCACCACGATGGTGATCTCGGAGAACGGCTTCTCGATCCGCGAGGCGCGACCGCGGGCGCGGGCCGAGAAGCGCTTCATCACCAGGTTCTTGCCGACGAAGGCCTCGGCGACGACCAGCGAGTCGATGTCGAGGCTATGGTTGTTCTCGGCGTTGGAGATCGCCGAATAGAGCGCCTTGCGCACATCGATGGCGATGCGGCGCGGGCTGAACTCCAGTTCGTTGAGCGCCC
>Ga0182016_10007387_pt1 | contig 11316 bp, 5 predicted proteins | sample 712S2MmetaG_FD_120491 | JGI IMG/M metagenome (GOLD analysis project Ga0182016, IMG submission 120491) | Permafrost microbial communities from Stordalen Mire, Sweden - 712S2M metaG | ecosystem: Environmental > Terrestrial > Soil > Wetlands > Permafrost | place: Sweden: Stordalen | collected...
CATTACAGAAAAGTCCGGCGAGACGGGTTTACCCGCCCGCCAAGGAGCACGCTAAATCCCATGTCGAATTTCCAGCCGGTATTCCGCACTTTGCTATGCCTCTCGTGCGCAGCCTTCGCGCAGGCCCAGAGCCCGTCAGCACCTGCCAGGTTCCAACGCCTGGATATTGTGGCCGTGGACAACACCGGTCAAGGTGCGGCCGGCCTCACCGCCGCCGATTTCCAGGTAACCGACCAGGGCAAGGCGCAGAAAATCGTCTTGTTCCGCGGGGCAACGCCGGCGCCCTCCGCACAGCAATTTGCCAATCAGATGCCGGGAGGCCGCGCCACCGCGATTCTGCTCGATTTCTTCGCCCAGAATAGCGGGGAGCGGCAGGACGACGTGCGCAAGCTCGGTCCTTCCCTCAAAGGGATGGAATCCGCGGAAGGGCTGTTTCTGTATCTGTTGGCGCCGGATGGAAGCCTGGTGCCGGTACACGAAATTCCCAAGGACGCCGCAGCGCCGCAAGACAAGGCATGGACCAAAGACATCGACAAGCAGTTCGCGGGGCTTTTGAAGCAGTACAACAAGCAGCGGCCGTCCGGTATCTCCGACGAAGATGTCGTGAAGAAGACCTACGTCGCCCTGGAGACGATTTCCAATCAGCTCGCGCTGTTCCCCGGACGCCACGACATCATCTGGGTTACCGGCTGGCCGGCGAACGTATCGAATCCGAAATCCAGCTGCAGCGGCGACTGGGTCGACTGCGGACTTTACATTCCGCACTTGACCGTAACGCTGGACCGTTCGGGAACCATGATCGACCCGATCTACTACGGCACAGCCAACGTGGACCAGAGCCAGCACCTTGAAGACGTCGCCCTTCTGACGGGCGGCAAGCCGTACCTCGGGCAGGATGTGAGTGAAGTCTTGAAACAATGGAGCAATCAAGCTGCCGGCACTTATAGTGTGGCGTATGACCCTTCGTCAGCGAACTGGGACAACAAGTATCACAAGATCAAAGTGACCTGCTCGCGCCCCGGCGTAAAGGTACAGGTAAAGCAGCGTTATTACGCGGTGCCCGATCAGAATCCCATGCCGCAACGGCAGCAGAATACGATGGTGGCGGCTTACAAAAGCATCGGGGACGCTGCCGACGTGGGAATCCGCGCGACGGTCTCCAAAGGCAGCGCGCCGAATGCCATCAAGGTGGAATTGCGCCTGAACCCCAGCGACCTGATACTGCACGAGAATGCGGGACAGATGACCGACACAATCACTTTGGTCTATTCCACGCGCACCGCTGCCGGCCCGCAGGCAGACCCGGCGGTCGGCGACATGGAAGTGAAAGTCGCCAAGGATCAGATGGCCGATGGCATCCTCATCGCCAAGGAGTTTCCGGTCGACGGCGCGACGACGAAGGTGCGCTTCATCGTCCTCGATAAGTCTTCCGATGCTGTGGGCTCACTGACCGTCCCGGTAAGTCACTAAGTAGCTGGGGTTCACCTTTGGCCTCGCGGAGACTAGACTCTGGACTCCTGATCCCGGCTGCCTTTGGATAGTGTTCAGGAAGTTGAGATGGGCCGAGATGCCGTAGTGTGGCAGCCAATCCTGGCGGGCGGTCTTCCAGGCCCGGCCGGCCGGCTTTGGCTCTTTCGTGTGGCAGGCAATCTTGCCTGCATGCGGCCCTTCAGGCCGCCGCTTCCAAGACGTGACGAATTTCTCGCGTCTTCGCTGCATGGGCTCAAGGAGACGAAGCCGAAGCCGAAGAAACTCCTTCCTGCGAGTGCCGCGCGCTTGGAAAGCTGAATCATCAGGTCCCACAAAAACGCGCCGACACGAGTGCCGGCGCCACGTCCCGAGCGACGACTTTATGCCGCAAAGAGCCTCGATCCAATTCCACGGCATCGGGAGTTCGGACTCCCGGTGCCGCGGATGCGCCCTTCCCGTGCTGCCTAGAACGTCAACCTCAAACCCAGTTGCAAGTTCCGCGGACTGCTATTGCTTTTGCTGGTAACCTGACCGAAAGTCGCCTGTCCGAAGGTGGTATTCGGGTTGTTCAGATTGAAGTGGTTCATCACGTTGTAGGCCTCCATGCGAGCCTGCAACCTCACCTTTTCCTTGATCGGAAAATTGCGGAACATCCCGAGGTCCCAACTGATCGACCCTGGTCCCCAAACCACGCCCGCCGGAGAATTGCCAAATGTCAGCGGCGCGGGCGCGGAGAAAGCAGCCGGATCGAACCATTCCTTCATGGTGTCAGGTTGATTCAGGCTCCCGGTCCACTGGGCCCGCACCGTTCTGCCTATGCCGGCGGTGTCGGTCTGCATCGAAACACTCAGCGGATTGCCCGACAACATGCGAGCGCCGGTGGAGAGTTCCCATCCGTGCAGCGCCAGCCTGGGTACGCGGGGCGAATTGGCAAACAACGAGGGCGTGTAAGTGCTGGCCAGACTGAAGATGTCGTGCATGGCCGCTTCGCCGGCGTCATATGCCCGGTTGCGGGGATCTGTGCCGCCCCCATCCACAGTCTCCTTTTCGTGGGTGTATGCCGCCAGTATGAACAGACCCTTGCTCACCGGCCGCTTCAATTGCGCCTGCAGGGAAGTGTAACGGGCGTACAGCCCCCACTGTGTGTCCGAGATGCTGCCTAAGCCGTAGTATGGCCGCACCGAGTCTATGGCGACTGTCCCCGCCAGGACACCGGCGTTCGGCACGGGCTGGTTGATATTCGTGGTGTACGCCTGGTGCGTGCTGCGGGAACCGGAATAAGAGATGTCCGCCACCATGCCACGCCATTCGTGCTGCACTCCGGCGGAGTACTTCTGGGTGCGCGGGGTCCGCCATGGCACGCTATCCGCCGCGATGGTGAGGGGGCGCGGCGCGGCTTGACCGTTACTGGGATCGTCCAGACCGGCGTGGAACACGGTTACCGAATAGAGGAAGGGCGGGTTGGTGGCCAGTTCCGAGACCGAACCAGCCTGGTGGTCGAAGAAGATGCCATAACCGGCGCGGAAGGCGGTCTTGGTCCCCCAAGGCGCGTAGGCGACCGAGAACCGGGGCATGAAATTCTTTTTCGGGAACGGCTCCAGCCCATTGGCGACCTGGAACCCGTTGGTGTAATTCGGCGTCCCGATGATGACGCCGGTCGTCGGGTTGATCTGGTTCGCAGCCGCCGGATTGTACAGATTCGGAAGCCAGTTTGAAAACGCCTGCAGGGGCGGCTGAGTCTTGTCCGCTTTGTAGGTGCTGTCGCCTTCCCAACGCAAGCCTATCGTCACGGTCAACGCCTTGCTTACTTTGATTTCATCCTGCGCATAGAGCGAAGGCTCCCAGTTGATCGCCTGGTACCGGTCGAGAGAACTCGACTGCGTAAAGCTGTACGCCTTGCCGAAGAGAAAATCCGCCAGAGCGTCCCCCGTAGCCGAACCGTCGAAGCCGAAAGTGCCGATATTGGGGGTCGAGTAGTCATCGTAGCGCTTGAAGCGGTAAACGTCGTCGAAGCCGAACTTCAGGTTGTGCCGTTCGCGTTGCAGACTAAAATTGGCGGCCGCATTCCCTTGCCCGTAGGTATTCACCTTTCGCCCGGGAGACCGCGGCACTGTGGTATAACCGCTGGAGAGATTGACCTGCGGGAGACCGGACGGATTCGCGTTTGGGTACAGGAGTGTGCCATTCCATCCACCTGGAATATTGCTCTTCAAATCGCTGCCCGGATACCAGTCCTTGCGCCCGCCGACGTTTCTGAAAAAGGCGCTCTGAACATCGAGCAAAAATCGCGGCGAAATGACGTAAGTGCCCCCCAGCGCGAGGCCGTTGGCCGAACCCGGCGCGATATACGCGTCCGGATGATAGTTGATCCCTTGCGTGGTGGTCAGGTACCCGATGGTTTGGTAGTGCAACTCGCGGGTGTATCGCGCAAACATATTCAGGTTTTTCGTGACCAGAAAGTCGAACCGGGGCGAGTAATAGTCGTCGTTATTGAGCACGGGCGAACTGATGTACCCGTTGTTCACGAGCGCCAATGGGTTCGCGGCCGCTGGGTAATAGAGACCGAGGTAGCCCAGTGCGTCGTGGTTCAAACTCGCCTGCGGGATGATGTTGCCGGGAAGAGGATTTCCGCTCACCGGATCTTTTACGATCCGGGGCTTAAGTCCTGAGCCGGGGTTGAGCCAGGCGCTGAAATCGCCTCCCATTTGAGCCTGAGTCGGCCAGGTCACCGGAGACGAGAAAGGGTTGTTGATCCGGTTGTAGTAACTGGTAAAGAAAAAGTAGATCCGCTGCTTCTTCACCGGGCCGCCCAGAGTGTAGCCGGCTTCATTGGTACGGTTTACGGACGCCGACGTCGCACCCCAACTATGAGCGTTGAATTTGGTGTTGCGGTTAAACCAATAGGCCGAGCCATGGAGCTGATTGGTCCCGGACTTGGTCACCATTTCAAACCGCGTCCCGGATGCTCTGCCCTGATCGGCCCCGTAGGCGTTCTGGCTCACGTGAAACTCCGCCACCGAGTCTGGCGGCGGGTCGATCTTGCGCGTGCCGTAATCGTAGATGCTCTCGTCGCCTTCGTTCGATCCATCCACCAGGATCACGTTTTGGGCGATCGATTGTCCGGCCTGGTGAAACAGGTCCTGCTGCGCGCCGGGGAGGAAGGCGGCCACTCCCATGACGTCGAGCTGGTTCAGCATGACTTCCTTCAGGTCGGTGGCGGCGATCACGACGTCGATGCTGGCGTTGACGGCATTGACCGGCACCACCGAAGCAGTCACTTCCAGGGTACTGGCCACCGCACTGGGCTTCAGGTCCGCGTTGATTCGCAGGTTCTCCCCGGTGTGCAATACGATATTCGTCTGTACCGCTTTGCTGAATCCCGGAGCATCCACCGTCAGTTCGTAGGTGCTGGGAGGCAGGGATTGGAACAAATAAGTTCCGTCCGTATCCGTCTGGACGGACCGCACGATCAGTCTGGTTTCATTCTTGATCGAAACCGCGACGTTTGGAACGCTGGCGCCTGACGAATCGAGGACGGAACCGCGGATGGTCCCCGTCTCCATCGCTTGCCCGAACAGGGCTCCAGCAGATGCAATAAGCAGAACAATCGAAGCTTTCATTCTGATCTCCTGAATGCCGCTACTTCAGTTTGAAGTTCGGCATGACGTAGCTATAAGCCGTATAGTGCATCTCACTCCAGGCGAGTTCCGGCATCGGATGGCCCGGGAAGAGAGGAATGGGAACCGGGGTGAACTTGACGCGGACCCGAATGGCCGACCGGCCTTTCGTAAGGCCGCGCGGGATCAGAAACTCGTCGTCGCGAAACCGGCGATTCGACGTCTGTACCACGTGCTGTGTCGCGCCCAGTTCGCTTCGGTCCGGCGGATACGAGAAAACACAGGTATTCGAACCGGCCAGATACCAGATGCCGGCCGGCTTCCAGTCGGCTGTGCGCGCTTTCGCGTCGCTGACGTACACTTCGGCGCGCTGATTCGGAAACGAATAGTCGAGCTTGCGGCGCAACATGACCCCGAGGTTACGAGGATCGATCTTCACGGTGAACTCCGAGGCGGTCTTGGTCGTCCGGCCCCGGTCGGTATACGCGGGGTAGATTTCCTTGCCGTTCAGATGGTCCACGCCCCACTCGTAGCGCGACGCGATCTCGTATGGCGCGGAAGCTTCCGGCGAAGAGTAGCGGTGGTGCTGCTCGCTGGTTCGGTCCCCGACGGCGAGTTCATGCGTCTTGACGAGCGACGGCGCAGGCAGGCCATACCAATAGGTCACCGTTTCGTAATGCTGGGTGGACTCATTCACGCCCCCGTGCTCCAACTGGATCACGGCCTTCTTGCCGAAGGGCATCAGGTCGGCGAGCAAGAATCGGTATGCCGATTCGATCTTGTCCTCCGGGGTCAGGGCTTCCTTGGCGCTCTTCGCGCCCACCGGGTGGCCGGCAAACGGCAGCGTCATATTGAGGCCGCCCCAGTAATCTCCGCCTCCGCCCCATTCCTCGGTGCCCGTGCCCTGACCTTGCGGGGTTTGGCTGTCGTCAAAAAAGAAGCGGGGATCGCCCTCCAGCGTGTCGAGTACCCCATCGCGAGAAAAGATGAAAGACGTGCCCACGAACTGGCCTGACCAGTCGCCGCCGCCCTCTACCTTTCCGGTGTCGAGCAGAACCAGATCGTGGCCCAACTCGGGCGATGGAAAGTCCCGGTAAGTCGCGTGGAAGTAGCCCACCTGATTGGGCGGATCCGTGAAGGGCGCATACCGTACGCTCCACTTCACCCCGGCCACGGGCGATAGGCCGTTGCCATCCAATACGATGCGGGCCTGGCGGAAGAAGGGCATCGGAAAATAGCACCGCAGGTAGACACGGTCCGCGTCGTACTGAATCACGCTAGGGAAAGCCTTCACCAGGAATTCCCGGTTGTCGTTGCGGTACAGCGTGCCGGCTCCGAAGAACAACGCTAGCGGCGCGTCGATGGAGGGTTCGGTCCTGTTGTCCCACGTCACGCGGAGGCGTGCGTGGCCGAGCGCCAGGGCTTGGTCTCGAGGCGCCGAGAACTCAATCAGGCGCACCATGGAAGGTCCACGCTTCGAATTCCAGATCGCCACCGACCCTGTTGCGGGCAGATCGATCTGCCCCGTGTCTTCCAGGATTCCGGCTGTCCCTGCCCGCGGAGCAATGTCGCTGCCGGATCGGTCGATCAGATCCAGGACATCCTTTTCCGGCGGTGTTTTTCCATCCCAGGCGGTAACTGGCCGCGAGAGTTTCGCCCCCCGAATGAATTGCTGGTAGATGTAATAGCCCGTGCCGTAAAAGGTCCGCGAGTAACCCATCCGGAAGGACTTTTCAAACGGGATCGGAACCCACATCAGGTCCGCGCCGTTGGTCTGCGACCAGGTCAATGTGAGAGGACTTGGGAAGAGCTTCTCTGGCAGGAAGACGGAATGGGGCACAGGGTGGAGGGGATCCGCGGTGCTGGTCTCCTGCACGATGCGATCGGTGCCGTCGACCTCATAGTGCCAAGGACTGCCGTGCCAGTGGTTATAGCGGGCAAAATACAGGATTCCCGCACCTTGGACGTCGAGCGTGACGTTGTAGTCGTCGGCCAGTTGATACAGAAAGTGGGAAGCGTCGGCTCGCTCGTTTCCGCCGGACCTATCGTAAGTGCTCCGCATGTAGGCCCGGACGCCGATTCGCTGATACGGCCAGCGTTCCCAGAGTCGATACGCGTCCAGCCCGGCAGGAATCGCCGGAGGTTCGGCTCCCGCGGCGCCGGCGATCAGGACGAACCAACCGAGTGCGGCCCGGAGACTCCAACCAACGTGGTGGAAACGTTTCGAAATGCGGAACAAGCGGAGCTCTTTCCTGCCCTTCGGCGGCTCAGTTTCTGATCGATACGGACTGAAATATATCATGCGACTGGTTGGCTGTCAACGATTTTCTAAACGTTTCGCTACGAAGAGCATGAGGCTGTGCACAGTCCGAAAAAGAGAATTTGACAAGGTTTGCGGCGGAAAACTCAGAGGCGCGAGGAGTCTCGCTAGTAATTATCGAATCGTTTCGCTAGAATTGAAGACATGAAGGCTCGTCCGAGATCCAAGATGCGGGACGTCGCTCGTCTGGCAGAGGTCTCCATCGCCACGGTGTCCGCCGTGGTGAACGGGACCGCTGTGGTTAGCGAAGCATTGGCGAAGAGAGTGCGCGATGCCATGGCAGCGCTCGATTACCATCCGGATCAGGTTGCCCGCAGCCTCAAAGTCGGGCGTACCGATGTCATCGGGATGGTAATCCCGGATATTACCAACGCGTTCTTTCCCGAGGTGGTTTGCGGCGTGGAGTTCGCCGCCCAAGCGGAAGGGTATTCGGTGATTTTGTGCAATTCCAATGAGGATCCGGCACGTGAGCAACGCCATTTGATGGAGCTGTTTTCGCGGAGGGTGGACGGCGTTCTGATCGCCTGCTCGGCCGAGTCCACCGCGTACGAGAGCTTGGTGAGCCGCCGCTTTCCCATCGTCTTTGTGGACCGCGTTCCAAAGGGACTACCGGTTTCGGCCGTGAGCACGGACAATGTCGATGCGGGTGACCAGGCCACCCGGCACCTGATCGATTTAGGACATGAGCGCATCGCCTTCATCACCGGCAACCTGCGGCTGTCGCCACACGCCGACCGCCTGGACGGGTTCCGGCACGCGATGCAACGCTTCCACCTCCCGGTCCGGGACGAGTATCTGCGGGTGGGCGACCTACAGGTTGAGAGTGGCCAGCGGCACGGCAACGAGTTGCTTTCCCTTTCCACACCGCCCACGGCCATCATTTCGAGCAATAACCGGATGCTGCTCGGCCTGATGCGCGCCATCTCCGCGGCGGGCGTCCAGTGCCCCGGGGAGACCAGCGTGATCGGATTCGACGATCTCGTGTGGACTGCGAATTACTCGCCGAAACTGACCACAGTGGCGCAGCCCAGTTACGAAATTGGCAGGCTGGCTCTGGAGATGCTGCTGGCGAAAATGCGATCCGAGTCGGAGGAAAGCACCGTCGCCACGGTGAAGATGCTCAAAGCGGAGTTGCGCGTCCGGGAATCCACGGGGCCATGCCGGCACGCCTTGTCGATTGCCGGCTGAGCGCGTTCGGACCGCTGCTTTGTTCCTGTCATACCGGACCGGACGAAACGAGAATTCTGTTCTCGTTGTCCGCCGGCGTGGCGCCACGCGTTCACCGTTCTGGCTGGCTACTGACTCCTGACTTCCTCGAATCCCAAAATCCGAACTCCTGAAGTCGTGGAAATTGAGGTGAGCCCGGTAGTTGCGATATGTGAGCTTCGTGTGGCAGGCAATCTTGCCTACAGGCGGCCTTTCAGGGCGCCGGGCGGGCTGAAAGGCCGCCTGCAGCCAGGATTGGCTGCCACACAACAGCGTTGCGGCTCAACCCAATTCCTCGACTCTGCCAAAATGCCCCGTCGACATTAGGAGTCCGGAAATTCCTGAGTTCAAGGCGAAGCCTCGGCTAGTTCGGAATGACGGTGTACGCCAGGGTGCGGGTGGTAGTCTCCTCGCCCTGGATAGTCGTGAGTTTCAACTCGCAGTGGCCGGTATGGACGGCGGCGCGGATCACCATCGGGATCGCCCCGCTGGCGTCGGGCGCCGGCAGATCGCTGGTCTGATCCGCCAAAATCTTGTCGTCCACCCGAAGCTGTACCTGCAGCTTTGGCTTGGCCGTGTTGCCCTTATCGGGATACACCACGAAGTACGCGTAAGGCTTGGTGTCCAGGGTCAGATTGGTCTCGACGAAGGGCACCAGCCGGCTCCCCCGGATCGACAACGGGCCGGATTGCTCAGCCCCTTGGCCGGGCTCGATGCGGCGAATCAGCAGTGCGCTGCTCATGCCGACTCCGGTTGAGGCGCCGGTGTTATCGAACTCGATGGCGTTCGTGCTCACCCTGCCGCCTTCACGGTCCAAAGCCACAGTATCCACCGAATACTTGCCCATCGGAAGATCGATGGCGTGAGTGAAGACCAGCGGAGTGGCGCGCAGGTCAGCCAGCTTGGCATCGGGGACCTCATACGGAGCGTCCAGGCTGAACTTGTCGACCACCTGCCCGGTGGAATCTTTGATGAGGGCGAACATCTGGCCATGCAGACGATCCGTCCCTTTGCCCGCGTTCGGCGTGGGAGTCAACGAACCCCCGGGCAGCTCGATCACCAACTCGCCCTTGCGATTTCCGCCGGTCGATTGGAAGCTGAAAACGCCGGTGTGGAAATCGAAAGCGTGGGGCAGCGGCTTGGATGCCAGTACCGCCAGCCCGACGATATCTTGCGGCATCAGGGTGCTGAATTCCCTGATATCGGGCACCGCGAAATAGCCCGTGCGGCTCTCGGCGCGCCAATCGGGATGCGACGTCTTGATCTGAATGGTGCGCAGCTGGCCATCGTATGTCTGGGCCGTAGGGTGATACATCACCTCGTAGTGCGTCTCCATATTCTCGACGATCTGCTGGAAGGGCTTGCGGAATTCGTTGGTGTTGGCGATCAGGAAACCGCCGGTGTCTTCCGCCAGCGCCCGCAGACTCGCCTGCACGTCGGAGTTGCGCACCGCGTCGTTCATGGTGTCTTCCTGCCGGCTTTTTTCCTTGGCCGCGCCCAGGCTGCCGCCGATGGCGCCCTGGCTGCGGCTGGTGGCCGCGACTTGGCCTAGAGCGAGCTTGCCCGCCTGCGCCGTGGAATTCTCCCGCAAGCCGGAGACATCGATCGAGTAGATGGTGGTGTCCGCGGCGTTGGCCTTGGCAACCATCTGCTGGAACCGGTCGGGGTCGCCGGTAGTCGCGAGCCCGGTGGAGAGCAGGAGAACCATCTTGCGGCCCGGCAGCTTGCCGAATTGCGTCAGCATGTTGAGGATCTTGTCGGTCTCGCGCATGCCGGTGAGATGGCTGAAATCGCGCGCTTCGGTGATCCTGGCGCCGCGCATGGCGCTGGCGCCGATGTCGGTGGAGACTTCCGCTCCCGCGATCGACGAGCCGCTGACCTCCCCGCCGGTTACGTTCATGGTGGTGGTGGACGAGTGAGAAGCGGTATCGACGACCGTGCCGATGGTCATCTCCGTCGGGTTCGCCGTGAGCGCGGCTACCGAAGCCTGGTTGAAATCGAGCGGCTGCGAGGTAATAGACTTCTCGAGGGCATTGGCCAACTCCTGTTTGTTGGGGGTGAACGGGAAGACGGGGTTCAAGCGATCGCCCAGCACGAACATCCCGATGTAGGTGTTCGGCGGCATCTCGATCTTGAGGAAGTCTTTCACCGCATCGATGGCGCGCAGCCTGGTCTCCGGGTCCAGATTGTGAAAGACCAGGCAGACCAGGTTCACGGTGTGCAGCGAGTGCGACCCGCCAGCCTGAGCGGGTGGAGCGGCCGCGGGCGCCCCAGGTGTGACCTGCGCCGGCGCAGTTGGTTGGGCCGCCATTTCACTGGGCGGCACATATCGAAAGCTGGTGATCTCCTGCCTGGCATTGTCTTCGAAGATCTGCAGGTCGGAAGCTTTGAGGTTCTTGATGGGCTTTCCGTGCTTGTCGACCACCACCACATCGACGAGAACTTCCGTCGCCGATCCCCTGGCAATGGTCCTGAGTTCGGAAGCTGGCGCGGTCTGCGGAGTCTGTGCTCCGACCGGGCCGGCGAGGACGGACGCGCCGGCCCAGACAAGAACCGCGAATGCTTTCATGTCTTGTAATTCTACCGCCTTATTCCGGACACTCTAACTTCAGACGAATTCCTGAAGTTGTGGGAAATTGACTTGTGCGGCAGGCAATCATGCCTGCAGGCGGCCTTTCAGGCCGCCGTTTTCAATACGCGAAG
>Ga0182016_10007388_pt1 | contig 11315 bp, 9 predicted proteins | sample 712S2MmetaG_FD_120491 | JGI IMG/M metagenome (GOLD analysis project Ga0182016, IMG submission 120491) | Permafrost microbial communities from Stordalen Mire, Sweden - 712S2M metaG | ecosystem: Environmental > Terrestrial > Soil > Wetlands > Permafrost | place: Sweden: Stordalen | collected...
AAGGAAATATTCCCATTCAATTAAAAATTGACTTTTTATTTATTATTATTTAACAAATAATTAATGATGTCTTCATCCACTAAAATCCAAGATGTGCAAGAGCAACTAGATGAAGTTGTTTTGATAGCTAAAACCAATGTAGGCAAGTTGTTGGAACGTGATAGCCGTTTGACTGATCTACAAACTAAGTCTGAGGATTTAGAAGCTCAATCGAAATCGTTCTCAAGAAACGCTACCTCTTTTAAACGTGCACTTTGGTGGAAGAATACTAAGTTGACTATGATGATAGCATGCATATGTTTGATTATTCTTGCTATCATTATTACATCCATCGCACTAAGTAACCGCAATTGATAAATAAATAAATAAATAAACTATTTTAAATAAAAAAAATGGATGTAAAATGTTCTCACTGTCACGAAAGAGTCGAAAAAATCTGCAACGCATGTAGTTGTTGCGTTAAATGTATTAACGGAGCCACAGTTGAAAAACATCGCTGTAGTAAGAAAAATGGATTTGTAATCGTCAAATGCAAAAAAAGTCTTCCTAGCTCTTGGACATATGATAATTCTGATCCAGAAGATGACTATATATCTGAGGAAGAAAAAGGACCATTGAATCGCCAATATTGATATTTTTTTATAATTATTTTAATTATAATACACTTACCATGTCGACAAGTTACAAAGAAAAAGATACAATCTTGAATAATCGCTATCATCTCATCAAACGAATTGGATCGGGTGTAGACGGAGTAGTATTCAAAGCAAGAGACAATAATAACGGAAACGAAATGGTTGCTATTAAAATTGAACGAGTGTCTGAACGATCTGTAAACGCTATCGATGCTATGAAGTCTATATCTCATCCTGGGATCATTCAACTAAAACATGTTGTTGTTATTGGAAATGAATGCCTTCAAGTATTCCCTTTATTGGAAACTAAACAAACTATCAATCCTCGAGATATAAAACCTATTATTACGAACCTACTTGAGATTTTGGTTGAATTGGAGGTACAACGATTGATTCATGATGATATAAAACCCGACAATATATTGTGGACTAGTGATCATAAACCCGTATTATGTGATTTTGGATTGGCTCAACGTCTTTTCGATACTCATATCAATTTAGGCCCATGGTCTGGACAAACTGCATCGTTCAGAGCGCCAGAATCATGGCATCATCAACCCGTTTCTTCAACAGTTGACGTTTTCGGTGTAGCTTGTTGTATTTATTATTATATTGCCAATAAAAATATATTTGCTCCTATTTGGTCATCGCTTATGGAGATTGATAAAAATGAGGGGAGACGAGATGATAATACCAACTTGAAGATCAAGTATTTGATGATGGTTGTATTTCCTATGGTAGCAGCTCTTCAAGTAGATAATGATGTTAAAACGTTGCTTTATAAAATGTTAGAATTGGATCCTTCTAAGCGAAAAAAAGCATCAACTCTATTGGAAGAATGGACAAATCAATCGTTTGTATTTGATAATACAGATCTTCCAAGTCTTAGATATCCTTATCCAAGTGCACGCATACTAGCTCCATCTTATAGAAAACAATTTGTTGAACGAGCAAGAGAGATGATGACTTCTTCATGGTTAACCGAACGAGATATGAAAATTAGGATCATTAGAGCAATTCATTTTCTTGATCGTTTGCGTCCAACTCATGACAATAGTGTTGATTTAATGAATGTCTTAGATTTTTTGTTTGAATTTAGCAAAGAAATAGTGGATTCTTTGACATGTGTTAGAGCATCCGCACTTATATACTCTAACGACAATGATTTCAAAGGTATATATCATTCATTGACGTTGTTTGATATTGATCCAGAGGTCAATTTTGATTTAGACCTATATTATCAAAAAGTTGTAAATGGAAGTATCAATGAAATTCAATTTGATGATCTTGAAGAAGTGTTCCAATTGTAAAAAAAAATATTATTTAAATGATAATATTTTTATAGACAAAATGTCTTTATCCGGAGAAGATTTTATATGCCCCATAACTAATGACTGGCTCACAGATGACTATCGTATACATCCTATCTATATGGCTCAAGATGGTCATTATTATAGTGGTGCAATCAAAGAATGGTTTAGAATGCAACAAGGATCTTCAACAGTTAAAAGCCCTAAGACTGGATTACCTATGGGATGGGAGTTGTTTGAGAATCCTCAACCAATAACAAGACTATTCATTGAATATATTAAAGAAAATAATATTATAGTTGATCCTATTCCGGATAAAATCTGGAAGTCCTGGACAAAGCCTACAAACGATGAAGAAATGGAAGATGATATTACATTTCATGAACTGATGGATGATCACTATGATAATATGAGAGAATTGAATGAAAATTATATAACTCGTATGAGAGATCAACATTACGCTAAATATCGACTTGTAAAACTGTTACCTATTAAGGATCTACCATCCACATGTAATATAGCTTTAGAATTTGATGTTAAAAGATCTAGTCATGTTCCTTATGAGGTGGATAAAATAGATATGAGTCAACAAAACCTTATATATGAGGTTGTAGAAAACGGTATTCATCGTCAACTATATGACGATAATTTAACTATGGATCGATATACTGTACTTATGTATAAAAATTCATATTGCTCATTCAAAATCCCCAAAACGATAGGAAAGTTATTTATTAATCGTGAAATATATACCATGGTTAATAGTCATATGAGTGATGTTGAAATAATGTTAAAAGCGTGTCCTGGAATAGTTGGTAAGATCAAAAAAATTACAAATCAAAATAAAATTCAAGTTATTGAACGTTTTAATGCTCTGGCTCATTTGGAACCAACAGAATTAATGCCATCTTTTGCTGTAGTAAATAGTCATTACTATTTGAATTTTTAAATAAATATATTTATCAAGTTATTGATAATGGAATACAAATATATTAAAATATTGACTGAAAATTTGATCCATAGGTATGGATACCAATGGAAAATTGGTCTTAATAGCGATCAGGGAGGTCTTTACATTTGTAAAATCTCTGATTTTGTTCATTGGTTTACTTTATATGACAACTTTAAATGGATTGGATATGTAACAATTCCACAAAACGCGGAAGTGGTAGAGATGGATAACAAAATCAAAGTTAGTGAAGTAGTACTTCATGATCCATTGATACCTATCGAAGAATTTATAATTAGTAATGCACTGAAAATAAATTTCAACTATCTGAAGGTATCAGATATCGAGTGGCTCATTGTAAATAATAAATCACATATAATCAACCTTCTTAACAAGTACGCATATCCTGTTTGTGAAAAGATCATATATTGGTCATGTAAAAATAATAGACTTGATGTGATCAAAGAACTTGTCAACAATGGATTTGATTTAAGTAGGGCTAAAGGTAATAGCTATATTCTACTTTCTAGAATGAGTAATTGTTCGCAGGATTTTATAGATTACCTTGTTGATAATGGCGCAGCTATTCATAATTGCGACTATTACGGATTGTGTAATGCAGCTATGACTGGTGATTTAGACCGATTAAAATACATAGTCAATCGAGGAGCAGATATCAAGGAAAGAAAAAATCATGCTTTGAGATATGCTGCAGAAAAAGGCCATATTGAGATAGTGGAATACTTAATTGAGAAAGGATCAGGTATTCATGATGAAAATGATTATGCGCTTAGAAAAGCGGCTAAAAACAATCATTACGGTGTGGTGAAACTTTTATGTGCTAAAGGAGCTCATATCAATGCTAATAATTTTGAAGCCTATATATTAGCCTGTAAACATATGAATATTACAATAGTTGAATGGTTTATTAGGCATGGAGTGGATGTAAATACTGGCAATGTTTTGTTATATGCATGCCAATATAGCAGTCTCAAATTCATCAAGTTCCTAGTAGGAAAAGGTGCTAAAATAAACGATGAATGTATAGACGTAGCAAAGAAAAATAATCGCACTAATATATCGAATTATTTATCAAATAGTTATTATATATTTTAACACAATAAATGGATTCTCGCATTGCCAAGAAGTACTTTCACATATTAAGTATGCGAATACATCTATCACAGGGTGGAACGATGCAGTTAGTAACTCGTTTATTGACTTTTTTATTATCTTCTTATTGTTACATCAATTATGTCAGCAAATCAGTGTGATCTTCTCCAAGTGATAGCCAAGGGTCGTGAGACTTTTGTTGATAATGTTAAAGACATGTGTTACTATCTTCCAGGATGGACTGAAGAGCAACTACATAATAACCCAAATGAGGCTTATAGTCTTCTTCTCGAAGAGGCTAAAGAGACAACCATGACTCTTCCAAACCAAGGGATCATTCTCTTGTTGAACGAGAATGACAATGACGATAATTACGTATCATTGTTTATCGAACCTCGAAAGAGACCATGGTCCATAGCTGAAGTTTTCAAACGCTTTGATGATTTCCAGTACCATCGACTGGACAAATCAGAGAGTGACCTTGCAAATCACTTTAAATTTATAGATGACTTGTCTACTGATCGCATTCGAGTCATATATGCAACATGTACATAAAATAATATTTTTCTTAACAACTCTACAGGATTGGGTTTCATTAATAGATTGATCCTGTTAAGATCAAGTGTTGCCCACATTTGACGTCATAATGCTATAAAGCAGTATAGGTCCAAAGGACAGACCTCTTTTTTAGATAATATATTTGTATTAATATATTTATTGTTTAGATCAATAATTTCTCAAATAAAATAATTAGACCAGGAATTGTATAACCGAATTGTTCAACAGCTTCATTGATGGCATTTTCTAGTCTATCATCTGATACGTTTGATAAATGTTCCCAGTTAGAATATAACATCATCAATATTTCGTTATAACCAGGTTGACTTTTTACTTTATCGATAAATAATCTCACTTTATCTTCGGATACACCATAACCATACATATTACCAACACGAATACTTAGAATAATACATTTATCATAATTATATACTATTTGTTCATGTGGGGTTTCAATGGTGATATTCATCTCTTTTATGTAAATCAAGTAATGCGATGTGAATGGTTGTGGATTTTTCATAAGATTTCGTCCAATAAGATTACCATTAAGTGGGCTTTTAACTTTATCTTTATCATCTTGTTTATCAAACCAATCTAGAATAGCCATACTATAGTTATGACCATCTTCAGCGCCATATATCGGATATAAATATGGATCTGGCGACAACCAATCCAATGTAATAGGACATTTAAAATCCTCTTCTTTATACAAAGTTTTTATTGCTTCAAGTGACATCTTTGCATGATTTATTTATTTATTTTTATAATAAAAAAACCAATTTTACAGGTAGGCGCTATATTCGTTTACTATAACAACACTTATTTACACTTCTGTGATTGTTATTTTTAAGACAAGTATGAATTACGCAACTGAACGACGATGCCCTTTTGAACAATAAAATGATATTATAGTAGTTGTTTATTAAACCAATCTAGAATAGCCATATGACCATCTTCAGCGCCGTATATAGGATATACATAATGATCATGCGATAAACAACCCAATGTAATAGGGTAATTGCTTCAAGTGACATCTTTTCTTAATTTATTTATTTTACAATAAATAAAATCAAATTTCGATTTAATGTGCTATTAAAAGAATATTAACAAACAATGATACTCAAAATATGAAATATTCATCAATCCTATTTTTGATTTATTAAATGAATGAAAAGATTCTTAGTTCCAATACAATCATTTATTGATATATGCCATTTTAAATCAAATTTCTTTTTAAGTATTTTAGTATACGCAGTATCGAGACTGCAAGATTTATTCGATTTTAAGTGGTTTTGAGCCATATACATAACATCATGATTCCAAAGCGATAATAACTGTGTAGCTACAGGATTGTACGGCCATCGGCATAGTACAGTAGCATCAAAAGCACCATTATAAGCCGCAATTTCTGCTTGGTAATGCTGTAGAACAGTTATCCAATGTAAGAAAAATAAATAAGATGAGAATGGATGTGCCAATGAAGCGTTCATAGTCTGTTCTATGATTGTATTACCATCTTGATCGAAAAGAATCCATGCTATATCTTTCAACATTACATTTTCTGGTTGAACCGGAGATGGACCACGAGTAGTACCAACATCAACAACACAATAATATTTTTTAGTTTCATCTCTTGGTAGTAAACGTAAATAAGGTTTCAACGGTAATATAATATCAATCAACGGTTTAATAGTGTAATTCGTAGGTTGAAAATGATGTTCTAATAAAGGCAAAGATGTTAAAAATTCGGCCACTTGATTACATGTTTTAATTGTCAGTGGCAACTCAACAGTTACTTCATCCAGATTGGATAGATTTATTTTTTCTTTATACGGTACTTTTATGGATCGATGTCTTATGTTTAAATGCCAATTATTATTATAAGATTGTTTCCATGGATATAATTTCGATTGAATCCATTCATCAGTATCAATCCATGGAATGGTATTTGGAATAGTTTTCCTATCAAACAAAAGCATCCCATGTGTATAGAATAATGACCTTGAAAAATTATGATGAATTCTTTCATGTTCTGTTTGTATATCAGGTTGATCTAAATGACTAAACAAATATGCTGGTATTAAATCTTTCTTTTTTAATGTCCAATCTATCCATGGAATTCCTTGAAAACATGTCGACATAGATGGTTTAACAGTAGGCGATGCCCAATCCTTCAATAAAAATACAGAATTTACAGCTGGAGTAGATGTTGTTGTATTATAAAATCGTCTAACAAAAAACGACATCATTTTAGATATTACTGATTTTATCTTTAATGCTATAATCGGTTTTCCGGTTTGATATTTTAATTTAAAAGTTTCGTTAAATTAAAATATATTTATGGTTTACCATGCATTTGATTGGATCATAGATAAATCAGAGAATGCAACCGATTATGATGAAATTAGAGCTTGGTGTTTAAATAGAAAATCAGAACCAGCTCTTGTGAGGATACAAGGAGTAGCATGTAATTGCTATATCGAGTTCCCTCCTGGATTTTTGTCATCAAGAAAGAATGTTGAGAATGCAGTATATTCAATAAAATCTATATTAGCTCCAAAAAGACCAGATGGTAGAAAAGATTTAGAAACTGTTAAGGAGATCCTATTGAAAGTTGATATCAAAAGAGATATTACTTTTTTATACGAAAGTCGTCCTGGAGAAGCTTTATATGTTGAAGTTGTCAACAACATGGCACTACAGCGCCTTTTGAGTATTAGCAAAAAAGGAGGCATGTATATCGGTAGAGATACCATACCGTTCAAAGTATGGGAAGCAGATATAAGCATGCACATAAAATTGTTAGCTCAACAGAGTCTTGCTTTTTGTCAATGGTTTGATGGACCATTCGAAAAAGTTCCAGACGAAGATAAAATTTCAAAATTAGATCATGAATACTATATAGAACCAAGCGAAATTAAACCTATATCATTAGAAGAAACAACATCTTGGGCAACATCTCCACGCATTTTATCGTTCGATATTGAGGTGTATTCAAGCAATCCTAAACGTTTCCCAGTAAAAGAAAGTGCGAGTGATGTTATCACCATGATTTCATGTCTATACGTACATCATGAACAGATGGATACATTACAGCGAATCATCATAGTCAATGGTGAATGCTTAGATATACCGAATGTACAAGTCATATGTTGTCCTAATGAAACTGTATTACTAAAAGAGTTTGTATCATTGATTGAACGCTTGGATCCAGAGATATTATTGGGGTTCAACACTCAAGGTTTTGATATTCCTTATATTGATCATCGAATAGGTCGCAAACCTTCGCTATCATGGGGTAAGACTAGTCGTGTACTATCTCAAACACCAAAAATTAGGCCTATGACAACTTATTCAGAAGCTTACGGTCATAAGACGGTATATCTTATAGAAAATATGGAAGGAAGAATCCATTTTGATTTGATGAATATAGTTCAACGAACTGATAAATTGAGAAGTTATAAACTGGATTATGTCTCTGAACATTATTTGGACGGTGAACATAAACATGATATATCTCCTCAGGAAATGTTTGCTATATATAAGGCTTATAAAAGCGCTTTAACCGAGGAAGATAAACGGAAAGCTATTGAAGATACAACCAGAGTAGCACTATATTGTATTCAGGACTCTGAACTTGTGTTGAAATTGTTTCACAAAATGACTGTATGGTATGGATGTATAGAAATGTGCAATGTTGTTCATTGCGTTCCTGGTGATCTATATACTAGAGGACAACAGATTAAATGTAAGGCTCAAGTTTTTACAGCCGCATACCATCAAGGCTATATTTTGGATTATGTAGGCACGGCCTACGACTATAAGGGGGCGTATGTAAAAGATCCTATTACTGGATTACATGACAACATTTTAGGTCTCGATTTTGCTTCTCTTTATCCATCATTGATTCAAGCTTACAATATATGCTATACCACGTTTTCCAGAGGCACTAGACATCGTGACGATCAATGTACTATATTCGATTTTGATGAAGATTTTGAAAAGAAAGTAGATATAGATTCTGATGAAGCTAGGGATTATATCAAAGAACAACAAAAACAAGAAGATGAAAAAGAAAAAGAAAATGAAGACGATGATGATGCTGATTCTGATCAGGAAGATTTTGAAGAAGTGAAAGTAAAGCCGAAATCTCGCAAGAAGAAGATGATCATACATAAAATAGTTCATTACAATTTTAGATTTATCAAGAAAGATATCAAGGAAGGATTGGTGCCTATGATTGTTCGTAAATTGGTGGCAGAACGTAAAGCAGTGAGGAAACAAATTGAACTGCTTAAGGAAACTTCAAATCCAGATCCATTGGTGTTGGCTATTTTGGATAAACGTCAATGGGCGCTGAAGATCTCAGCCAATTCTGTGTACGGATTTTTGGGTGTGAAGAATGGGCTTTTACCATTTATTCAAGGCGCCATTGCTGTTACATATATGGGTCGTATAAGTATTAACTTGGTTAATGACCATCTTGAGAAAAATAATTATCGTGTTATCTATAATGATACAGATTCATCTTACGTTGATGCGCAATTGAAGGATAGTAAGGAAGTGTATAAAAAAGGCGAAGAATTGAGCAAAGAAATTTCAGCTTTATTTCCTCCACCATTGAAATTGGAGTTTGAAAAACCATTTCGTATGTTGGCTATTAAACGAAAGAAATACGCTTACATGGTTATAGAAAAAAATGGTGAATTTGCTAGACATAAAAAAACAGGTGAACTTCTAATTGAAACAAAGGGAGTTACAACAGCTAGAAGAGATAACTGTAAATTTTTGACAGATACTTATTACAAGGTACTGACAAACGTTATGACATATGCACCAGTTATCCAAACAGCTGATATGATATTTAATGCTGTAGAATCTCTTTGGTATGATCAAGTATCTATCATGGACTTATCAATCAATAAGAGTCTCGGTGCCAATTACAAAAGCGAAAATGCTAGTATGAAAGTATTTGGCGACTACTTGAAGGATCAAGGTCGTCCCGCAGATATTGGCGAACGCCTTGATTATGTTATCGTTGAAAGTCATGAAAAAACGCAAGGTAAAAAAATGCGTCTTCTTCAAATGTATGTTGAGAATGATCTTGGAGAAAAAATAGATAAAAGGTATTATTTAGATAACGTCTTAACAAACCCTATAGATCAACTTTATGAGATTGGTTATAGTTATATATGGAATAAAATACCTGTTTCTGCAGCATTTAAATTTGGTAAACGCAAGCCAAAATCTCTAAGTAAAATCTGTGCTTATATATCCGATGCGTTAGACTTTGGTTGGTCTTTTTCAGATATTAGATACAAATATATGAAGATGCTACAACGATCCATGAGGCAAAATTGATTTTTATTATTATTAGTTATACTTAATTTACTTGAGTATAAAATGACTGGTGCTTTCGATGTTCGTTTATTATATTTGCCGTCTGAAATGTGGGAAAAAATCTTTTTGTATCTCGACAACACTAGTTTGCTGTCTGCAGCATTTGCATGTACGATGTTTAGGGATATAGCGACAAACGTTGCTGCCAAATACGCGTTATTCGAACAAGAAGGAGTCGTGTTGAAACATTCGTATCACGTCGGATACAAACACGCTGTAGACGAACTAATCTCTACCTGTGAGCGCAATATGAAGATCGATGTCGATGGACGTTGGTATCTTCCTCCTATTGTCATTGTTGGCGAACTAGGCAGTGGCAGAACAACGCTCTTGAGCAAGTTCATTGTTAGATTGATGACAAGAGATCTGTGGTCACCAGACATCGGAGAAAATGTTAGACACCAAAAGGTTGTTTATTGTACAAATGTAGGCAAACGCGACGAACCGCATTTTCCGCATCTGACGACACGATTGCAGCCGGATGATCCTTTTCCTGGTAGTATCACGAACTGCCAAGACGTGATAGATAACCATTTGAACCGCATCAAAAAGAGACCAGAAACAAAGTTTGTGGCAATTCTTGACACTATTGCGATAGATATTAAGTTTATCCCATCTGCAGAAGATCTCAAAGAGTGTCACAATGTTCAATATGTGCTGACGTTCGATGATGTAAGCCACGCAAATATCGATCCATCTTGGGTAATTTTTGATATGAGACCGTTTACACTCTCTCAGAGAATAGACGTGATGATCAAGGCTGGAATTTCTCACCATATGACGCAGCAACTATTCACGTCAGAGTTGACGAATTGCAGAATGTTTTGTTTGATAGCAAACACTATCGGACAACTAGAAAAGGCCGGTTTACATCACCTTTGTAATAGCATCAAAGAAAGTGCAGACATCGATAAACTTTGCCTGAATGTAATTGGAGCGTTGAGACTGATTGTGAACGACATCTCTCAACACGATGAGAATATTTTCGACATGGTTCTCTATCTGTTGTACGTTTGTAACGTCGGACTTACAGAAGAAGAACTAGTTGAACTGACAGCTAAAAACGTACATAGGGAATATACGTGTCGTGTTATCGATCTAATGAAAAACGTTACGGTCTATAGAAATGGTCTGATCTCACTCCAACCGTTCTTTAAAACATATTACGGATTTGCATCTGATGCATTACAACATCAAAGAGAACGTCTGGCCTGTTATTTCGAAGAGCAACTTTCACGATGCGTTGTGACAGACAGACTTATCTACGAACTGCCGCATGTGTTGAATGACATTGGTGATGAAGAACGCTACTTGAAGGCGGTAACCAATGCCAACTTGATATACAAAATG
>Ga0182016_10007391_pt1 | contig 11309 bp, 6 predicted proteins | sample 712S2MmetaG_FD_120491 | JGI IMG/M metagenome (GOLD analysis project Ga0182016, IMG submission 120491) | Permafrost microbial communities from Stordalen Mire, Sweden - 712S2M metaG | ecosystem: Environmental > Terrestrial > Soil > Wetlands > Permafrost | place: Sweden: Stordalen | collected...
GAATTTTAAATACTGGTCTTCCGCTTTCATCTGGCTGCCTCACGAATTGCCTTTCGCACCTGCTTTTCCTGGTAATGGCGAGCGTCCTCACCATCCCCGCCGCTCAAAATCACGGAACCGCGCATCCGGCTATGACGAAACTTGCGATGCGACCCTTTGCCGCCCGCCACAAGCGCGAAACCCGCTCTCGTCAAATCGGAAACCAATTCGCGAATTTTGCGTGGCATTTACGCTGCTCTTAATACCATAATGTGCGAATCCCAGTCAACGAGGGTCGTGCCTATTATATTTTGCCGGCTAAGGCTTGCTCTCCGCGACGGGGACGGGTTCCTCCTCTTCCAGTTGGACGAGGCGGCCAAAGCGGGGGATTTCAGGCCAATACCAGGCTACCGCCGCCACGACTATAATCGTGGCCACTCCGCCCGAGACCACCGAAAAAACCGGGTTGACCAGGCTGCTGACCAGGCCGGATTCAAACGCGCCGGCTTCGTTGGAGGTGCCGATAAATAGATTGTTGACGGAAGAAACACGTCCCCGCATTTCATCCGGGGTGAGCAGTTGCACCAGCGTGTGGCGCACAATGACGCTGACGTTGTCCGCAAAGCCGCAGATGAAAAGCATGAGCAGCGACAGCCAGAACCAGCGCGAAAAGCCAAAGCCAATCGTCGCCAGGCCAAAAACCGTGACTGCGATAATCAGCGAGCGTCCGGCCTGGAGCATGGGCGGGCGATGCGCCATGAAGAGGGCGCAGGAAACGGAACCAACGGGCAGGGCGGCTTGCAAAATGCCCAAGCCTTGCGGGCCAACATGGAGAATGTCCTTGGCATAGACTGGCAGCAGGGCGGTCGCGCCCCCAAAGAGCACCGCGAACAGGTCCAGCGTAATCGCCCCAAGGATAACCCGGTGATTAAACACGAAGTGGAACCCGCCCAAGACCGTGGCCTTGGTGAACTTTTCTTTGGGGGCCGGTTTATGGTGGGCGCGCACGAGGGAAACCATGGTCAGACAGAGAAGGGCCGCCAAGCCGTTGGCCACATAGACCATGACAGCGTGGTGCGTGAGCGCAATGAGGGCTCCGCCGGCGGCCGGACCGGTCACGGCGGAAAATTGAAACGTGCTGGACGACCAATTCATGGCCAGGGGAAACTCCTTTCGCTCCACCAGTTGGGGCAGAAAGGAAGCGCTGGCCGCCCAGAGAAACGTGCGGGCCACGCCCGCGACGGAGAGGCAAAGGTAAATCCACCAGACCGGGGCCTGCCGCCAGGAAATCACCGCCAATCCCACCGAGGTCATCGCCAGCACCGCCTGCATGGCAACGATGACTTTCTTGCGGTCGTAGGTGTCGGCCACGTGCCCCGCCGGCAGGGTCATGATCACTTGCGGAAGAAACGCGGTCAATCCCACCAATCCCAAGGCCAGGGAGGAGCCAGTCCGTTCGTAGATCTCCCATCCGACCGCCACCGTGAGCATTTGCTGCCCAAAGGAGGCCATGAAACGGCCTGTCAAATAAAATAAATAATCCCAATTCCGCAGGATCGCGTAAGGGTTTGTCGCGCGCTCCATTACACTTCGATCCTTCCCTCAAACACGAACTCGGCCGGCCCGGTTAAGGCCACGCCGGCAAAGTGGCCCTGCTCACGGCCAAAACTCACCTCCAACATGTCGCCGCCCTGCACCTGCACCTGCACGGGAGAGGAGAAGCCGTGCAGTTCCGCCGCGATCAGCGCCGAGGCGGTCACGCCGGTGCCGCACGCGAGGGTTTCGCCTTCCACGCCGCGCTCGAATGTGCGCACACGAATGGCCTCGGGGCCCCGCACCTGGACGAAATTCACGTTGGTCCCACGCGGGGCAAAATGCGGGTGACGGCGGATTTCCGGGCCGAGGGTCTGAACCATCGCCTGGTCGGCGTCTGCCACAAAAAGCACCGCGTGCGGCACGCCCGTATTGAGCGAATGGATGACCGCCGGCCCGCTGCTCAGGGACAACTTCTCGCCCAAACGCAGATTCACCGGAGCGGTTAAATCCACCGTTACTTTGTCACCGGCAAAGCGGGCGCCAATGATGCCGGCCCGCGTCTCGAACCGGAAATCCGCGTCGCTCCCAGTCAGGCGCCGGACATACCGGGCGAAGCAGCGGGCGCCATTGCCGCACATTTCGGCCGAATGACCATCATTATTGTAAAAGTCCCAGGCCCAGTCCGCCCGCCCGGACGCGCAGGGGACCAGCAGAATCAATCCGTCCGCGCCAATGCCGCGATGCCGGTCGCATAACCGCGCGATTTGTTCAGCGGAAAGCTCGATCTCCCTGGCCCGATTGTCGATCAAGACAAAATCGTTGCCCGCTCCGTTCATTTTGGCGAAGGTGATGACCATGAGGCAGGGTAACAATTGCCGCCCCCATGTTCCAAGTTGAAACTGCCACCGCCAAGTTCAGCCCCAATCCTTAGCGACAAGATCAAACTTTGCTCGAAGGGGTGAAGCGTTATTATTCCGGGGAGCGCGGTCGTCTCGACCGCTTCCGTCGGCGTCCCGCCGACGGAACTGCCGAGCGGGTCGCGCTCCCCGGAAAGTTGCTAAGGATTGGGGAGTTCAGGAGAGAATTGACTCTGCTGACGGCAACTGACTTCCGCCGCTCGCGGAACCGCAAGCGCTCCTGATTCCAATTGCGCATTGCAGGCAATAAGATTATCTTGATAGAGGTGAGCGCACAGGAAATCATCGAGCAGATTAAGTCGCTGCCTTCAACCGAACGGGCCGCTGTGGCCAAATTCGTTGCCGAACAGGACGATTCCTGGATTCCGGACGAATTCAAGGAAGCGATGAAGGATGCCGAGCAGGGTCGTTGCGTGGACATGGAAACAGCCTTGTCTCAAGTGCCGCCCCCGCGCTTGCAATGATCTATCACTTCCGGGCGACCGAGAAATTCTGAACGAGTTTCTACCGGCTTACCCCGTTGCAGCAGGAATCCTGTCGAACAGCTTGGCGGATCTTCAAGGACAATCCATTTGACAAGCGATTGCAAACGCACAAAATTCACCGTCTTTCCGCCCGTTATGGCAGGACGGTTTATGCGGTGGCCATCGAAGCGGACTTGCGCTTACTTTTTTATCTTGATGGACAGACGGTCACGTCTCTGATCGTCGGGACCCACGACATCTATCATGGTTGAATCTCACCCAATTGAACCTCGTCGGCGAAAGCGCTGTCGCGTTTCCGAAGCTGCAACAGTTCCGGCAATTGACGCGGAAAGTGCAGCGCTGGGAAGAGCGGAACAAAAGCCTGGTCATCAAAGAAGCTGAATTAGTACTGCGTGCACCGGGGAAGGGGCGGATGGAGGCTCGCTTGAAAATGAACTCTGCGCTTGCTGAAACTGATGGATGGAAAGTCCCGGATGCCTCCCCTATGGTGTTCGGCGGGCTTTGGAAATATTCGCGTTAAAGGTTTGATTCAGGCAGATGGAACAAGGCGCCAAGCCTTGATAATCAAATTCGGGATGACGTGTGAGGACTCCTGACAAATAGGGTTGTCAATTCCGAGCCAAGGTGCTTTCAATCGCATTCACATATCTTCATATCAGGATACCTTGATTTAAACGTTGCAATCTTTTCAAATCGGCTTATCATCGTGGCATCGTGGAAGAGCATCTCTCTCAATCTTCGGTTCGGGTCCAGGGGCTATTGCGCCTGCTGCGCGAACGCATTGTCATTCTCGACGGCGCCATGGGCACCATGATCCAGGCGCGGCACCTGGGCGAAGCGGATTATCGCGGCGCGCGTTTTCGCGATTGGCCGCGCGACCTGAAGGGAAACAATGATCTGCTTAATTTGACCCAGCCGGAAATCATCCGCGATATTCACGCCCAATACTTGCGCGCCGGCGCGGATATTATCGAAACAAACACCTTTAACAGCACGACCATTTCGATGGCCGATTACGGGCTGGAATCACTCGCGCGGGAGTTGAACGTGGCCGGGGCGCGCAACGCCCGCGCCGCCGCCAACGAGATCATGGCGGCGGAACCGGGGCGGGTCTGTCTGGTGGCGGGCGCCCTCGGCCCGACGAGCAAGACGGCCTCGATTTCAGGTGATGTCAATAATCCCGCGGCGCGCGGCGTGACGTACGATCAATTGGCCGCCGCCTACGACGAGCAGGCCCGCGCTTTATTGGAAGGGGGAGCGGACCTGCTCCTAGTCGAGACCGTTTTTGATTCGCTCAACTCCAAAGCGGCGCTCTTTGCCATCGCGCAGTTGTTTGATGAGGTCCCGCCGGTGCCGGTGATGCTTTCGTTCACCATCACGGACCTGAGCGGGCGTACGCTCTCTGGGCAGACCGTCGAAGCTTATTGGAACTCGGTTTCGCATTTTCCGCTGTTGAGCATTGGCATCAACTGCGCGCTCGGGCCGAAGGAGATGCGGCCGTTCATTGAGGAGCTTTCGGGGCTGGCCCCCATTTATGTCAGCGCTTATCCCAATGCCGGACTGCCCAATCCGATGCTGCCCACCGGCTTTCCCGAAACGCCGCAAACCCTGGCCCCGCAGTTGGCCGATTGGGCCGCCGCCGGCTGGCTCAATATTGTCGGCGGCTGTTGCGGGACGACGCCGGGGCACATTCATTCCATCGCCACGGCGGCCCGGGCCTTCGCCCCGCGCGTCCCGGCCAAAGTCGAGCCGTATTTGCGGCTGAGCGGTCTGGAAGCGCTGACCATCCGGCCGGAGACGAATTTTGTCAACATTGGCGAGCGGACGAATGTCACCGGCTCGCCGCAATTCGCCAAACTCATCCTTTCGAGTCAGTACGAAAAAGCGCTGGCGGTGGCGCGGCAGCAGGTGGAGAACGGCGCGCAGATCATTGATGTGAACATGGACGAAGGCATGCTGGACGGCGCGCGGGCCATGACCCACTTTCTCAATCTCATCGCCTCGGAGCCGGACATCTCCCGCGTGCCGATTATGATTGACAGCTCGAAATGGTCGGTCATCGAGGCCGGTTTGAAATGTGTCCAGGGCAAATGCGTTGTCAACTCGATCAGCCTGAAGGAAGGGGAGGAGAAATTCAAACAGCAGGCCCGTCTGGCGCGGCGTTATGGCGCGGCCGTGGTGGTGATGGCCTTCGATGAGCGCGGGCAGGCCGACACCTTGGAGCGCCGCCAGGGCATTTGCGGGCGGAGTTACAAAATCCTGACCGAGGAGTGCGGCTTTCCGCCGGAGGACATCATTTTTGATCCGAACGTTCTCACCGTCGGCACCGGCTTGGAGGAGCACAGCAACTACGCCGTTGATTTCATTGAAACGGTCCGCTGGATCAAGCAAAACCTGCCGCGCGCCAAGGTGAGCGGCGGCATCAGCAACATTTCCTTTTCCTTTCGCGGCAACAACGCCGTGCGGGAGGCGATGCACAGCGCTTTTCTTTATCACGCCATCAAAGCCGGGCTGGACATGGGGATTGTCAACGCCGGCTTGCTCGGCATTTACGAGGAGATACCGCCCGATTTGTTGGCCCTCGTCGAGGATGTGCTGCTCAACCGCCGCCCCGACGCCACGGAGCGGTTGATCAAGTTCGCTGAAACAGTCAAATCTAAGGACAAGGCCGAAGTGGTCGAGGACGCCTGGCGCGAGGCGCCCGTGGAAAAGCGTTTGGAGCACGCCTTGGTCAAAGGCATTGTCGATTACATTGAAGCGGACACGGAAGAGGCCCGCCGGAAGATTGGCCGGCCCCTGGCCGTCATCGAAGGCCCTCTCATGGCCGGCATGAGCGTGGTTGGAGACCTTTTTGGCTCGGGCAAAATGTTCCTGCCCCAAGTGGTCAAAAGCGCGCGCGTCATGAAAAAAGCGGTGGCCTATCTGCTGCCTTACATGGAAGAGGAAAAGCGGGCCACCGGCCAGGGCCGGGCCCAGGCTAAAATCCTCATGGCCACCGTCAAAGGCGACGTTCACGACATTGGCAAGAACATTGTCGGCGTCGTGCTGGCCTGCAACAATTACGAGATCATCGACCTGGGCGTGATGGTGCCGTGCGAAAAAATCGTGCAGACGGCCCGCGAGCAAAAAGTGGATATGATCGGTTTGAGCGGGCTGATTACTCCTTCGCTCGATGAAATGGCCCACGTGGCCCGCGAGTTGCAGCGGGAAGGGTTTTCGGTGCCGTTGCTCATTGGCGGCGCGACCACCAGCAAAGCGCACACTTCGGTGAAAATCGCCCCCCATTATCAGCAGCCCGTGGTCCACGTCCTGGACGCCTCCCGGGCCGTGGGTGTGGCGGGCAATTTGATCAGCCCGGAATTAAAGCCCGCGTTCGAGGAAAAAAATCGCGCGGAACAGGACCACATTCGCCAGCAACATACCGGGCCGCGGGCCAAATTGCTTCCCCTGCCGGAAGCCCGCCGCCGCCGCCCGCGCCACGAGTGGCCAACGCAAGACATCGCCGTCCCTGGCTGGCTCGGCGTGCGCACGCTCGATACCGAGGCCGGAACCTTCGCGCTGGCCGACCTGGTGCCGTTTATTGACTGGTCTCCTTTCTTTCACACTTGGGAATTGCGCGGTCGTTACCCAGCCATCTTGCAGCACGAGAAGTACGGCCAGCAGGCCACGAAACTTTTTGAAGACGCCCAGGCTCTTTTGCGCCGCCTGGTCCAAGGCAATTTGCTCCGGGCGCGCGGTGTCTATGGGTTTTTCCCAGCCCAATCCACCGGCGATGACGTGACGCTTTGCGCGGACTCCGGCCGCCGCGAAAAATTGGCCACATTTCACTTCCTGCGCCAGCAAATGGAAAAGCCCGACGGCCAGCCCAATCTCTGCCTGGCCGATTTCATCGCGCCGGCCAACGATTATATTGGCGCGTTTGCCGTCACCACCGGTTTGGGCGTGGACAAATTGGCGGAGGAATTCAAAGCCGACCACGACGATTACAACGCCATCATGACCGAGGCGCTCGCCGATCGGCTGGCGGAAGCCTTCGCCGAATTCCTCCACAAACGCGTCCGGGAAGAGTGGGGTTACGGGCGGAGCGAGAACCTTTCCATCGAACAATTGATTGAGGAACAGTATCGCGGCATCCGTCCCGCGGCGGGCTACCCCGCCTGCCCGGACCATACGGAAAAGTGGACTCTCTGGAAACTGCTCGACGTCGAAAAAAACGCCGGCATTCGGCTGACGGAAAGCTGCGCCATGTGGCCCGCCAGCAGCGTGAGCGGCCTCTATTTTGCCGACCCTCGCTCCAAATATTTCGCCGTCGGGAAAATCGACCGCGACCAAGTGGAGGATTACGTCGCACGCAAGGGCGTGCCGCTCCCTGTAATCGAAAAGTGGCTGGGGCCGAATCTCAATTATGAACCGGCCTCAACCACCACGACTAGCAAAAGATGAACAGTAGCGGCGCCGTTTCGCCGGGCTGCCTCAGGTCAGCCATCCAGGCTCTTGCGGACAGTTTCGAGGATATGATCTGTTGGGCAGGCCTTCTGAAGAAAGTTCTGGCCCTCCTGCAGGAGTAGCTCGCGTCCGGCAATTTCCGCGCTGTAGCCGCTGATGAAGATGACGCGCAATTGGGGGCTCCTCTGGAGCAGTCGCGCCGCCAGTTCCCGGCCGCTGATTCCTTCGGGCATGACGATATCCGTCAGCAGCAGGTGAATAGGGCCAGAGTACTGCTCCCATATCCGTAACGCCTCGACGCCGTGTGCAGCCTCCAACACTTGGTAGCCGTGTTTTTCCAGCACGGTGCGCAGCAACAGCCGCACTCCCCGTTCGTCCTCAACCAGCAGAATGGTTTCTGTGCCGCCGCGTGGTTTGGGCTTCACCATGACTTCGCCCGTTAACTCAGTCGCTTCCTCGGTGGCTGGGAGAAAAACCTGGAAGGTTGTGCCTCGCCCAATTTCACTTTCCACGGCCACTGAGCCGTTATGTTGTTTGACAATGCCGAAAACGGTGGCTAAACCGAGGCCCGTGCCCTTGCCGGGTTCCTTGGTGGTAAAAAACGGCTCAAAGATCCGGGGCAGGTTCTCCGGCGCGATGCCGCATCCTGTGTCTGTGACGCGTAGATACACGTGGCGTCCCGCCACGGTGTCGGGGAGAACGCGGGCCTCAGCCTCAGTAAATGTTCTTTCCCCCGTCTCAATGGTGAGCTGGCCGCCGTCCGGCATGGCGTCGCGGGCGTTGACGATGAAGTTGAGCAGCACCTGGTCGAGCAACCCGGGATCGGCTTGGGTCGGCAAGACGCCCGGGTGGAGGTTGAGGAGCAGACGGACGTCCTTGCCCAGGATGCGTTGCAGCATTTTGGTCAGACTGGTCACAACCTCATTCAAATTCACCTGGCGAGGTTGTATGATCTGGCGGCGGCTGAAGGCGAGCAACTGGCGGGTGAGGTTGGCGGCGTGTTCAGCGGTGACACGAATCTCCCGCAAACCTTCACGGGCAGCCTCGGGCAGATTCTCGGTCATCGCCGTGAGTTCAGTCTGCAATGTGATGGCCGCCAGCATGTTGTTGAAATCGTGCGCCACTCCGCAGGCGAGCTGGCCGATGGCCTCCATCTTTTGCGACTGGCGGAACTGGGCCTCGAGCTGCACCTCGCGCGTCACATCGCGTTTCACGGCCACATAGTTGATTACATTGCCGGCGGCGTCTCGCACGGGCGAAATGGTGGCTTCCTCCTCGAATAAGGCGCCATCCTTGCGCCGGTTAATGAAATGGCCGCTCCAGATTTCCCCCCGGGCCAGCACCTCCCTCATCCGGCGATAGTACTCGGCAGCATGCTTGCCGCTCTTGAGGATGCGGGGATTCTGACCAAGAACCTCGGCACAAGTATAGCCGGTGGTTTTCTCAAACGCCGGGTTGGCGTAAAGGATCGTGCCCCCAGTATCGGTGATGATGATAGTCTCGACCGACTGTTCGACCGCCTTGGCCAGACGGGCCAACGATTCCTCGGAGCGCTTGCGCTCGGTGATGTCGCGAAAAGTCCAAATGCGGCCGTAATAATGTCCCGACTTGTCCCGAACAGGCGACGAGTATCGGTCCAGAATCGTCCCGTCAGCCAATTCAACTTCATCCCGGCTGACTTCGTCGGGATGGGAATTTAGATAGACGACTTTCTCGGTAAATTGTTGGGGGTTCTTGGTCTGGTTCGCGACAAACTGAATCTGCAAGGCATCATCATTGTGCTCAGCGATAGGCGGGGGAATCTTCCAGAGTTCATTCAACCGCTGGTTTTGGAGAATTTTCTTTCCCTGGCTATCCACCACCAAAATGCCGTCCAAGGCGGAGTCCACCTGCGCTTCAAAGAAAGCCGTTCGCCAGCGCAACTCTTTCTCGGCCTGCCGGCGTTCTTTCTCGCGCCGGCTGACTTCCAAGGCGAAGGAAACATCCGCCGCCAATTCATCGAGCAATCGCATCTCCTCTTCGTCGAAAAAGCCCGGAGTGTCGGCGTAGAGGCTGAAGAGGCCGACGACCTGGCCCTCAACCTTGAGCGGAAAGCCCCCCGAGGACTGATAGCCGCGCCGCAAGGCTTCGTCCCGCCACGGCAAGTAAAGCGGGTCGTGTGCGATGTCATTGCAGATGGCGTGTTCGCCGGCAAGGAGGCAGCGGGCCCCAGGTCCGGTGGTTTGTGTCTTGTCCCGCAAGTTGATTTTCACCAACTCAGTATATCCTTCCACCATGCCGCAAGAGGCGACTGGTTGCAGTTCTTGGGTTGCTGGGTTGACCAATCCCACCCACGCCATGCGAAACCTTCCTTTCTCCACCGCGATACGGCAAATGGCCTCCAGCATCGCTTGCTGGTCTTTCTCGCGCACGATTGTCTGGTTGACGTTGCTCAACACGGACGATACGCGGTTTAGCTCCCGCAGCATACCCTCCGCCCGTTTGCGCTGGGAGACGTCAGCCGCGAGGGCGCGATTCGTCTCCTCCAGTTGCAGCGTCTTTTTCTCCAGTTTGTGGACGAGGACTTCGCTGTACTCCTTGAGCAGCACTTTTTCTTCCCCTAACGAGGGCTTGGGCGGGGTGAGTGCCCCGGCCCGCCCGGCCGCCAGCACACTCCGAATGCGCGCCACGAATAATTCTGGTTCAGTGGGTTTCAGGATGAAGGCGTCGGCTCCAAGGTCCAGTGCCAGTTGTTCGTCTTTGGGCTCGGTGTAGGTGGCGGTGTAAACAACGAACGGAATCTGTTTCAATCGCGCGTCGGCTTTCCAAGAACGCAGCAGCATGTAGCCATCCATGACCGGCATGAGCAAATCCGAGATGATCAGTTCCGGCGGAGACTGGCGCGCCTTGGCCAGCGCCTCGGTGCCGTCCCGGGCCGTATCCACGGCGCAGCCGTGGCTGGCCAGCAGAGCTTGGAGGTAGTAGAGATTCTCTTCCTTGTCATCAACGATCAGCACTGGTGTCATGCGTTTTTTTGGTTGGGGATGGAGGACCGAAGCGCGTAATCTCAGCTACGAAAGTCTCAGGGTTGATCGGCTTTTCAATATAGCCACTGCAACCGGCGGCCAAGGCTTTTTCCCGGTCACCAACCATCGCATAGGATGTCACGGCGATGATGTGGATATGGCGCAACGATTCGATGGAGCGTAGAGCGCGCGCGACGGCGTAGCCATCCATCGAAGGCAGTTGAATGTCGAGCAAGATAATGTCCGGGAGCAGAGTCTGTGCCATCTCAATGCCGCAAGGTCCGTCGGGCGCGGACGCCACATTATGGCCCTGCTGCTCCAAAAGAAACGTCGCCAGGTACCGGTTCTGCTCGTTATCCTCGATCAACAGGATGGTGAAGCTCATAGGTCGGATAGCTTTGTCAATGGAAGGGTAACAGTAAACTCGCTTCCCTGCAACCATTGACTGGCGGCAGAGATTTCGCCCCCCATGAGCGTCACCAGCCGGCGGCAGATCGCCAGGCCCAAACCCGTGCCTTCGTGCTGGCGCGCGAGCCCGGCGTCGATCTGGCGAAAGGGCTGGAAAAGCGAAGCCAGGTCCGCGGGCTTGATGCCGATGCCAGTATCCGTGACGCGCAAGCGGACGGCTGGCTGTGGCGCGGCGGCCGGCGAGGGCCGGTAATCGGCGACCAGCTCAGCGGTCAGCGCCACTCGTCCATGATCGGTGAACTTGATGGCGTTGTTCAGCAGGTTGAGGAGGATTTGTTCCAAGCGACGCCGGTCGCTCACCATTTGGCTCAATGAGGTCGAGACCGTGGCGTTCAGCGTCAGCCCCTTTTTCTCCGCCAACGGCTTGAGCGAGGCGGTCACGCGCTCAATGGCCGCGGGCAGGTCGAACGGCTCGACGCGGACTTTCAATTGGCCCGCCTCGATCTTTGATAGATCGAGCACGTCGTTGATTA
>Ga0182016_10007394_pt1 | contig 11306 bp, 7 predicted proteins | sample 712S2MmetaG_FD_120491 | JGI IMG/M metagenome (GOLD analysis project Ga0182016, IMG submission 120491) | Permafrost microbial communities from Stordalen Mire, Sweden - 712S2M metaG | ecosystem: Environmental > Terrestrial > Soil > Wetlands > Permafrost | place: Sweden: Stordalen | collected...
AGACTTGAGGTATTTGAAAATGAGAACTTTGACTCAAAGTCAAGCCTCCAAATAATTGAAGGTTTCCCCCACCTGCAATTTTTGAATTGGTAAAGCACAAAATTCTGCATCACATAGTAGGCACCGCACGCATACGAGTCGTTGAATTCTGCTTTACGGCTTCTCAGTGCCGAATGCTCGCACCTCACGACTCAACCGGCGCTGATCGTCGCGACTTCCCATCGTCAAAGGCGATCGATCCGATTGGGAGACTTTCGAGAAGCTTCTCAGTTGAACGTGGACACTTCACCAAGCTAATCGATACTGCGTCTTTGGCCCGTGTAATGGAGCCTTTTGACGCGTTCCGGAGTGTTGACAAATTCTAAAGTTACGAGCCGTAACGCTAGATTTGGTTAGGAAGGATGTCGAGCATTGATTCCTCGTCTCAACAAACCAAATCAATCTGCCACATATAGATCGTGGCCAGATTCCTCCAGCCGGTCCTTTCGAATGTTATTCGAAGGTCGACCACGATACAGGAGGTTGATCGTCTTCGCAGACGCCCAACTGTTTGACTCGCTCGGCGCAGGTTGGAGCAAGGTGTGGCTGCTTAACGGACTGCTGGCGCTTCAAGAGGTGACTAGATTCCACTATCTCGACGGAAGACTGCCGAACGGGATTACTCCATCGATACATACACCAGTTCCCATCGCGCCAGGATGGATCGTTTTCGGGCAGATCGTTGACGGTGAACCACGATCGGTAATCACCTGCGGACTTCACGGAGACTCAATTTCAAGTCACGGGTTATTCGGCAATCTTGCACGCGTCGTCATCAATGACACTGATAGCTCGGTCTACCAGGAGCTGAGTTCTGATGTGGCGAGTAAGAAGAGGAGCGACGACGCCACTGCCCTAATGGCGGCACAAGCGCTGGGCGCCGATATCTATGTCACGGACCGCGAATACCTACTCGAACGCAGAGATCGATTTGCCAGAGATGTAACAGTTGTCAATGTTGACGAGGCTCTCGCCGTGATTGGTTTGTATCTCAGAACGCAGGGTCGATATGTGACATGGAACTCCGCACCCGAAGGTTCAACAGAAGAAATTGGGCAGACCATCTATTTCAGAATGGGAGTTTGGGAACTCTTACCGTCGTGGTGGCGATGGCGCACGGCAATCGCCCAGCATGGCGCGCTCACAAACAGGCGTGGAACCCTGGGCTTAGAATTCACCGTGATTCAGCGACTTCAATCAGTCTTACGCGAGAGAGATCACCTTCACGTACTCGCAAATAGTCCTCAAGATGCAGTAAGCGATGGCGAGGTTCTAACGTGCGTCGATACTATCCTCTCGCAGATGATGGCTGCGTGTGACGTGACCGCGAGAGTTGCGCACTTGGTCGTAAGGCCCGACATAAACTTCAGACAATCGGGGTGGCAACGAGCGACTTTCGTGGACAAAGTTCGATTGAAAGTGCCGCAGTTGGCATCGCTGTTCGACCGCGGGGAGAAGTCGTGGGCGACGATGCGTCTACTTGCCATCCTCCGGAACACGATTCATGATGTCGCTATCGGGGCGGTTGGTATAGCCGACACGGGGACTTATCGCCGGGACAGAATTGCTTTACAGATAACGGATGACTCGTCCGCTGGAGAAGAGAGTGTCTCGTCGCTGATCCAATTGCTTGGAGGAGCTCGCGAATGGGCGGTTGAGAGATTCTATGACGATGAATTACTTTTCGACCCAAGGGTTCTTGTCGAGAAGTTACTCTTCTACGTGATCGAGGTCCTAAATCTTGTTATGAATATCACACCAGTGGAGATTCTGGGCGGAGTCTCTTTGTCGGAAAGTGACACTGAAGTGCCAGATGAAACAAAGGTGGCTTTCTTCACCAAAATGAATCGCGAAAGTATTCGATGGCAACTTGGTATCTAAGAAACCCTTCATCAGGAGAATAAAATCTCACGAAAGTCGGTCAACCCCACAAGAGTCCATGCTCATCTCCACTTCATCAAATCAAATCTCGCGCCTGAGTCATTCGGTGACTAGGAGCGCTCCCCATGCGAGTCATCAACTTTGACTGTGAAACCTCCGGCGCTCTCTAGAAGATTCACTGGCCTTCCAAATGAAGGTGGCGTCGGACATGGAAGGAAGTCGAATAGTGACTGTGTGACACTGAAGACATATCTGCCACTCATGCTCGGTACCAAGACCAGTCCCCAACGAGGCCGGTGCTCGATGGCTCCTCCATTTGCGGCGGCTGCTTCGGCCAGCCGTTCCGGTTCATGATTCCAAAGGTGCAGTTCCTGACCATCCACCTCGATGACAATCGATCCGTCAAGTCGGCTTTCAATAAAACGTGCAGGAGTGGATAAATTTTCGTCGTCCTTGAGCCCCTTTCCGATCTGAATCCAATGAGGATTGTGGCCGGGCCTAAAAAGTCCGCACATCTTCGGGGGACGTATTCCTGACATATAACCTCCATCGCATGGCATTCGCACCTTGCCGAAGCAGGTTGCGGCGATGTCGCCGGGCCATGTCCCTCGATCGCTCTTGATGTTGGGGCTGATCGTAGCAGTGCGAGGTGCAGGCCGATAGAGAAGATTGAACGAGATGACGAACGCGTTGTGTAGCAACTACGCTTCCTGACACGGTTGAGCACATACTTGAAGAGGACTGGGCTGTCGAAGCGCAACTTCGAACAGTATCGGCTGAACAATGGGCGGAGCTCTGGGCCATTGCAGAAGCGATATCAGAGCTCAAGACCCCTGGCGAATGGGGAGGCGGTAACGTCATCGATAAAACGGACGATGGCCACAACGTCCGCGTGATGCCCTACATGATTTATGCTCAACCAGTCATTCGATACGAACAACTCTTCTATGAGATGGAATTGATCGTCCCTTATGCAAAAGTTCTGGATCACAACAGAACGGTCAACCAACTCGATTGGATAGATTCGGCATCTATTTCAGATGTGGTGCGATTCAATAGCGCCATCATTCGGGGAGAGCATTTTGGTGAGGGTATCCTTGGAGGTGCTATTGAAGCCGGTGCCATTGCCGCCATCGTCGAGAAGATAAAGGAATGGCATGCAAGTAATGTTTCCGCAGGTGAAGACGCATCAAGTGAGTTCGTCGCTTGGATGCGATCATTTAGGAATGGCTGCCGATGGCAAACTGCGAAGTCTGGGCCACCTCACGAGTACACCATTCGGGAGTGGAGGCCTGGGGCCAGTAACGACTTCGAAAGGGCCGCTGCTGGGATACGAGAGTTTGGATACGCGCAGGCCTTCTACCGGCATACATACCTTTACTTCAACCTTGACGGATTCAAGTACTGGACCATGGGTGAACCGCTCTCCGAGACGAGCGTACTCAATCGCGATCCAATCGAAAATCGGTACGAGTTTTAGCCTTGAGGCGTAAGAGTGCGGCAGTCTCTTTGACCAAAGTCTGACTCCAATCTTCTTAGGTCACTTCGCCTCAAAGCCCAGCTCAACAGGATCCCAGATTTTCTCGCAAAGTGCTCGATAGAACTTCGTACGCTCCTTGATCTGTTCTGGACTCAGTTCGTCTTGTGCCAATGGAGGGGTCAGCGAAGCCCATGAAAGGCGAGTTCGCAAGTTGGGGTCCCGTTCTGGACCAAGCGGACTCGCGATCCTTGCCAATGCATTGTGCTGGAGATAGTGGGGAATCTTCTCTTGCACCCACATATCGTTCAACGATGCATTGATCGACTTCGGGAGCAGCAACAGTGCACCGAAGGCATTCCTCGACTCTTGGAACTCCTGCTCGCTGGCGAACTGATCAACGTGGCGTTCGAAGTGGTTGGCCCAAATGTGTTCAACCTCGAAGGGGTCAGACAGGTTACGTTCAAAGTACTCAGCCCACTTTGGGGTTTTACTTGTCGAAGTACCATCGCCCGCCTCCGGCTCCGCCATGTCCTTCTGACCCTCGAGCCAAGCAGTGATCCGGCCGAGGAGGTACTTAACATTCGGCTTGTTCCCCAAGTTGAGACGGAAGCTCTCGACGGCACTGAAGTCCCCGGAAAGCTCCGAAACCTTCGCCGACAAGATTACCTGAATCTCGGCTACCGACTTATCCCTCAATTCCTTTGCCAGATTGAACATCTGGAAGTACATCGGTGAGTAGCCGAAGATCTTGTAGTTGACCATTCTTCTCGCGATCAGCAAGTCCAGGTACTTCGCGATCAACTCGGCCTTGTGGTGGAATACGTCGTCGAGATCCGCCTTCGTCGTCGCCGCCAGGATCACCAAGTACTGCAGTGTGAAGTTGTTGTGAGCATTGAAGTACACATGGGCCCATTCGATATCGAACGTGGAAGAGACGTCCATCAAAGTCGCGTAGCGCTTGGCGAAGTTCGGCATATCCTCGTCGATGAATTGAGCGAAGTCGTCCGCGTGTGTCAGGCCCAACCGAACCGCGTTGTCGCGAAACCACTTGTGAAAGCTCGTACCAATCAGTTCGAAGTCCTTGGCCACCGCGCCCTTGTTGCGTTCTCGCACGCTTTCGGCGTACTTGGCACGAAGGAGTAGCTTCATGAACTCAGCGTCGGCATTCTTGTCAATCGCCAGAAGTTCAGCAAGTGTCTTCTTCCAGGTGTGTGAGGCAGCCGCGGTCTGTTCAGCAGTGTTCATCTTGGACAGCACGAAACTCTTGAGCATATCCATGTTGGTGAGCGAGAGTCCCCGGTCATTCATACTCTCAAACACCTCGAGTGCCATATTGCGATCAATCGTCTCGATCTCCACGAGTACCACTCGATGCAGCAACCAGTCGACGAAATAGATGAGCGCCTGGCCCGACAACTCATCGTCTACTAAGAACTCCTCAATTTCGTGATATCGCTCGGCGATGGCCCGAGCACTGGGATCCTCCTTTGACGAGTCGAAGTCCTCCCCGACGAGCAGGCTCTGCATCACGGCATTGCGATCCTCAACGTCGATCGTGAAGTTGTTCTCTCCATACTTGGACGAATAGACCAACTTCTTCAATTCGGACGCCTGGTCGTCATCGGGGGTGACCCGGGACAAGTTGAGCAAGAGCAGACTCACAGTCGTCATTCGCTGTTGTCCGTCAACGAGGAATATCTTCTCTGAGGTCACGTGGGTAACGATAGGCCCGAGGAAATACGGACGGTAAGTAGCCACTTGGATTCGAGAATGTGACTTCTCGAACTGATTGAGAAAGCTCCTAGTCAAGTCCTCGAGCAACTCATTCAGGTTGGACTGCTTCCATGCATAGTCGCGCTGGTAGAAGTCGACTCCGTAGTGCTTCCCGAAGAAGAGTTCGTTGATGCTCTTGGCCTTGCCGTCAATTACGTGTCGCTGTGCTGCGTCGGTCACTGTGTTACCCAAAGCCTTTCGTCATCTTCTGGAGTCCAACCAAATTGCATATCTCGTTGCCCCAACTACTAAGCCAGAGTTACCCAGTGAGAGTGACTCAGCGGTGATGCGTTGAGCTGATCTCTGAGACCCGACCAGTTGGGAAGATGTGTATTCAAAAGACATTGGAACCTTCGACCGTGACTGGGGTCGGCGAGGTGAGCAAGTTCGTGGACCACGATGTACTCAAGGCATTGTGGGGTCTTCTTGGCCAACTCGGTGTTGAGCCGAATGGTTCGACTGGCCGGGTTGCAGCTTCCCCAGCGCGTCTTCATTTGTCGGACGAAGAGCCCCGAACATGTGACACCCAACTCCTTTTGCCACTTGGTAATGAGTGGCGCAGCGTGCTCACGGAGTTGGCCGCGGTACCAGGACGACATCACAGAGGCCCTCATCTCTGTGGTCGTGCCCGGACGAACTCGGAGAACGAGGTGTGAGTGATCGATGGTGACCGACGGGGCCTCGTCGACTTCGATGATCTTGAGCAGATAGCGCTTGCCCCAGAGATAGTGGCTCTCTCGGTCCAGGTAGTCGCGGGCGGGTTCTCGTTCTTGGAGTCGGAGGGACTTCTGGTTGGTCCGAATCCAGTCGAGCTTGGTCAGAGCGAAGAGCCGGATGGCCTCGAGGTTCAGGGACTCGGGGGCCGAAATGCGAACGGCACCGGTTGGCGGGTAGACGCTGAGGTGAATGTTCTTGATGGGCTTTCTACGAACTTCGACGGGAATGTCGCCCACGGTAACGAGTTCTGGCATCAGAACTCGCTCTGCTGGCGGAGCACACGGAACATTGGTTCGACCAGGGCATCGTCTGCCAGGACCTCGAAGAGCGCGGCCTTGATCTCTTGTTCCTTCCTTGTATTGCCACGCCAGTCGGCCTGACGGACTCGGCGGACGGCCCCATCGATGCGCAGAACGGTCTCGGTTCGTTGCTCGTCCGAGTCACCGGGAAGATTGTTGAACAGCGCCCTGGTGCCCGGGGTGGTCAAGACGTCGGGCACGGTGTCGTCAGTGCCCTTGTCGATCTGCCTGACCAGGTCCTCGATCTTCTTTAGGTACTGGGCATACTCAATCTGCTGGGCCTTCAACTCGGCGACGATCTGGGCGAGCAGAGTCGACATCTTGTCGTAATAGGCCGGGTCACTGAGGTGGCGCTCGACAATCGTCGAGCGCACGTTGTTAGTTACCGTCTCGGCGACAGCGGCCTGATTGGACTTGATCGAAGCGGGCAAGGTTTCGATGGCGTCGAGGATCCCCGTCAGGGCGATGACTTCCATCAAGGGCATCGTGTCGAATGCGGTGACTACCACCGGAGCCTTCGCCTCAATGTAGGTATCGATCAGGTGACGCATATCGGCTTCGTAAGTCTTCGTATCGAGCTTCTCGTTCGACGCATTCTTGATGGTGTCGCGCAGCTTGACGTAGTGGTCAACGCGCGACTTGATGTCGGCAATTTCGGGAGTGGTGAATCCCGCGCCAGAAAGATCGTCGGCAACGCTCGCGTAGGCGCGCACAACGCTCACGATCACGGTGTAGAGGGCCTCTCTGAGGGGTTGAGTCCGCGCGAGATCGCCTTCGAGCTCGACGTTGCCGCAGAAGTAGTGGATATAGTCGAGCTCGCTCTTGGGAGGTTCAACGTGCTCGCACACCCCGGCCGCTACCTCGAGAGCTCCGAGAAGGCGTCGCCGTCCTTCCTTCAAGCGGTCCTGAGCGGTGACTTCGGGGCTGACGCCACCGTCGGAGTCGTCGAGCTCGGAGCTGTAGACGGCGATGGAGTCCTCGACCTTGGAGAAGAGGTCCTTGTAGTCGACGATGTTGCCGTACTGCTTCCAGTCGCCACTTACCCGGTTGGTCCGACAGATCGCTTGGAAGAGACCGTGGTCTTGCATTGTCTTGTCGATGTACTCGTAGGTGCAGTCCGGCGGATCGAATCCGGTCAAGCACATATCCACGACGATCAAGAGACGCATCCGGGCGGGCTCATGGACAAATTGGTGGCGGACTTGGTCACGGTAGGTCTCGCCCACTGACTTGTCCGGAGAGGAGTCTCGGCCCTGGAGCAGATTCTCGTAGACGGAGTAGATGTACTCCTTGTCGGTCTCATTGTTGGCTCCCGTCTCTTCCAGGGTGATGTCCGAGGCCCGCGGATCATAGGAGGTGACCAGGCCAACCTGCCCCTTTAGCGTGGTCTCCTGGAAGAGGTCGAAGTAACGGCACGCCTCATAGATATTGGATGCGATGAGCATCGCGTTACCGAGGTAGTCAGGTGCCCTTAGCGCCGGTTTCACGGCGAAGTCGTATTCGATGTCGGTCACGATCCGGCCAATGCGCGACCTGGAGCTACGAACCCGCTGGAAGGTGCCCCACTGGCTGCGCAGCTCGGCGCGCTGCCACTCGTTCAGTCCTTGCGTCTTGGTCTCGAACCACTCGTCGATGCGTTCAGGGTTTCCGAGAATCTGTTCGACGTCGCGGGCCTCGTAAACGAAGTCCAGAACCACGCCGTCCTGGACGCCTTCTTTGAACTTGTAAGTGTGGATATAGTCTCCGAAAGCCTCACGTGTCGTCTGGTTGTCCTTCTTTAACAACGGGGTCCCGGTGAAGCCGATGAAGACCGCGCCCGGCAACAGGGCCTTCATTGTCTTGTACAACTTGCCGCTTTGAGTGCGGTGGCATTCGTCGACAAATACGAAGAGCTCACCGACCGCAAGAGACGGTTTGGCAGCGAGTTCTTCGATGAAGGCATCGAAATCGTCAACCCCGCGTTTGCCGAACTTGTGAACCAAGGAGCACATCAACCGCGGAGTGGCCTGGGAGAGATTCGCCATCAGGTCGGCGCCACTATTGGTACGCAAAATGGGCTCACCGGCGGCGGAGAACACGCCATCGATTTGCTTGTCAAGTTCGTCACGATCGGTGACAACCACCACCCGAGCATCGGGATTGGTCCTCAGGATCCACCTGGCGAGGAGCACCATCACGATGCTCTTACCCGAACCTTGAGTGTGCCATATGACCCCGCCTTGATACCTCTGGGCGTGGTCTTGCGCGGCCTTGACGGCGAAGTACTGGTGGGGCCGTGGAATCTTCTTCTGTCCAGCATCGAACAGGATGAAGTCTCGCATCAGCTCGACAAGTCGAGCTTGATTACACATCTTGAGGAGGTATTTGTCGAGTTTGATGCGCGAGTCGTCGCGCTCATCTTCCTTCCAGGACGCGTAGAACTTCTCAGGGGTGTGAATCGTTCCGTAGCGGAGACCCTGGGTGTCGTTACCAGCGAAGAGGAGCTGGGCGGTGGAGAAGAACCAGGCGTTGAACATCGGCAACTGGTTGGAGAGGTTCTGGCGGATGCCGGCGCCGATCGAGACGCGGCTGTTCTTGAGTTCGATGACCCCAACGGCGATGCCGTTGACGAATAGGACGAGATCAGGCCGTCGTTCGTGGTCACCGTTGAGAGTCACCTCCTCAGCAATGGCGAAGTCATTCCTGGAGGGATCCTCCCAGTCGATGAAGTCGACGGTATCGAAGGGTGTGGCGACGCTGGCCTTGATCTGATGACCGTAGCGAAGAAGCTGGTAGACCGCCTTGTTGTTGTCGTAGAGTTCGCGGTTTGGATTGTTGGCCTCGTTCCAGAGCGCGCGGATGGCTCGCCCGGCGACATCTTCGTTGTACCCGACCTTCAAGAGGTGTGCGAGCAAGAGGCCTTCTTCGACGTTGGAGTTGTTGGGGCGATCCGCCCAGTCACCCAGGTAGTCGTATTCGAGTTCCTCGTTGAACAGCCTCACGACCCGGTCTTGGGTGATGCGTTCTGGGGATCCGACTTCGCTCATACCAGCCGCGTTCGTCCAGAGAGCAATTCTTGCGCCATACCCTGCTTGAGATCGCGAGTCTTAGCGAGCCGCCTCTCGAGAGCTTCAATCAGTACTGAAGCGTCCGAAATTGCCGCTGTAATTGCCTGTTGCTCCAATAGCGTCTGCGGAATACGTATTGGTAACGACCTCAGGTCATCAATCGAAATACCGTGGACCGTACTGCCCGCTGAGATCCTCACTAGTTGATTGGCCTTTGAGGCAATTAGTAGTTTCATAAACTCTGGAGTGACGTCGTCCGTTAGTTCCAAGTACTTCATATCCTGATTGATTGCGACTTCACAGTTGTAGATGGCCGTAGCACCAACAAGAATCCTTGTGCATATGATTAATCCCCCCGCGGGGACAATTCGTGTCGCTGAGTTCTCGAGACCCTCCCGAGTGATGTACTCCTGAGTCCGGTTGGGATCAAACGACGAGAGGTCTTTGACTGTGCACCAGGGAATATCACCGCCCCAGTATTCGGCCGTACCTCGACTTGGCGTACCGCCTCCTTTGATCTCCCGGACCACGTCGCCCAATCGAAGATCCCTCCATGCCTCTTCATTATTACCTGAAGCTGTCACGAGATCCCCAATCCGTGGAGATGTTCTCCCACTCTTCGAATCAGATCACTGATGATCTTGTCCTGGGAGGGAATCGTCGCTTGATAGCGCTTTTCGAGTTCAAGGATCCGAGTAGCCAACGCAAGCTCGGCACCAACCAGGGCGGTCGATAGATTCGCCTCGACTCGACCGAGCCACTTGAAGGAGACCACCAAATCCTTCACCGCGACTTCCGTCAACTCGGCATATTTGTCGGCGAGCTTCTTGTCTAGTTCCTTCACCGCGGTCTTGATCGCATCCTTCAGGCTCGTCTCACAGATCAGCAAATCCTTGTACCGGGTGATGGCCGCGATCTCCTCTGAGATGTCGGGATCATTCGAGTTCTCCTTTAGCCACTTCGTTACCTCCTTTAGCGTGATCTTCACCTTGTCATCTGCGAACTCCGCGACATCCTCCAAGAGTCCACCCTCTGCGGCATGCTCTTCCTTCTCAGACTCAAGACCCTGCTCGACGGTCTCGAGTTCTGTCGTAAGAGCAGTGATGGCGTCACGCTCGATCGGAAAGAATTCTTCCACCAGAATGGATGCGGGAAGTAGGTCCGACCGGAATCTACGACGTTCGATGAGGAAATCGGCTACTTCGACCCAGACAAGTTTGTTGTCCCTATTGCGCTGCTGGGTGATTTCGCGAGGGGCTGCAGCGTCCACCCAGCCGTCGGCGGAGATCATATAGGCGTCGTCCTGCATGGTCTCGGCCCAGAATTCCATCAGTCCCTGGTAGATGTCGTAGGGGTCAAGGAGGCCCACGTCACCGAAGGCTTGCAGGAGAGACTCCGAAAGGCCGACGATGAGCTTCTTGGGGCTGTCGTCCTTCATATACGAGCGAAGGACCGGCTCGTGGACGCGTCGCCAATCGGCCAAGGTCGACTCGACCGCCTTGCGGAAGGCGATGAAGTCGGGGTGAACCGAGATTGTCGATCGGACGTCGGAGTCCGGAACACAGAGCTGCTGATAGCCAGGCCGGTCAGAACGCTCAAAAAGTTGGGAATGCAAACCCGGCATCACGCGCCAGTACTTCTCGAGAGATTCGATGTCGCGGTCGGGAATGCCACCCTTCATATGAGCTACGACGTCTTGGATGTCCTCGGTTTCCACCGAATCGATGTAGCGCGGGATGTTGAGGTTGTAGTCGTTTTTCGGATCGGCTATGTCGGTCACCGGTACCATTTGGGCGAAGCCTGGAACGTCGGTCTGGTGGCGGTAGGCATCGATGATCCGGTGGATGTCCTGCTCGCGGAGGCGGTTCTTGTTACCGTCCTTTTGGAACCCCGAAGAGGCGTTCACCATAAAGATGCCCTTGCGAGCCGAAGCGTCCTTCTTGTCGATAACCACGAGGCAGGCCGGAATCCCCGTGCCGTAGAAAAGGTTGGCAGGGAGACCGATGATGGCTTTGATGTAGCCACGCTGGACCAAGTTACGGCGGATAACGGCCTCGGCATTCCCGCGGA
>Ga0182016_10007395_pt1 | contig 11303 bp, 11 predicted proteins | sample 712S2MmetaG_FD_120491 | JGI IMG/M metagenome (GOLD analysis project Ga0182016, IMG submission 120491) | Permafrost microbial communities from Stordalen Mire, Sweden - 712S2M metaG | ecosystem: Environmental > Terrestrial > Soil > Wetlands > Permafrost | place: Sweden: Stordalen | collected...
AGGTCGAGGCGGTGCCCGCCTATGGCATGGCGACAATCTGGGACGGCGATATCCTGATCTGGGCGGCGAGCGCCCTGAACCGGCTTAAGGCCGAAGGGCGCAACGACCTGCCCCGGGAGCTTAAGACAACGGCTTATGATCTATTACGCTCGATCCAGCGCGACACGGGCGGAAAGGGCTATGTCGAACTCAAGGCGGCCCTGGACCGGCTTGCGACAACGACGATTTTCACTTCGATCCGCGCCAAGCGCGGGCGCGATAGCCGGTTCAGCTGGCTGGACTCGTGGAGCGTTGAGGTCGACCCGATCACCGACAAGCCCATTGCGCTCAAGATCACCCTCTCCAACTGGGTCTATGAGGGGGTCATCAACGAGAAATCAGTCCTGACAATGCACCCAGACTACTTCCAGCTTTCCGGCGGGCTTGAGCGGGCGCTCTACCGTATCGCGCGCAAGCACGCCGGCGATCAGGAGCAGGGCTGGACCTGCCGCGTATCGCTGCTACACGAGAAGTCGGGGTCGGACAGCGCGCCAAAGGAGTTCGCGCGCATGCTGCGCAAGATTGTCGAGAACAACGATCTGCCAGAATACGACCTGACCTTCACCACGGCCGGAGACAACTCTTCGGCGGTACATTTCATCCGCCGCGCGGCGGCCGAAAGGGCTCAAATCCGGGCCGAACTGGAGGCGGACTTCGCCAAGCGGGCCCGACGGACGCGAGAAGACAAGCGAGCCGCCGAGATCGATGAGCGGGCTGAGCCCTTTTTGAACCGCCGGGCCACGCCCGGTCAGCACTAACGGTCTATCACACACCCCAACCACGAGAATCCATTACTTACAATGGCTTGCGCCAGATTCATGAAGTGCAGCGAGACGCCCGATACACGGGGTTTCGCCCACCACAGAGTCTTTCGAAGCCGCAGGGATAGTTAAAATCGGGTTAAATCGTGGTCGTCGGACTCACTTTTCGACAGTCGAAAGCCGTGGGGTTGGGCCAGGCCGTCTCTTGCGGTGTCCGGCGGGCCGGACAGGGGCGTTTATCGGGGGATCGCACACCCGTCCGGGCGCAAGACTGACTCCGCCCGCCCGGGTTTCGGGGTTTCACACACCGATGACGCCGTGTCGGGGGAACGCCCACCTGTCCTCAGGCCCGGGAGTCGGGGTTTCGCACACCGTCCAGAGCCGGCGCGGCCTGTGGATAGGAACGGGGGAACGCCCACAAGCTTGACGGGGGATCACCCTCGCCACCCACGGGGGAAGGGACACCCTCTGACGGGATATCGCCCACCCGCCTGTTCGCCAACCGGCGGAAATCATTGATGGACTAGCTGCTCTCGCGCCTCTTAACTTGTCTAACCTTCTCAATAACAAAAACACTAACGGCCAAGCCGACGCCCGCGTCGGTCAAAGGGCCTTGGAGGGGCCCTTAGACCGGCGCTTGAGAGACACAACGACCGGCAGAGAGGATCCCAACGCCAGCGGGTCCATAAGCGACTAGCGGCCTCCGTGCCCTGGACCGAAGCGTCCAAGCACCCAAAGGAGCGCCAAGCCCGCGATCACCGACAGGGCTAGCAACGCCGCCCAGGCTGCCGCTGACCTGCCTCGGACGGCCCACCAGGCAGACCCCAGGTCCCCGAAAGGCCGCCAAAGGCGCCCACGGGCCGCCCTGGCGGATTTAGCGCGGTCAATCCGCGCCAGGGCGTCGGCCGTGGCCACGACAATCGCCGCGGTGAAGATTTCGCGCTCCTCGGCCATCGCCGCGCGAAGCTTTGCAGCCGCACCGGATGACCGGGCATCGGCGTCGGCCGAGAGCCGCTTCAGCGCGGCCTCGTCCTCGACACGGCGCGCCGCCGCGGCGGCAGCGCCGCCGGCGCTGGCATCTGCCAGCGACCGCGCCATGGCCTGCCGCGCCTCGTCCAGCATGGAGCGCAATGCGGCCATCTGTTCCTCGTGCTGGGCTTTGAATATCTCCCCGTACAACCGGAATACGCCCAGGTACTGATAGAGTGGATCATTGCCCGGGACCGCCAAGCCGTCCTCGGTCAACCGCTTCAACACCAGCCTTCCGTCCAGATACTCGCCGCCAGCCGACCGGCCGACCTGCGCCAGCCATTCGCGGGAGAGGGGCTCTCCCGACGCCGGCGGATCAACGGGTGAAAGAAGACGCCCGTTGAATCCCCTAGCCGCCGGATCTTGCGGCGCTTCGACTGCCGCATCGACGGCCATCACACCAACTCATTGGCGGCGAGAACCTTATCAAGCAGATCGAAGATCTCCTCTTCCATCATCTCGAAACGGCTAGCGACCGGGATTTCCGATGCCCGCGCCAACCTGCCTTCTTTGAAAGTCTGCTTGTCCCGGATGATGCGGTCGAAGTCGCGGCCGAAGGTCGTCGCATTCGGACCACCGAAATCGGGAAGCTCAATGACGAATGCGCGCTCAGACAAGCCTGCTTTGGCCAAGGCATCGTCAACAGCGATGCGATCTACAGGGCCAAACATCGGGTTAAGCCACGCGACGACAGGCGACGACTTAAAGGTTCCTGCCACGAACCGGAGACCGTCCATCGTGTCACGGTGCGCCTCACCTGCCACGACCACAGAGTGCAAGATCATCACGCGTTGCATCCGTTCAAGGGTCCGACCCAGCTTGTTGGCCGCCATGTAGGAGGTGATAGGCTTGAACCCACCGGCGCCATTGTCGATGACCACATCGCGGTTCGAGCCCGCGATCTCCTCAACCACCAAGTCGAACTTAGCCTTGTCCACGTCGCCACGCACATCCAGGTCGATATGCTTCACTCCGAGGCCACGCCACCCCGTGAAGGTACGGTTGGAGGAGTCCGTATCGAGGCAGAGAGCAGGCCGCCCAACATGGTCCTGCAGGTACTGCGCCAACAGGGCGACAGACGTCGATTTGCCCACGCCGCCTTCGGCCTGGAGCATCATATGAACTTTGAGCATGTGGTCCTCGCTGAAACCGGCCCTGGCAGGCCGTGTCTGATCAATCGTCAACTAAGGGGTCTCGCTCTTTGAAGAGCGCTTTTGGATCAGGGTCCTCATAGGGCACGGTCATCCATTTAGGCAGTGGCCGACTGTCAGCCTTATTGGCTGGCGCCGGCCCTTCGGGATTCTCAATCACCAGCACTTCCCCCGCCGGCTTCGCCGCTGTTCCCGCTCCCTCGCGGCGCGCCTTCACCTGACGGGCGAAGGCTTGCCTTGTGACGCTCACGAGCCCGGCTTTGCTCAGAATACGATAGACGGCCGTGACGGTGAGCTTGTTGTTCAAGGCCTCCTCGATCTCCGGCCAATAGGCTGCGACCGCCACCAACGCGGCATTGCGCGCACCCTGATGGGCCTCGCGGACCTCCGGGCCTGACGGACTGAGCAGCTTCTTGACGTCGACATTGGGCATGGCTTCGCCAATACCCGCAAAAATATGATTTGTCATCACACGTGTTCCGCCACGTTCCTTTGTGTGCTTTCAAGTGCGCGTGAGTTCTCCCAGATGTCCATTCAACCATATTGGGTTCCTTTTGGTTCGTGCGAGTTCCTATGGGTGCTTAAACCGCCTAATCTTGACAACTCGAACGTGAACGAACAAAACGGGTTGCTATTGGAACAGTAGATAAGCACGGCAAGATAGGTGATGTTGGCCAACAGGCCACCATCACAACCTTATTCGCACCCTTCGTGGGCTCAATGGTTTCTTGCTCTGCGAGGCCGGTCGCTACCGCGACCAGACGAGGGAGCCGCGAGGGGAGGGGATGGTGGACGAGCGGAAAAAGCGGATTTCCCCTCATGTTCTACGGGTCGTTGTTTCGGCCGGAGAACGAGATGCCATCGCGGCCAACGCGGACCGCTTGGGCATCAGCACGTCGGCGTACCTTCGCGCTCTTGGCCTCGGCTATCAGCCGCTCGGACACCTCGACAAGGAGGCGGCCGACAAGCTGCTGCTGGTCAATGCGGACCTCAGCCGGCTGGGGAACCTGCTCAAGCTGTGGCTGTCGGATGACGCCAAGCTGCGGGTGTTTAAGACCGGCGAGGTCGTCGCCCGCATCGGTCGGGTGCTGCCGGCGATCCACGCCAACCAGGTGCAGATATACGAGATCCTGCAGGGGCTGATCCGGCAAGGCTCCCCCATACGCTCGCGTCTTCTGGGAAAGTCGGGGGCGCCCGATTGATCGCGCGGAAAGTGCCCACGCGCGAGTCCCAGGCGAGCAACTTCGCCGCCCTCGTCCGGTACATCTCCAACGCCCACGGTAAGGAGGAGAGGGTAGGGGAGATGACGATCACCAACAGCGTCGCGCAGACGCCGGCGGAACTTGCCCAGGGCGTGGTGCTCGGCCAGCTTCATGCGCGGTCGAAGTCGGACAAAACCTACCATCTGCTTTTGTCGTTCCCCGCCGGCGAGCAGCCTTCGCAGGAGGTGCTGGCGCAGATCGAACAGCGTATGTGCGACGCGCTGGGCTTTGGCGAGCACGAGCGGATCAGCGCGGTGCATCACGACACCGACCATCTGCACGTCCACGTCGCGATCAACAAGATCCACCCGACGCGGCTCACGATCTGCGATCCTAAGGGCGACTTTCGGATCATGGCCAAGACCTGCCTGGAGCTGGAGGCCGAGTTCGGCCTGATCGCCACCAACCATGAGGCCGCAAAAACGGTCGGGCAGGGGCGGGCGGAGGACATGGCGCGGATCGCTGGGCTCGAACCCCTGCGAGACTACATCGCCCGCACATGCTCGGGCCTGGACCAGGCCGCGTCATGGCAAGCCGTCCATGACCAGCTCGCCGCGGCCGGACTTACGATCAAGCCGCAGGGCGCAGGCTTGGTGATCCTCGACGGGCAGGGGAGGGGCGTCAAGGCCAGCACCGTGGCGCGCGATCTCGGCAAGGGCCGCCTGGAAGCCCGTCTGGGGCCATTCTCAGCCGCGGTCGGCGACAGGCCAGTCGCATCTCAGGTCTATAGCCCGGCGCCCTCTCAACGGCGCGATCGGCCGCCGCGGGCGAACACCAAGGATCTGTACGCCCGCTACAAGACAGAGCAGGCGGCCAGCTACGCCGCACGCACGGCCACTTCGGCCGCTCTGACCAACCAGGTTCGTGCGCAGCTGGCAGCGCTGAAGGCGCAAATCAAGGTCCATCGCAGGCTGATCAAGCTCGCGCCGCCGGGCGGGCCCCGCGCGGCCATGCGCGCGGTCCACGCCGGCACGCAAAAGGCCGCTGTGGGCAAGGTCCTGGCCGCCCACAGGGAGGCGCGCGTGCAGCTGCGATCCAACGGACGCGCCATGGGCTGGCTGGAGTGGCTGCAGGCCCAGGCGCTGGCCGGCGATAGCGAGGCGCTGGCGGCATTGCGGGACCGGCCGAGGGCCAATCCTCGGCCGAAGGCTGGCGTCGAGGCGGGCCAGGGCGGGGCGGCCCTGCAGGCCGACAGCGTGACCAAGACCGGCGTCGTCATCTACCGCACGGCGGATGCAACCGTCCGAGACGATGGTGATCGTCTGCACGTCTCGCGAGGGGTGCAGGACAAGGGCGTGCTTGTCGCCTTGCAGATCGCCAAGGGACGCGGGGGCGGCATGTTGAACGTCAGCGGCGACGCATCATTCCAAGCCCGTGTCACACGGCTCGCGGCCCTGACCGACCCATCCATCCGATTTGCCGAGCCCGCCCTGGAGCGCCAGCGCGCGGCCATCATCAAACAGCTAGAGGAGGCCCAGCGTGGCGGACGATCCAGACCTGGACATGGACGAGGTGGAGCGAGCCTTGGCGGCGGCCGAGGGGACGATCCAGGGGTCCAGCGAGGCCGGGCCGCCCCCGCCCCCCGACGCGCCAATGGCGCCCGATCGGACCGAAGCGCTGTTGAACTCGCCCGGACGGCCGTCCGAATCCTACGATCCGGATCTACCGAATTGGGCGTTGGAGACCTCCAACGCCAAGAGAAAGCCTGGCAGTGGCCTAGCCTGCGTGACCTGTCCCGAAGCGGTCTGGATGAGTGGCGCCGAGGAGCTGCAAGCCTTCTGCCGCGTGCTGCGCGCGATGACCTGGTCGACGCGCGAGGTCGCGCCGATCCTGATCGAAGTTTGCAACGGCAAGGAGATGGCGATCATCGCGATAGAGGAAGCGAAAGCCCGCGAGGATACGACGGACTATTCCCCGCCCAGCCGATGACGCCGGCAGAGGCGTACATCGCTGAGCGCAACTCCAAGCGAGACGATGGCATGAACGTGCCGCGGCACGTGCCGTTCAAGGCCGATGCCAAAGAGCTAAGCTTTGCAGGGGTCCGCAACGTCGACGGCCAGGCGCTGGTCCTATTGCGTTCGAACAAAGTCATCATGGTCATGGAGATGGATCAATTGTCAGCGAGCCGCGTCGCGCGCATGAAGGTTGGGGACCCCATCCGCGTTCAGGATGGGATCGTGCAGGGGAGGGGGAGGACGCGGTAGCGGAACTCTCCCAGGCAATGACATCCTGGTAGCCCCGCCTGCGCTTCCTGTCTGCCAGCCGGGCCGCCGCGGTCGTGGCGGCCGCTGAGCTGGAGAACCAATCGGAACGACTCTGTCCGCGCTTTCCAATTCGGCCCCACACCCGAACAAGCAGGTAGTCGCCGAACAGCGAGCGCTCAACGCTGAGGGCGTAGAACCTCGCCAAATTGCGGCCAGCGTCTCGGCGATGAAGAAGGGCCATTGGCGTCTCCAAACCAGCACGCCAAACGATGCCGGTAAGCTACGTCAAATACGGTCGCAAGTCGGGCGAACAGCCGACACAGGGGGTGGCAATTGTGACGGACCAGAGTTGTTGTCCATGAAGAGCAACGGCGTTGCGAATCCGCGGGTGAGGGATGGTAAGCTGGGCTATGCCCGCTCTTCCTGCCGTTCCTATTCTGCATGCCTTGTGAGATGGCCTGGACGACGCATTTTTCTTGGATGCCTTAGTCAGCGTCCGGCGGGCGATGTCGGCGGGCGGGGTGGTTGAAATTCCGATTGGGAGACAACCGCAGGAGTCAGAGAAAGCGTTTCAACTCGGCCTTTGCCAAGCTATCTTCAAACATGGTTCATGAGCTTCCCCGGTCTCGAGCGCATCGCCAAAGGCGCGGGTCCCCAGGTTGGATCTGGGTCCTGGTCATAGCGCTAGCCGTTGCTGCGGCTAGCGTCTGGCTTGGCATTCACCACTAAAATTGGCGGCCGGATGGCCGAGGCGTATGGGACGCAATAGCCCTCCGGTGCTTCGGTGCATCGCCGGAGGGCCGATCGGTTGGAGCTAGCCTCAAGGGGCGGTCTTGACGCGGGGTTTGCGGGCGGGCTTTGCAGCGCTCTTGGCGCCCCGGCCAGAATTGCCGAGACCCATGGATTTGGCCAATGCCGAACGGCTGGCCGAGTAGTTGGGGGCCACCATCGGGTAGTCCTTGGGCAGGCCCCATTTGGCCCGATAATCTTCGGGGCTCATGTTGTACTTGGTCCGAAGGTGCCGCTTGAGGCTCTTGTAGGACTTGCCGTCCTCGAGCGAGATCAGGAAGTCCGGCGTAATGGATTTCTTGACCGACACGGCAGGCTTTTGGGTCTCTGCCGCCACCAGCGTGACCACGCCGGACCCGATGCCCGCCAAAGCATTGTAGATCGTGGAAATGATCGCGGGCACATCGCTGACAGCGACCGCGTTGTTGCCCAGGTAGGCCGAAGCAATATCGGCAGTCATTTCCAGAAGGACGGACTTGGTGTTCTCTTCGGCCACGGCAAAGCTCCTTGCTTATTTGAAGGGCTAATTATCCGAGCATCTTGAGTATGGCAAATGGAAGCCGCGAATCCATTCTCTGCAACGACAGATTTACATGTGGCCGATCAGACACGCTGCCGAGCGGACGCGAGCTCGGGGAACGTCGGCGTCAGGCCTGACCCCCGCGGAATTGATGCGGGCCCAAGGGCATTTCATGGCGTTCCTATCGAGCCTGCTGGAGCGGCGAGGCGTCTTGGCCAGTGGGGAGTTGGCCATGCTCTTGAACCTTTATGCGGATGTGATCGCGGAGTCCGAGCCTGGCGAGGCCGCGGTCCTGGCCTATTGGGCGGCGGTCGCGGGGAACGCGATTCCCCATTAAATAGGCCATACTTGGCACGTTAACTTGCCATGAAGCGTCTAAGAGGCCATATTTGGCCCATGCTGAAAACTGCGCAAGAACAGCTCCAGGAGCTTGGCCGCGCCATCCGCGATCGGCGGATCGCCCAAGGCATGTCACAGCTCGAGATTTCGGAGCGATCGGGTGTGCCGCTCCGAACGTGGAAGCGACTGGAGGGCCAGGGGGAGGGCTCGCTGCGCCACCTCATCCAGGCCGCAATCGCCCTGCGCTGCGAAGACAATCTGACTTCGCTGTTCCCAGCCCCTGCGGCCGCCTCGATGGACGAACTCCTAGCGCGTCAGGCGGCCACGGCGACGCCGAAACGGCCGATGCGCGTGCTGCGCGCGCGGGCGCGGGTCAAGTCTCAGGTCAAGCCGTGAGGCTGGCTCCAGGAACACCCCTCAGCCTCGCGTTGGCTTTCGACCCGGCCAAGCCGCCGATGCCGGCGGGCCGGGTGGCGATGGACGGCGGCCTCGCTCAACTCGAATGGTCTCGCGAGGTCCTGGCGACGAGGCTCCCGGTCGCCGCGCTCTATTATCCCCCCGAACCGGGCCTGCAGGCGGCGCGCGGCCGCGCCTTCGACGGTCTGCAAGGCTTCCTCGCCGACAGCCTCCCGGAAGGCTGGGGCCGCTGTCTCATGCGTCGCCGCCTTGAAAAGCTTGGCGTCGATCTCGCCACCCTGAGCCCGCTCGACCAGCTCGCCCTGGTCGGCCGTCATGGCCGCGGTGCTCTCGTCTATCAGCCGGCGACCACCCCGGCCGAGGATGTGAAGACGCTTGATCTCGACGCCCTGGCGGCCGAGGCCGCCGCGATCCTGGCGGGCGAGGAGGGGACGTTGGCCGACACTCTGGCCGACCTGGCCGGCGGTTCCGGCGGCGCCAAGCCCAAGGTGCATGTGGGTTTCAACGCCGAGGGCCAGGTCTCGGTCGGCGAGGGCGAACTGCCCACCGGCTTCACCCCTTGGCTGGTCAAGTTCCGCGCGCCGAACGACCCGCCCGACATCGGCCCGATCGAAGAAGCCTACGCGGATATGGCCGAAGCCGCGGGGCTCGTGATGAGCGAACACCGCCTCATCCCCGCGCGCCAGGGGCCCGGATATTTCGCGACCCGGCGGTTCGATCGCACGGACGGCGGCGGGCGACTGCACATGGTTTCGCTTGCCGGGGCGGCCGAAGCCCCAACCGAGCCTGGGATAGTCTCATACGACACCTTCCTGCGCGCCACTCAGGCGATCACCCGTCGAAAGCCCGATGTTGAGGCGGTCTTCCGCCGTATGGTGTTCAACATCCTCGCCAGCAACCGCGACGACCACACCCGCCAACACGCCTATCTCATGGACGCCGGCGGCGACTGGCATTTGGCGCCGGCCTACGACCTCACCTATGCGCCAGGGCCGGGGGGCGAGCACTACCTCGACATCGAGGGCGAAGGCCGCAATCCGACCCGCGTGCACGTCCTTCGGCTGGGCGCCCGTCACAGCCTCGGCGCCAAGGCAGTTGCGGTGATGGTGGATGAAGTCCGGGCCGCCGTGGCGCGCTGGCCCGCGCTCAGTGAGGCGGCCGGGGTGACGAAGGCGTCAGCCAGCGAGATTGCAGCTGCGCACGCGCGGGTTTGGACCGCGTTCGATGTTTAGTAGGCGTTGTCGTTCAGGGCCCCGAACGACAACCAAGCTAGGTGAATTTTTGACTCAAAGCGGTCCTTGGGAGAGTCCGATTCCTGGCAGGTCGTCTTCGATCCCTGATGGTGGGAGGGTGCGGCCTGGGGGGCTTCTATTGATTGGAGCTCATCATGGCACAGCGAGACCTCTTCCGCCCCATACCCCGGCCTTGGAATTCCGGCCGGATCATTGGCGCCAAGCCGCCGTTCAAGCCCAAGCACGTCTGGGCGATCCGCCAACAGCTAAAAGCGGCCCGACGACTCCGCGATCTTGCCCTGTTTGATTGCGGCATCGACGCCAAGCTGAGGGGATGCGACCTCGTCAAGCTCAGGGTCAGCGACGTCGCGCCTGGCGGCGTCCTGCGCCAGCGCGCCACAGTGATCCAACAGAAGACCGGCCGACCCGTTCCATTTGAGATAACCGACCCAACCCGAGAGGCGTTGGCCGATTGGTTGAAGTTGCGCGGTCAGCGCGCCGACGACTGGTTGTTTCCGAGCCGTAGCCGGCCGGGCGATCACATCAGCACCCGCCAATACGCCCGGCTGGTGGGCAAGTGGGTTGCGATGATCGATCTGGAGCCGAAGGCCTACGGCACCCACAGCCTGCGCCGCACCAAGGTGGCGCTCCTATACAAGAAGACCGGCAATTTGCGGGCCTGCCAGCTCCTGCTGGGTCACAGAAAGTTGGAGAGCACCGTGCGGTACCTGGGCATCGAAGTTGACGACGCCCTTGAGCTTTCCGAGCAGGTCGATCTGTGACCTTGCGCCCGCGGCCGCTCACGCCGTCGCGGGCGCCTGACCAGGTCAACGAGGGCGCCCGGAACCGGACCTTGCCAAATTCGCAGAAGGGGGGCGAACGGACGTGCCGGATCAGGCGCCGCTCCCCTCAGTCGCCGACCCGACTCCAGGACAGGTAGGGCACCTCGTTCTCTTTCAGGAAGGTCTCAACACGCGAGGCGTTGGGACCCGAAAATCGGCGCCTAATCTCTGTTAGCAACTTCTGCCTGACATTCAGCGCGAGCATCAGCTTGGGGACGTCGTGGGCTTTGACCGTCCAAGCCCATTCGTACTCGTCGTATCCCCAGAAGGCTTCCACGCCCTCTCCGATGTCTTGCCCCTCGAAGACCAGGTCGCGCCCGCGCTTGTAGCCAGCTGTAAGGGAGCGGCGATCAGTCTTGGTCCGCTCGTCTCGAAGTACGACCTCTTTCGGCTCAAAAAACACGCCGCCCCCCGATTAGCCCCGCGATGGTAGCAGGAGCAGGAAACGACCGCTATCCAAGCGGCGATAAAGTCTCTTTGGCGTTGTCGGCAGTAGCCCGACGTCCGCAGAGGGTCGGGTTCGGCCGGATCGCCAAGGCCGCGCCGCCACTGTGCGGCCCGCCGTGCGGATAGCGGACCTTGGCGTGGACCGTTCAGGGGGGAATGCGGACCTAAGGCCCTGTCTTGAGCAAGAGCGGTCCTTAGCCACCATTGGCCGCACCCGCACCGGCCCCGCATCACTTGAGGCACCTGAAGGCTGGGGTTATAGGGACAGCCA
>Ga0182016_10007396_pt1 | contig 11303 bp, 9 predicted proteins | sample 712S2MmetaG_FD_120491 | JGI IMG/M metagenome (GOLD analysis project Ga0182016, IMG submission 120491) | Permafrost microbial communities from Stordalen Mire, Sweden - 712S2M metaG | ecosystem: Environmental > Terrestrial > Soil > Wetlands > Permafrost | place: Sweden: Stordalen | collected...
CGGCGCCGTGGACGGCGGTCCACCCGGTATCGGGATTGTCGAAAGAACTCGTGTAGACAGCGGCCGCGCCTTGTGCGGACCACGTGGCGAAAAGAAAGCAAACCAGACGACGCATCGGTGCCTCCTGAGCAATCAAGGATATCAGACTACGAGAATCGCCCTGGGGCTGCGCGCTCTGCTGAGGGAGAGGTGCGGGTCGATAGCTCAGCTGTGGGGCAGACGTGGTAACTTGCGCTTCGCAAGACTCCGGAGCGTCTCCGGGGTGTCTGGTCAATTGGCCGCTGACATGGCACACTAAAGGCGTGAAGGCCCTCAGATATATCGAGCTCAAGAGCGGTTATTCCGACAATGGTCCGGCTTGGATCGCTTACGTGACGCAATCGAAGTCAGGGCGGACGTTGTACTTCAATGGCCGAGGTCTGATGAAACTCAAAGGCCAGCGGCGTGGCGCCTCAGGCGGCAATTACGTCGACATGGCGACTGGCGAGTCATTTTGGGTTTCCGGCGTAAAGAAGAACGGCCAAGACCGTCACTGGGCCGGATCGGGCAAAGTTCTGATTGAAGCGGCAGCGCTCTCAGAGTACCTGGATACCATCAAAGCCAAGACCTTGGACACGTCACGTTGTGAGGTAACAAAGTCTATTGTCCAAACCGATATCGAAGAACTCTCCCGCCTGGCAAATTCGTCGGGCAGAGGTTGGCCCGATGACCCGGATGCGGGACCCTACTCGTTCGTGCGCAATGTGACACTCTCAGCTGACGGTCCTGAGCCCGGCCATTTGGACGAGTAGCCATCTCGTCGAGTTGGTTGCTAACGTCGCATCGCCGGACACACCACGCGCGACTCGGAAACGGTAGGCACTATGCCTATTTGGCGGCTGCCAGAAATTCTCCGACAGTTAAGCCGGCCTTTGCGATCAACGCCCGCAGCGTACCTCGAGCGACCACAGGGTGATTAGGAACCGAGAGGGTCGAGAAAACACCGGGCTTCGTCAATATAATGTGACTGCCATGTTGACGCGCGACCTGCCATCCCAAGCGTTCGAACGCGCCAACAACTTCTCGCGGCCGAAGCAGCGGGAGCGTGGGCATCAGACAAACACTTCGACTTCACGCGTGGTAACGGTCGGTGGCATGCCGAGCTCCATCCGGACCGCCAGACATTCGCGGATCGCATCGGCGACATTCGACTCCGCTTCGGCCTCAGTCTGCCCTTGGCTGACACAGCCCGGAATCGACGGGCACTCCGCAATATATGTGCCGTCTTCGTCCTGGTAGATGCTGACGAGGAACTTCATCCTGCTTGCTATTCTAGCGTATTGGCACGGCCCATACGTCGATCGCCAATTGAGATCTCCCGGTGGCCGCTACTTGCTCACCGGCAAATGAAGTCGTTCATCTCCGAATAGATTGCCTTCACATAAGCTTCAACCTCCGAGCTCCTGATGTCATGGAAATTAGATGAGCCCACCTCGCGTAACAGAAAGACATTATTGGCCGCCGATGAACGCAGATGAACGCCGATAGGAGGAAGAGTTGGTATCTTAATCGGCGTTTATCCGGGTTCATCGGCGGCCAGACTTCTTCTTTCCGCGAAGCATGGTCTCAGCCTAATTCCCATGGCTCATCGAAATTGCGGTGCGACTTCAGGAGTTCGGAGTCTCGACCCGGCAGGCAAGAGTGCCTGCGCCGCTTCTTGACGCGAGTCGCGGTGGGAGGGCCGCTGGCGTACCATGATTGATGCAGCCGAACAGCATGGCCGATAGTGACAAGTGGGGGCACGTCCAGGAAATCTTCCTGGCAGTAGCAGACCTCGGTACAGCCGAGCGCACAGCCGCCTTGGCACGTCTGTGCGAGGGCGATAGCATCCTGCGCGGAGAGGTGGAATCGCTGCTGGAGGCCGAGGTCCGCGGAGCGGCACACCTCCACACTGTCATCCAGGCGGAGGCTGCCGTGCTGATGGAACCGTCGCGCGGAGAAGGGCGCCGGGTGGGCGCTTATCGTCTGGTTCGCGAAATCGGCCGCGGTGGAATGGGCACGGTGTATCTGGCTGTGCGCGCCGACGGACAGTATGAATCGGAGGCCGCCATTAAGCTGGTGCGGCCCGGGCTGGACATCGACTTCATCTTCCGGCGATTCCGCCACGAGCGGCAGATTCTGGCGAACATGCAGCACCCCAATATCGCCCGGCTGTTGGACGCGGGCACCACCGAAGATGGCCTCCCGTACCTGGTGATGGAGTATGTGAAAGGTTCGTGGATCACCACCTATGCCGAGGAACACGGTTTGAGTGTGGAGCAGCGGCTGCGGCTGTTCCTGCCGGTTTGCTCCGCCGTGGCCTACGCCCACCACGCTTTCATCGTGCATCGCGATCTCAAGCCGGCCAATATTCTGATCGACGCGGCAGGGTCGCCCAAACTGCTGGATTTCGGGATTTCCAAACTGCTGGTGGCCGGGCAGGAGGCTTCCGCGGAGAGCCAGGGCGCGGCCATGATGACCCCGGACTACGCCAGCCCGGAGCAGATTATCGGCGATGCGGTCACGGTGGCATCCGACGTCTACTCACTGGGAGCGGTGTTGTACCGGTTGCTGACCGGATTGAAGCCGCACCGCATCGAGCAATGCACTCCACTCGCGCTGGAACGGGCCATCTGCCTGGAACCGACGACAGCTCCCAGCGTGGCCGTGAAGGATCGTCCGGCGCTGGCCCGCAGGCTGGCCGGCGACCTGGATGACATCGTGCTCTGTGCCATGCGCAAGGAACCGGAACGCCGGTACACTTCGGCGGAACATCTGGCCGAGGATTTGAAACGCCACCTGGAGCATCGCCGCGTGATGGCGCGTCCGGATTCGCCGGCGTATCGTGCCGCCAGATTCCTCAAGCGCTACCGGCCGGCGATTGCCTTGGCGGGTGCGGCAGCGATCGTAACGGCTGGTATAGCGGTGGTGGCTAGCCACAACGTGCGTGCCAGCCAGAGGGCCGCGGCCAGCGAATTGTCGGCGGCCGAGGAACGGCTGGGCGATTTGCTGCTGGAGCGCGGCGATCGCGCAGCGGCCGTGGACGCGTATCGCAAAGCCAAGGCCGCGGCGGAAGCCGTTCTGGCCGGCGACCCGAGCGATTCGTCAGCCAGCCGGAGGCGACAGGATGTGACTCGCAAACTCATGAACAGCCAGGGGACACCGCGATGAGCCAGACAGGCAAAATCACCCTCTCGGAGAGGCAGAAGCGCCTTGTGCGGGAGAGTTTCGAATCGCTGAGCGAGTACCAAAGCTCGGTGCTGATGCTGTTTTATGGGCGGCTGTTCGAAATTGCTCCGGAAACGCGCCCTCTTTTCCATATCGATATTCGTGAGCAGTCCTCCAAGCTGATGAATACGCTGGCGACGCTGATTGACGCGCTGGATCGATTGGAGCTCTTGCTCCCCCATCTGGCGGAGTTGGGGAGCAAGCACGTCACCTACGGGGTGCAGCCGTATCACTACGAGAAACTGCGGTCGGCGCTGCTGTGGGCGCTGGGACACGCACTCGGCGCGGAGTTCGGCCGCGAGACGCGAACCGCATGGGAAACCCTGTTGACCGCTGTATCCGCCGCGATGCTGGACGGTGCAGCGGCGGCCGCGCCCCCGCACAACCCCTCGAAATAAGTTTTTGGGTGACCGCAAAAATCCGAATTCTTCTTCGCCTTACTGTGTGGAAGCAGACAGCTTCCATGCGGAGGAGATATGTCGATGAGCATTTGGAAGGCAACGATTTTGACGGCGGTGCTGGCGGCCGGGATGGTCCACGCCCAGACACCGGTGAAGACACAAACCAGCCTCTATGAGCGGCTGGGCGGAATGCCGGCGGTCCACGCCGTGGTGGACGATTTCGTCAACCGCATTCTGGCGGACGAACGTGTCAATAAGTGGTTTGCGCGCGCGGCCGCGGATGCGGACGTGGCAGCGGCGTACAAAGCCGGTCTGGCCGACTTCTTGTGCCAGGGAACCGGCGGCCCCTGCAAGTACGCGGGTCCGGACATGCTGACGGCGCACAAAGGGCGCGGCATCACGGAAGCGGCATTTCAGGCAGTGGTGGAGGACCTGGTGGCCACCCTCGATAAGCTGCACGTTCCGGCCAAAGAGAAGGCCGACGTGCTGAACCTGCTGGGGCCCATGAAGCCGTTGATTGTTCAGTAGGCGGCCGCGGCACTCCCGAGCCGATAGCGGAGAGCTGGCCCCATAGCCATGAAGCCGTTGATTGTTCAGTAGGCGACCGCGGCTTCGCGTCCGGTCAGTCCAGCTATCCCGCGGCGGCGGATGCACCCGTGCGGTCGAGTTCGCGCTGGAGCCATGCCTGGGCGACGCGCAGATGATTGCGCACCTCGCCCACTTGCATACCCAGCGCCTCGGCAGACTCCTCGGCGGTAAGGCCGCCGAAGAAACGTTGTTCGATGAGGCGGGCCTTGAGCGCATCTTTGCGGGCCAATTCGACCAGCGCATCGTCGATGGCGATCAGAACGGAAGGCCGATCGACGGGGATGTCTCCAGCCTGCGTGATGGAGAAATTCAGCTTGCCGCCGCCCCGTTTGGAGGCATTGCGCACGCGCGCGTGGTCGATCAGGATTTGCCGCATTACCTGCGCCGCGACACCCATAAAATGGCCGCGGCTGCGGTAGTCCGGTTGCTGCTGTTTGAGCAAGCGGGCGTAGGCTTCGTGTACCAGTGCCGTGGGTTGCAATGTATGTCCGGCCCGCTCGTTTCGTAGATATCCGCCGGCCAGACGCTGCAGCTCCGCGTAGACCAGGGGCATCAATCGATCGAAGGCAGCCTTGTCGCCATCGGCGAACTTCCGGAGCAGGATCGTAATTGGCTCTTCTTCGATCATCGGGGAATTATACCGAGCCGCCGATCTGCGGGCACCCTCAATTCGATAGAATCGTGTTGAGTCCTATCCAGGTGCCGGAATCGATCATCGCGTTCGACCGCGTCGTCTTCAGCTACGACTTCGTCGAGGTGCTCCACCAGATCTCGTTCACGCTCCAGCGCGGTGAAGTGGTCGGACTGCTAGGTCCGAACGGCGCGGGCAAGAGCACCACCATCAAAATCATCGCCGGCATTCTGGCGCCCGGCGGAGGCGCGGTCTCCGTCGCGGGATTCCCTCTCCCCGAGCGCGCCATCGAAGTGAAGCAGCGCATCGGATACGTGCCCGAGGCCGCCGTCCTGTTCGAGAGCCTCACCGGCCAGGAGTATCTGGAACTCTGCGGGCGCCTGCACAGCGTGGAAGAAGAGACCTTGCAAATGCGCATCCGCGAGATGCTGGAAACTTTCGGCCTCTCGTCCGACCGGTCGAGCCGTCTCGACACGTACTCCAAAGGCATGCGGCAGAAGGTGCTGATCGCCGCCGCGCTGCTCCACAATCCCGAATTGATTCTGCTCGACGAGCCGCTTTCCGGGCTCGACGTGAATGCCGCCATCATGATCAAAGATCTCATCGCCGCGCTGGCGGCCGATGGCCGGACGGTGCTCTACAGTTCGCACGTGCTCGACGTGGTGGAGAAGGTTTGCAGCCGCGCGCTGATCATCCACAAAGGCAGCCTGATTGCCGACGGAACGCTGGATAGCCTGCGGGCATCCACCGGGCAGGAGTCCTTGGAGGATGTTTTCCGCACGCTCACCCATTCGGCCAGCGTCGAGCCGGGCGTGGCGCGCATCGTGGCGGCGCTGCGGTCATGAACGCCGTTTGGAGCGCCCTCGTCCGCTTCCTGCGCACCAGCGGCACCGTCCAAGCTCTCATGAGGCGGATGGGCATCGACGTAGTCCACTACTGGCTGCTGGTGGATCTGTTCGGCACGCTCAGCGACCGCCGCGAACTCCCCGGCCAACTGGGCCACAATGTCATGACGCTGGAAAGATCGTCCTGGCTGTTTTACTTTCTCTCCGGCTTCATGGTGTTGATCTTCGTGACGATGGGGATGTCGCCCACCACTTACTTCCTGATTTTTATGGCGCTCTCCGGGTTCCTACTGCTTACGAATTTGCTCTCGGAAGCGAACAACAGCCTGATGAACCCCATCGAAGGCCTGGTGCTGGCGCATCAGCCGATTAATGGCGCCACCTACACATCCGCGAAACTCACTCACATCCTGCGCATCCTGTTGTACCTGGTACCGGCGCTGAATCTGATTCCCGCCTTCGCCGGCCTGCTGCTCGCAGGCGCTCCCTGGTATTATCCGCTGCTGCATTTGACGGCCGCATTCGCGGTCGGCATGGTGATGGCGCTGCTCTGCTGCGCGCTCTTCGGATGGCTGCTGCGCTTCGTGGCGCCGGCGCGCTTGAAGGCGGTGGGGTTCGCCGCCGAAATGTCATCGTGGCTGCTTTATGCGATGTCGCAGTTCATGCCGCAGATGCGCTCGAAGCGCTTCCATCTGCCGCATTGGGTGCCCACCGGGACCGGTCCGCTCATCGTGCTTGCCGCGGCCCTCGGCGCCATCTCGATCGCGGCCGTGGTGTTTGGACTGCGTGCGCTTTCGGGCGATTACCTGGCGCGCGTCGCGGCTATCGCGCACGGCCGCTCGGGGAAGAAGATCGGAGTGCGCCGGTCCTACGTTGGCGCGCTGGTATCGCGATTGGGAGGCCCCCACGTGCGCGCCGGTTTCGAATATCTGTCGCGCATGATGATCCGCGACTGGCATTTTCGCCGGCAAATGATCGGCGTGATCCCCATCGCCACCATGCTTCTCGCCGGCACTTTTGAGGGCATGCGGACTTCGCCGTTTTCCGGCAAGTTCACGGCGGCGCATCTCATTCCGCACTCCATCGGGTTTGCCTTCTTACTGGTTTGTACGGCACTTCCCTACGGCGCCGATTACAAGGGCGCCTGGCTCTTTCTGCTGGCGCCGGCGGGGGCTTTCCGCGGCGTCGCGCGCGGCGTATATTTCAGGCTGTTAGCGCTCGTCCTCGCGCCCAACGTGGTGCTGTTGCCACTGCTCGCATGGTATTGGGGTATGCGTGACGCGAGTCTGTTTTTGGCATACAGCGCCGTCGTGTCGTCCGTCTATCTGGCGCTGGAACTGCGGCTCATTGAGGGCATGCCGTTCAGCAGACAGCCGGAAGGTACGGGCAATCCTTATATGCTTGCCATCCTGCTGGTGGGCGGGATGGTAGTCGGCATCGCGGTAGGGCTGCAGTATTTTCTGATTTTCCACTCGCCGGCGATGGTGCTGGCGGTGACGGCAGCGCTCGCTATCGCGTCGTGGCTGCTGGCGCGCAGTTCGCTCGCGACGCTCGAGGTCGGCATTCGCTTTCACTTGGGAATGTTGAGTAACGAAAGCAAGGGAATTTACACGGAAGTGACGTAAGGCGGCTGTTAGCTTTTGGCGTTTAGCTGTTAGCTCTTAGCCAAAACCCGCGGGGGACCGAACCGCAGAGGAAAGCTCAGATTGCCACCATTTCGGCCCGCGTGCTTGCGGCCTAGACCTACTAGAGAGGCGAGGCTAATAGCTAATAGCCAATAGCCCAAAGCCAAAAGCTAATAGCCAAAAGCCAAAAGCTCCTCAGGCTCTCACCACAGTCGCCTTCTTGATGAAGTCCGCATCGAACTCCAGCCCCAGCCCCGGACCCGACGGCAGCGGAATCACGCCATTGCGAATTTCGAAATTCGGCGCATACCAGGACTCCGGCTTGTGCGGCGCACGCCATACATATTCCATGAACGGTCCGATGTTCGGCGTGATGGCGGCAAAATTCAGGATGTTGACCGAGGCCGCGCCGGTCTGCGTGTTGTGCGGACAGATCCACAGGTTGGCTTTGCGCGCCATGCGTGCCACCCGCGCGGCGCGGATGAATCCTCCGTTGTAATTCAGGTCGGGTTGCACCACGCTCATCACGTGATTGTCGATCATCCACTGGAATAGCCAGAGGCTGGAATCCTGTTCGCCGAACGCGATCTTCATGGTCAGCGCGTCGGCCACTTTCTTGGTTTCGCTCAGCTCTTCCCACGGGCACGGCTCCTCGAACCACAGGTATTTCAGTTCCTGCAGGCGCTTGCCGATAGCGATTCCATTCTCCGCGTTGTACGATCCGTTGGCGTCGGCCATGAGCGTTACCTTGCCCGCCAGTTTCTGCTGCGCCAGTTCGAGGATCTTGTCCGTCCGCCCCGGGGACGCATCGCGGTTGTCGCTCATGCGCCCGCCGATCTTGAACTTGACGGCCTTCGCCCCGGTGGCTTCCACGCCGCGCACATAGATGTCGACCTCTTCCTCCGCCGTAGTCTCGCGGATCGAACCCGAGAGGTACACCGGGATTTCTTTGCGCAGAATTCCTCCCATCAGTTCGGCGGAAGGTTTGCGGAGCGCCTTTCCCATGAGGTCGAACAGACTCTGCTCCACGTATGCGACCGGGCACCAGAAGGCCTGTCCGGCCATCTTGTAATTGGTGTCCGCGACGTAGACCTCATCGACTAGCCTTTCGAGGTCGCGCGCATCCTTGCCGATGAAGTGCGGCACTACCCGGCGCAGCAGGATGGCGATGTAGTCCTCCATGTTCTTAGTGAGGACCAGACCTTCCGCGCCATCGCTGGTGCGCGTGCGCAGGAAATACCGATTGCCCGACTGCAGCAGATCGATCGCCGTGATCTTCAGCGGGTTGGGAAAGAACTTGTGGAGGTGGAAGAGGGTGGAGTCTTCCTCCGGCGCGGCGTAAGCACGCGACAGGGCGGCGCCGGAAAGGGCCAGGAAACTACGGCGGTTCATGCAAGACATGCTATCAGCTCTCAGGAAGAAGCGGTCAGCTCAAAACAACCTTTGCCGGCCGTACCGGGACGACATCGGCATAATGGGCGACGCTGAGGGCCTCGGAGTCCGGACGTCTGAGGGCTGACAGCTCTCCAGGACTGCTTGACTGCTTTCTCACCTCCTTGGACAGCTCTGAAGACGCTCAATAGATCCAATAGCTAACAGCAAAGAGCCAATAGCCTGTTCAGTCAGTGGCTCCATGCGTGAGGCGTGCTGACACCTGACCTCCGGCGACGTATTCCGAGAGTACTAAGGCAAAAATGCCCTACTTTTTTCCGCTTCCGATGCCGATACGAAGCTCAGTGACCAAAGAACGGTCGCCCGCGGCAGGTTAGCCGTCGAGACAAAAAAGAAAGAAGCTATGAAACTCTTGCACCCAAGCTTACACCCAAGGATCGACAGATCGAGAGCTATTCTCCCCCTGCTCGCGCTGGTTACCTTCTCGAGCCCAATGTTCGCTGCCGGAATTAACGTCAGCGCGTCCACCCTTTCCATCAGTTGCAACATCGCCACCGCGACCGGATCCACTCTAACCGGTAACATCAGAACGCTTACGGTCACCTTGCCGTCGCCCGGGCCTAGCGCCAGTGCGCCGGTAACCATTGGCGTCGCCACTGCCAGCGGTGCGGGCGCGCCGTCCGCCCTCACGGTGGTTCCAGCCGTGAACGGAGCTCTAGGCAACGTTCTGGGCTCGGCTACCGTCGCAAACACGAGCACCATCTACTCCACGGGCGTCGTCTTCAATGTGAACGCTCAGCAATACTGCGCCAACGCCGCCAACGTAGGAACCAACACCCTAACCTTTAATTTCACGGGAACGCCGGGCACCTTAACGAGCGCGAGCGTAACCGTGACCCTCACCGTCACCGGTGTCCTCACCCAAGCCAACCTACCCAACAGTACGACGGTGAACCTCAATTGCGCCACCGCTAATGGCCCGGGAGCCGCTCTAACCGCCCTCGCTCAGACCATTAACGTCCAGCTGGCGACCCCGCCCCCGACCGGCACATCGATAGCCATGGCGGCTGGAACCTACACCACCTCTGCCGGGTCAGTCACGCAGGCCAACAGTCCATTGGTAGTGACCGTACCCGCAACCGCTCTCACCCCATCTAACTATAACCAGGGCATTAACGTCACCATCAACGCACAGCCCTATTGCGCCAATGCTACTGTCGGCACCACTACGCCGACCTTTAATCTGACGGGAACCGTGTCGACGCCCGGTGTGGGTGCGATGACGGGCGTAACCGTCACTACGCAAACCATTACCGTCAACCTCGTAGTGAGCGCGAGCGCATCCCCGCTTACCGTTTCACCGAGCTCCGTGAGTATCAACTGCATATGGGACGGTAACGCCAACTTAAGTGCCAACTACACGCCGGGAGCGGCACAGACCGTCTCCGTGACCGGTCCCACGGGCTTGAATTTCACCCTGGGCTCAACTCCAGGTTGGGTCACGCTGAGCCCCAGCAGTTTCACCAGCATCGCCGCCAGTGCCACTGCCTATAACTTCACCGTGGCGGCCGCGGCGGGATGCGGCTTACCTGGTGCGAACGGTGCTACCAAGGGGACGATTCACTTAACCAATGGACTGAACCTGGATAAAGTGATCAATGTCACTCTGAATGTCGTATCGGCCAGTCTTCTGACGGCAACTCCGGTGAACAATACAACGCTGGCGTATGTGAAGGGTTCCGGTACCCCCGGTCACATCGATATCAACGTCCACGATATAAGCGGCAATACACCATATGCCTTCACCGTGGATACCACTTCGCTCGGCCCCTGGCTCAACGTGGATACCACGACAGCTATGACGCCCGCGACCGTCCGCTTCACTTCGACTAGTATCGTCGATTCGCTGGCTCCTGGCTCATACAGCCAGAAAGTTCGCGTTCAGACCGCGAGCTATGGGGATCTAATCGTAACCATACCGATCATGATCAGTAACCCTGCCTCAACTCTTACGGTGACCGGCACAGCAACGGCGGGATGCTCCGTTAGTGGGCTCACGCAGACCTGCACTGCCATGACCGGTCAGGCGCCTCCATCGGCTTCCATCACCTTGAAATCCAGCGATGCGCCCATCTCGTACAGCATCGCTACCAGCGGCGCGCTGGCCCCGATTGTTGCCCAGGACCTGCTCGGTGGGTTGGCCTATAATTTCGGCACCACGATTCCGGTGACTTTCAGCCCATCGGTCTTCTTTGGCGTTGGGCCGGGCACGGTACTGACCGGCACGGTAGTCATCACTGCGGGCGTTCCGGCCACAAATTACGTTGTGACATTTAACATCACAGTCCAGGCTCCTGGTGCAATCCTGACCGGAATCAGTCCGACGATCGTGCCGACGATGGCCTCCGGACAGCAGGTGCAAATCGTTCTGGTCGGAAGCGGATTCATTCAGAGCGCCAGTGCGACGCAGGCGACCACCGTGGGTATCGTAAATTCCTCGACTGGTGTTTTCACCACGGACAACAACATCGTCGTGAACATCCTCAACGCGTCGAACATTCTTCTGACAATCACG
>Ga0182016_10007397_pt1 | contig 11303 bp, 10 predicted proteins | sample 712S2MmetaG_FD_120491 | JGI IMG/M metagenome (GOLD analysis project Ga0182016, IMG submission 120491) | Permafrost microbial communities from Stordalen Mire, Sweden - 712S2M metaG | ecosystem: Environmental > Terrestrial > Soil > Wetlands > Permafrost | place: Sweden: Stordalen | collected...
ACTCACAATGAATCTATTCTGAAACTCACAATGAATCTATTCTGAAACTCACAATGAATCTATTCTGAAACTCACAATGAATCTATTCTGAAAATCCGTTTTTAGCACCATCTGATCTAAAAGATGTCATCTTCGGAAGCTAGCGATGGAGAATGCGAAGAGGCTTGTGAGCTGGTGATTCCTTTGCCTAGCAGGTATGCAACTCTCAAGAAAGATCGTTTGAGGGCGAAGTTGGAACCACACGTTTTCAAAGGTGCTGAGATCGTTGTGGAAGGAATCGAGATACCAGAAGTAGACATTGCGGATGGACTTGATGACGACTCTGATACCTCTTGCGAAGTGACGTTTGACTCCTACTTGTTCTGGTCATGTGAGAACTTTAGAATCGAAGTTCGTCCTGACGTTGATGGTACTTATCGGATTCGTGTCGATCACAAACCGTTCTTACAAATCCGCAACTCTGGTTGTGTGGCTGGTATGAAACAAGTTTTGGAGATCTGTCGTCATCTCGAAATGAATGAATTTGAGGAAGCCATGAAGATTCTCTTCAGGAGAAAGAATGGAAAACTGAGAGAAGATGCAGCTTTGGCCGCAGTGGTGAGCGAATCGTGGGTGAGAAGTACCTACTCAGAGTTTGAAATGTGAACACTCGACTTGTTGAAGTCACGTGAATTACGGAAGATAGTTATCGGGACGAACATCAAGCAAAGGATGGCTGGTACGACTCGTCAAGAAATGATGAAAGTTCATTGAATGTAAAATTGAGTACCGAGAAGTGATTGCTTTTTGTCATTTAAGTCGTCAATTCTGTTGCCTTTACCATGTGGATACCTCATATAGGAAATCTGTCAGAAACGGAATGGCGGCCGGGCGATTTCAAACTTGGTCCACGAAAACCAACATCGGGGTCCAAAAATGCCGACTTTCACTGAGGGCCGAATGCGAAGGAAGTGAAAAGATTTTTGGCCCTCAGTGAAAGTCGGCATTTTGATACCTCAAAACGGTCCCGACCCTTGGCCAGTTGATCAGGGCCGTTTTCGTACCATGTCGTACCCCAAAAAGTGAGTTTTTGGGGTCAATGACTTTTCGCGAAGTAAGGTATTGAAGTTGAACAATTTTGTTCTCGATCTGAAAACACAAAGCTCTAAAAGTTTACTTCGCACTTAGAAACAAGATGGAGCCGCTTTGCGTTCCTCACGGTGCCGAAGATCCGAAGCTGATCGGAATTTCTGGCCGCATTGGCTTTGGAAAAGACACTCTTGCTTCCATTCTGCAGGAAACTCTGCATCCGGAAGGCCAAAACTACGAGATCGTTCCGTTCGCTCTGAACGTCAAGAAAGTTGTGAGCATTATGACAGGAACAACGCTGGAGCAGAATTTGTCGCGCGAAGGAAAATCAATCGCCGTTCATGCTTTTCCCTTCGTGCCAGATGATTGTGAGCAAGTTGTGGCCATTCTGACTGGAACCACGCCTGAACAGAATTCATCTCCCGATGAAAAACTCAAGATTCCGCCAGGTTTCAGCAAGACATTGGGCGAGTATCAAGCCATTGTGAGAACGTGGATCAATTCATTGCGTGTCGGCAAGACGTTGGGCGAGTATCAGCAACTGGTCGGTCAAGGAATGAGAGATGTCGTCCAATCCGATGTGTGGGTTCAAGGTGCTTTACGAGCACCAGCACCATTCAAAATCATTCCGGATGTCAGATATCCAGGCGAAGTGGATGCAATCGAACAAAACGGAGGAATCGTCATCAGGCTTGAACGTCCCGATCATCTGATTACTGTCCATGATGCTCGCGACAAGAATCATTCCTCCGAAATCTCTTTGAATGATCGCAAGTTCAAGTACGTTGTTCAAAATGATGGAACTCTTCAAGATCTCAAGGAGAGAGGTCTCAGAACCATCGCAGACTTCATGGTGGAGAAATGATCGCTAGACTTGTTGTAAGTCATGCGATTATATATGGCAATAACTGATTGAGCAAAGTTTGTTTCCATCCTGAACGAAAAGAAGATGGTCACCTTTACTGATTTCTGGCCTCGCTTGACGATAACGTCATTCTGGATCATTGTCTCGCTGATTTGTTTTCACAGTGGTCCAGATGTTGCTCTCATCTATTGGGGCGGCATTCATTTCATAGCGTTGTACGAACTGCAAACTCTTTTGTCGGTCTCATGGATTTCATTGACCATCAACATGTTAACGAACAATGCGGTCTTCTTGTTGCTCGCGAGACCATACTTTGGGTATCCCAGAGTTCCGGCCGAAATGCTTCTACCTCTGGCTTTCGTTCCGTTTGCCGCAGCATTGATAGATTCGCGTACCAACTTTTGGAAATCTAGTGTAAGCTCTATTTCCTACATTTGGATCACCATTCCATTTCACATTTGTTTCAAACTGACGACAATCGATACAAAACTTTTGATGGGCGTTCTGACTGTCACTTGGATTATGGATGCAGGAGCATATTTCAGTGGCCATATTTTTGGCAGAACTCCTCTCCTGACGAGAATCAGTCCGCGCAAAACAGTTGAAGGAACCATTGGAGGAGCAGTGATTACCTTTTTGACTGCTCATATTGTCTCTGCGTATGTTCCATTCATTAGCCATGCCGATTGGATGGTAGTTGCACTCATTTCATCAACCTTTGGTCATCTCGGTGATCTCTTCGAGTCGATGTTCAAGAGAGCTCTCGAAGTCAAAGACAGTGGAACGTTCATGGGTAAGGAAATTGGCGGTTTACTCGATAGGATGGACAGTGTTCTATTTGCCGTAGTCTTTGTGAATGCATATCTTGCACTATAAGTGAAACTATTCGAATTCTATCAAGGAATAAGAATGTACTTCTATTGGTAAACAAACTCGCGAAACCATTCGAAACAAAGTAGTTCTACCTAAATGGAGCGCTGGGAGTTGATCTTTTGTATCGTGACGATTCTTCTCATGATCATCATTGCGTGGATGGTCTTCAATGGCTTGAAGAACTGTAAATCGTGTCATCATGAGGAACCGAAAGAAGATCATGTGCATATTCAATGAAGCCACTCTTCGTAAATCGAATGAGTCATATCTTTGTAATTCTTGTTGCATTTCACAACTTGAATCATTCTGTTTATGGATGGACCACCGTGAAGAGTTGCCAATTGTAGAAACTTGTTGGTCCCCAAGCTTTGAAGCCGGTATACATCGTCTCGCCAGAACTTCCGCTACCACCGTAGTTGTAAATCCAGCCTGGCACCAGGCCGCCGCCCCCGACTCCTGTTTGGTATGGAACAGTTCTGCTAACGAAAGTTCCATCCAGAATGCCCATCAAGGCGGGATTGTTGAGACTCCACTGTGAGACATAGATTTGAACAGTCGGATCGGTATAGGTAGCCGGTGGTTCGGTAGCCCATAGCTCAGACACATTGTATATTCTGAGGGTGTCCACTAGGCTGTGTGGGAAGCCTCCCGCTGATGCTTCGTCCGGGCCATTCAAAGGGTTCTGGCCGGTGGCAAAGCTTGCAGTTTGACTGTATCCCCAGTTGGAATTCACCACGGTCTGAGTGCTGCCACAAATGACTGTCATTTGGATTCCGAAGAAATAGCCAGTGTTGGGCTCTATATTCACTCCCCCAAAGTCAAGACTAGTGACTGTGAATGTTTCTGGACTGGAGCCACTGTTGATTGTCGTCGGACTGTTGTAATACTTGTACAACGAAGCACCAGCCACACTGGCAAGAGTCTGAGGAGTATCGATCGTATACGTTCCAGCACCCCCTGTGCCAGTTCCGAGAGCAGTGATCGAAACTAAACCGGTCATACCAGGAGCGAACATGTATTGTCCAACCTTGAGAGGATACTGTGTGGTATCGAAGATGGTTACATTCATTGTAGAACCAGAGATACTGAACGTGGCGCTGGAGATCTCGCAGCAAACCAATACTTTGTAATTAATGCTGGTGGGATTTTGGACATACGAGAAGGTACCAGTGAAGCTTCCCGAGCCGAGAGTGTTGGCAGTCTCAATTGTGGAACCAACTGCGTAAGTCAAAGTAGGAGCGGCTTTGTTGCAACAAGCTCCACTCACGCAAGTGGCCGGAGAAGTGCAGTCCGAACTGGTGAGACATCCGATGCAAAGATTGTTGTTACAAATGTTGAGACCCTGCGTCGAATAGATGGTGTTTCCTGAGCAATCCGTACTGGCTGCACACTGGACACAATCGTTGCCAGACGTGCAGACCGGCGATGTGGCTGGACAATCTGCAGGCACTGCGCAAGCAACACAGGTGCCGGACACGCAGGCAGGTGTAGTGCCAGAACAATCAGAAGCTGTGGTGCAAGCCGTACCGGCCACACATTGTCCTGATGTGCAGACATGTCCCGTTGCACAACCCGCGTTGTTCACACAACCAGCAACGCACGATCCTGATGTGCATATCTGTCCCGTCCCGCAGCCAGCATTGTCTGCACAACCAGCGACGCAGATGGAAGTCGTGGTGTTGCATATCTGTCCCGTCCCGCAGTTCGCATTGGTTGTGCAAGCAGTACCCAGAACACAAACCCCTGCGCTACACACTTTGCCGGTCGCACAGTTTGCGTTCGTAGTACAACCGCCAGACCTAGCTCTCAACACCAGGATGATAATGATGATGGCCACTATCACGATCACAATGATCACAATGATGAGAATAATCAAACCAACATGGGATTTCTTAGGTGGTGGAGGCGGTGGTTGTCTCCGAGCCGACCTCGGTCGAGTCGACGACATTTAGTCTCGAGGGACAAAAATTTTGTCTTTCTGCCGGAGAGAACGAAGGAATTCTTGGTGAGATCCGAATGATAAGGTAGGTAGCAACATATCGAAAATCGAAATGAATCTCGTTGCGACTTCATGTTGCTGAACTCTAGAGGATAAACAAATATTCTTATGCCGATGAACCTAACGAACCCGAAAGGTGATCAGCTATTCTTGCATCATAAAAACTTTACGCGAGTCAGAAAGACTCTTGTAGTTTTACCTTTTAATACGGCAAACTTATACCCTGCCGATCACAAAGCCGCGAAAATCAATGTAGATGTGTTGATAGATGAAGAAGGGAGCAACCCAGTTTGGCTTCTCGCCACCAAAGATGAAAGTCAGAGTGTCCCATTCGCCGCCCGTGGCGCGTTGATGCATTTCGTTCTCGATGAAAGGCAGATCGATAATGCTTAGAGACTCCAAGACTCTTTTCTCCCAGCAAATTACCGCTGCAGATTCTTCTGTCTCTTCATCTTCGAGACTAGTGAGAGGCACAATCTGCTCATCCTCGCCGAGATAAATCTCGAACCATTCCGGATCTCGACAATGAATGGACGATTGAATCAAAAAGTCTGCTATGCGCCACGCAACGTATCTGCGAATTGCCTCGACATTGGGTCTCCCTCCGCTTGAAAAGTAGAAAAGACTTGGCGACTTATCATCGTGTCCAACCCAGACAGACACGCAGCATGTATTGGGAGCTGGCAAGAGACCATCAATCGGCATCTCCATTGGAATGATCCCCTGACCGATCTCAAGATCGTAATATGGCGACAACACAGTGTTTGACGTTTCTTCATCGATCGTATAACCGTATTTGTGCGAAGTGCCCGCCAAAAGAGCACGCACATGGCTGAAAAGTTGTGCAGTCGTGGTGAGGTCCATCCTTTGATCCAGGTTGAAAGGATGGAGAAGCTTCAACTTGATAGCTAGAAGCTCCCTCAAAGTTTCGACAGAGAGATGCTCATTCTGTTTCTCCAGAAAGTTCACTGCCTGCCTCAACGACATGTTGAGAATGGCTTGTTTCAGACTAAGAGTCCTCAGACTTGCGAAAGTTCTCATCTTGAGATAAAAGAATTGTCTCTGTTTGCAAGATAAATGATCATAAATTTTTAGAATCATTTTATCTCAAACCTCACTTCATCATGAATACCACAAAACTCAACCTTAAGATCATTCCTCATGCATCCAGTTGTCCCGATGTGAATGAAGAATCACCCACCAAGAAGCAAAGAATGGTGTCGGATCAGAAAGCATCTCAATATTTGGACTCTTTGAGGCGAGCTTTTGAAACCCAGAACTCTGCCCAAGTCATTTACGTGACGGTGGCAGAAGAGAAGAGCCTGAATCAATCCAAGAGTGCTGCGGCCTGGCAAGCTTTGTGTAAGGACATCTTTGGCGACCAAGATGTAACTCCGTCCGGAGTACCGGTGGCTTCTTCTCGGAAGCGTCCGGAAGGGAATCAAGGCGGGACCAGAAAGAGTCCAGGAGGAAACCAGAGTGGGATCAGAAAGAGTCCCAAAAAGGGTCCAACTCTTCCTAAGAAGGCTGAATTGATTGCTGAACAAGGTGGTCAAATGCCACCTCATCATTTTTATGAAGGATATCTCAAACAGTATGTCGGTACTTTGTTTCTCACGACTGTCAAATCGATGTGGGAAGTGGGAATCTTCGAGACGTACACGTCAAAAGAACAACCTTTTGTTCTCTTTTCGAAACAAATCACAAGACCTGCTGATGTCAATCCGAAGATCGAGGCATACATTCCGCTCCAAGACTTGATTGACAATGGACTCATCTTTCCTGACATTCAGACTTTCAATCCTCTAGCCAAAGTGATCGGCTTCGAGCAAGCTAAACCGGTTGCCTATGGTCTCTTCTATAGTTTCTACACTGGCTTCAACTTAGCGACTGCCTTCTACCGCAACTTTCGAGGCGAATGGGGATACAGATGGGCAGTCTATGATCGTCTAAAAGTGGGCGAGTCGGGCTCAATGGGAGATTCTAAGTAAGATTCAAAAGTAGTCTCAGTTATTTCACTTGATGTTATAACATCTTGTAATTACCAAAAGCCACTTGATGCTATAACATCTTGTAGTTTATTGTTTGACCAGAATGGTCTCATATGCACGGGTCATTTCTTTCGCAGCTGGATCGCGATTCACGATATAAAGCGGTTGCAAAGTACAATCTCGATGATTGCCTCGTTTCTCGCGATAGTGGTCAACGGCATGGGAAATCTCATGAATGGTCAATCGATCCACATTGGGAGGAATACTAGGACTACTTTCTGTTCCTCCGATTGATTGTTGTTTGACTTCGGAAAGCTCAGCTCCTTTCTTCTCAAGTCGTTGTGCCAAAGCGAAGTAGAGTGGGAACTTGTAGCCATTCATGAGGCAGAGCTTGAGATGATCTCTAGTTGTTCGAATGTTGGGACAGAGTGTGAAGATGTGAGAAATCAGATAGGTAGTCCAATCCGGCCTCTCCTTTCGGAACGATAAGAGCATTCCAATGTCTTCTACCCTGATTTTTACATTGCGGAGACAACTGACTTTTGCATAGTGTTCCTCAATGCTGTAACCCCACCGCTTCTCGAACTGTTTCTGCTCATGTTGAAACATATCGAGGAGAACTCGCTGCAACTCTGGATGACAGATAGCGTAGTTATAGAGTTTTTGCGTCATGGTATAACCAAGATTGGACGGGGTGACGTTCCAATTGGACAAGTTGTGTTCCATAAAGAAGGAATCTATTTCATCATCGGTGAAAGACTTGGGAGGAGGCTCAGGGATTCCGAAAGAAGAACGAGTGGAATCAGAAGATTGTCCTAAAAGAGATTCTATGTGGAACTTGTGGACGGCCTCTATGAAACCCGCAATGGCGCTCGTCTTGTAAAGCGAGGTTTCGCCGCGAAGTGCTTTGATCATTGCCCAAGCATGTTGCTTCGTCGGCTTGACCTTAGTGAAGATCCATTCGTAAGTCTTGAAGGTTGGCTGAACTTTCTCCACAATGTAGAAAAGATCGTCCGAAGTGAGAACGATCGGATTGTACTTTTTTTGACCTTTTTGTGGAGTTCCTGTGGTCTTATCATAACTAGCGATGAGTTCCAACGCTTCGTGAGGCACCTCTTGGTCAAGATGATGCTTCATGCAATACGCACTGTCAGGACACAAAGCAGCGAAGAGATAAGACCTGTCGCAAAGAATCTGACCATTCCTGAGTTTGGCGAGTATCTTTTCCACGCAGCCTTCCGATTTGGGATACCAACAATCAAGACAATCGAAGATCGCTTGTTGTTCTTGGGTAGGCACAATGTCGAGAAGAGTTGATTCGTCAAGTGACACAGGTTGTCCCTCTTTCTGCGGCTTTCTGAAGTACGGATAGGATCCAGTTGGTCTTCCAATTCCAAGCATCTCGAGAGTGAACCCTACGTCACCCTTGGCGGCAGCCAGAGTAACCACCTCGAAGGAAGTCTCGCGATCCAACAGTTCTTTGACGAACTTAACACTCGGCTTGAAATCAGGTGAAACAATGGTTGTACTTTCTGTTTCATTCTCGAGAAACTCAACCTTTTGAAGCCCTAGAGAATCTCCCTGTGTTTTGGCCAATTTCTCATTCGGCTCGGCATCTGGTGTTTTTCCAAGTTGATGCAAAGCTTGGTAGAGCTGGTGTTCTTGCTGGGTCCAAAACTGATAGATCCCGTCAGTGAGCGTCGCTGATGACCACTCTGGAATGCCCTCTTTGCGAATCAGTTCGACCGTTCTGCGTCTGTCTTGAGAACTCATTCCGTAGTTATGGTTGTAGCTAAAGGCGGGCTTCGGGCCGAGTAAAGCGAGCAATCTCTTTTCGTCCAGATTGCCAATCCGAATGATAAAGACGTGTGAGAACAAATGTCGATTCTCAGGTTCAATTTCTGGCCATCCTTTTTGTTCGCACAGTTTGTCGAAATAGGTCCTCATATGTTGTGTCTGCACTTTTTCACCCACGATCGAATTGCTGTAAGCAATGTAAATGAAGATATCGGTTGTACCAGTTTGTGTCATAACCTGCAAGTTCAGGAGATTGACATCTGACCATTCCCATTGTCTTCCTGGTTGGAACGGACTGTTTCCGATTGGTCCCAACAGAGTGTGGTACGACTTGATCAAAGGTTTCTCGAACAGAAAGGTCTCGAGAACTTCCAGAGCAAGCTTCAACCTGTCAGGATGGATGCCATCTTCGATTTTGGCACCAGTGGAAAACAGACCGGTAATCTTAGTAGACAACATGATTTTGAAACAATTGATCACAAAAATGAGACTTCAATGAAAACCATTCTGATTTCACTTTGAATCAAGTGATGAACCTTGATGATGCTCATCGAATCGAAGATTGCTTTCCATGTGAATTCATTTTGGCTCTCGCGATCGAACTTAATACTTCGCATCGTAAGTAAAAGAAAAAGTCTTCAGAAACTAAATGGGACACTCCGAATCGAAAGCATGCGGATCGGTCTGTTCGACCGGCGAGTTGGATTCTCGTTCTCGCCACATTGGAGAACTTGTTGACAAAGCTATCAGCAAACAAATCGATCCTCGCCAGGTGCCACATGAAACTAAAATGGTGGCTGCTCAAGCTGAGGATAAGACGAGACCTCTCAAAGCTGTGGCGACTGACTTCGTAGTGGCGGAATACTTTGCCACAACCGATACTCTCTATCAGTTTCTCACTCTGGTTCATGATATCTATACAGAAGCACTCGGATTGTATCGTTCTGAGAGAAATCTCCAGCCAACCGAATGTTTGTTCATCTTCAAAGGCGGAAATATCCTCAGAGTGGTAGCACATGAATTCCTTGATGAGTTACCCGAGTACGCAACGGAAGAGATCAGACAGTTTTACGAACCTTTCTTCAAGCGATCAGACAATGACTTCAGCATTCTGTTGGATCCAAGAGTTCCCAACTACGATCTCACGTTTGCCGAAGTGACCACTCTCGCATACCACCTTCAGGATTACATTCGATCACTCTTCATGTCCGATTTGGAGCGTTACTTTGATTTCGCTCGCTACAAACCAGATTTCAAGCAGAAGGTTTATGCACGTTGGTTGCCCAAGTTTACGGAAACTGGTTTGGGAGACTTTGTGAGCATGAGATCTGGCTCTGGTCCTGACAAAGCTCTTCGCTACGTGAATGATGATTATGGCGCAGATGAACGTCAGGTTGCCACTTCAGTTCTCCAAAACTCGGGAACTCCTCTCGTCATTACGCACAACGACTCGCTCCAATTTCCGGATGAAGATGGCAACCGAATCGCCTTCAACCTGACCAGAACGAAGGTGGCATTCCTTCTCAAACAGAAGGACGGAAGTGAAACTCCTGTGAATGGCGAATTGATTGATGTTTCGGTTCCTCACAAGACGGACGCCATGATTGGACACTTCTTCGAACATGTGGAAGATAACATTGCCACTTACGAGCTTGATGTCAGTATGTTGGGACGAGAACCACTCAGCTTTATCGCCAGTTCTCTCAGCTATTTGACATCAGACTTGGAAACCGTTCTGTTCTTCCGTTCCCACTTCCCGTGGAATGACTCGAAGTACGGCAAGAGAATGAATCGACTTGTCTACCTGTACTTCATCGATTTGTTCATCAAGGTTAAGACCGGTCCGGAACGTGTGAAGCTGCTGGCAGATGTCAGAAGTCTCATCTCGGGACAAAATCAAGTTAATTCTCGCTCGGCTCGTACCAAGTGACCCCAAGGAGGATCCAAATCGCTTCCTTCTGATCTTCTTTTCGGAAACCTCGTCGAGAATGTCAGGAGATTGCGTCAAGAGGTTCCCACTTCACCCGAACTGGAAGAAATGATTACCCTCATCTTGAAGAACATCGATTTCCTCTCCGAGACCTTGCAGAAGGTTCATACTTATTGCACCACAGATGGAATGGTCAGTGTGGAAGACATCTATGAAGGCAAGTCGGGCTCACTCATTTAGACATAGAAATTACTGCTAGAACCCATTAGGTTCATGCAATTTGTTTACCAGTCATTTTTGTCTCGTCGTTTCTTCACCAAATCGAAAATTTTACTCACAGTCTGTTTGGCATCTGCGCTCGGCTCTGGAATGACCAAGTTGGTTAAAGGTGATTCTACCGTTTTGACTTTGCGTGCCTTCTCCTTGTAGGTATATTGGTGTGCAACGAATTTGAGCACAATGTTAAGAACATCTCGAGGCAAAAGGCCCAACATTGAGTCCTTATCGAGTCTTCCCAATCTGAGAGTTGTCTCGATTTTCTCGGGAATCCCAATCAGGAAGGGAACGTAGTCGTCGCCATAGAACTTACGAGGATTTTCCATGATGGGATTGCAGGAAGAAGTCCACTGTCGTCCCGGATTGTCGGTAATCCAGGTGATTCCTGTGAAAACAGCTGTCATCCTCTTGGCTTCTTTCTCGAGATACTGGTTGATCTCAAGGAGGACAGCGGCGATTTCTGTCGGAGTATGTCTCCTGGCGAACAAATCTGAGTGACCAAAG
>Ga0182016_10007404_pt1 | contig 11299 bp, 12 predicted proteins | sample 712S2MmetaG_FD_120491 | JGI IMG/M metagenome (GOLD analysis project Ga0182016, IMG submission 120491) | Permafrost microbial communities from Stordalen Mire, Sweden - 712S2M metaG | ecosystem: Environmental > Terrestrial > Soil > Wetlands > Permafrost | place: Sweden: Stordalen | collected...
AGCCCTCCGCTACGAATAACAAAATGACCGGCGTCATCCTGAGCGAACGGGGCCCCGAACGTTTTTCAGTTCGGGGGTGGTGAGTCGAAGGATCTCCTGTTGTTCTTCAATGGTTTTCGAAACACCACAAGAGATGAACCCCCCCGTCATTTAACCATCAGTACGTGACCTGCATCACGTCCTGAACCCCCGCCGGGATGCAACCATGCAGTTGAGTCGTTCGCCAGCCCACTTCAAGAGGACGGACGCCTACATACCCCATCGTTCGCACCCGGGAGACTGCACGTGAGACTCGACCCCGCCGCATTTCAGGCCGACCCCGAACTTCTCAGTGGACTCGAACCAAAATCGGCCCCCATCGAGTGCAACGATGATCGCGTTCTCTTTCGCCAGGGCGAAGATCCTGACGGGCTCTATATCCTCTTTAGCGGCAGCGCCACCCTCACCATGAACTCTCCGCAGGGAAAACAGCTCCTCTCCATCCAGCCCAACGCCGGATCCGTCCTTGGCCTCCCCGGCCTCATCGGAAACGAGCCGTACACCCTCACCGCTGTCGCCCACCCCGGCGCAGTCCTCGGCTACATCCCCCGAAGTGAATTCCTCGCCCTCATGTCCAGCGACCAGAGCCTCTCCTTCAAAGTCCTGCAAGTCCTCGCCGCGGAAGTCCGCTCCGCTCGCAACGCCCTCCGCGACCGATAGCAGATTCCTCCATGATCCCGAGTCCCTAGTCCCTAGTCCCTCAGTCCCTTCGTCCCTCGCTCCCTCCTCCCTTTTCCCTTCTCCCTGCTCTTCACACCCTAGACCCTGAGACCCCAGACCCTATACCCTAGTTCCAATGGAATACCGCGGAAAAGTAGAATATGCGCACGAGCGAAAGCTCCGCGATCACAATACCCCTGTTTACCGGCTCTGCCACTGGCCTCTTTGGATCTGGGTTTTCTTTCTCTCTCCTGGCCCACTCACCTTCTCGCTCTTTTCTCAGGGATTCCACTCCTGGAACGCCCTCTGGCTGGCCGTCGTAATGATCGGCACCGGCATTGCTGCCCTCTATGGCCAGCTTCCCGGCGCTGAGCCCCAACCCTACATCCTTCGCTTCGACGAAGACCGCCCCAATCCCCTTTATCGCCGCGTCTGCTACACCTTCGCCTGGAACGCCGCCATCAACTTCGCCCTCCTCAACCTCACAGGCACAGCCCTCGCCGCATTCACCGGCACATGGTACCTCAAGCAGATTTACTATTACGCCTACGCCCCCATCTGCGCCACCATCCTGCTCCTCGGCATCCTCAGCAAACTCCCCCGCGTTGGCGTCTCCACCAGGGGCGAAGGCCGCGAGCGCCGCTACTTCTACGGCACTGTCTGGGCAGCCTCCGTCGGCCAAACCGTCCTCCTAATCCTCTGGAAGACACTGCCCCGCACCCAGGAAGCCAACTTCGTCAAGCTCATCGGCTACGTCATCACTCTCATCTTCATGGCCTTCCTCGCCGCCAACGGCAAACTCCACCGCACCAAGCCCATCCTCCCCGGCGACGTCATCGCCGACTGATACGGTCTTCCAATCCTCCCATCGAGAGCCAACAAGAGGTCGCGTCCCCTTAGCTCATCGCGACTCCCCCAGCAATGGCCGGGTGCCCCATCCTTCGCCTCCCCACTGGCGAAGGGTGGGAATCCACGAACCCCAATCCGCCCAAGCGCCGTCAGCCTTTCGCACGCCCCACCTGCTACACTTTCCTTCGGAATGCACCTCGCAACCCTCCTGATCGCCGCCGCCTCCTATCTCCTCGGCTCCATCCCCGTCGGCTACCTCCTGGTCCGCATCTTCCTCAAGCAGGACATCCGCTCCATCGGCTCCGGCAACATCGGCGCAACCAACGTCCTGCGCTCCGGCCGCAAGGGCCTCGGCGCTGCCACATTCCTTCTCGACATGCTCAAAGGCTGCTCCGCCATCTGGCTAGCCGCTTACATCGCCTCCACGCTCGCCCCCGGCAACTCCCTCCGCAACATGGAAGCCCTCGCCGCAATCTGCGCCGTCCTGGGACACATGTTTCCCGTCTGGCTCCGGTTCAAAGGCGGCAAAGGCGTCGCCACCGGATTCGGCGTCTTTCTCGTCGCCTCCACCTGGGCCGCTCTCGCCGCCATCGGAGTCTTTTTCCTGGTCCTTCTCATCAGCCGCTACGTCTCGCTTGCCTCCATCCTCGGCGCTGCCAGCTTCCCGCTCTTCGCCTGGATGACGGCCTCCGGCTATCGCCCGCCATTCTTCATTGCCGCCCAATTCATCGTCGCTTTCCTCATCATCGCCAAGCACCACCAGAACATCCGCCGCCTCATCAACGGCGCCGAATCCAAATTCGGCCCACGCTTCCGAAAGTCTGAGAACATATCTACATGAGTCGAATTGCCGTTCTTGGAGCAGGCGCCTGGGGTACCGCCATCGCGCTCACCCTTTCCCGCCGTGGTGGCCATCAAATCGTCCTCTGGTCTCACAGCGACCTGGAGGCCCGCACCATCCGATCCGCCCGCGAGAACACCCTTTTTTTGCCCGGGTTCCCACTCCCCCCCGACATTGTCGTCACCGCCGACGATAGCGACATCTCCGGCGCTGAAATCGTCGTCTCTGTCATACCCTCTGAATTCCTCCGTCCCACCCTCGCTCGTCTTCGCCCCCACCTTCATCCCGGCCCCATCATCGTCTCCGCCACCAAGGGCGTCGAAGACAACTCCTTCCTCCGCATGACTGAGGTCATCGGCGAAGCACTCGCTGGAAAGTTCGCCCTCGAACCTCCCTCCATCTCACTTGATCCCGTCGGCCTAAGCTACATCAGCCCCGTCCAGGCAACCGGCATCTTCAGCTCCGAAAGCTCCATCTCCGCACTCCCCATCGGTGCATTCAGCGGCCCCAGCTTCGCCATCGAGGTCGCCCAGGGCCAGCCCACCGCCATCGTCACTGCCTTCTCTGACCCCGCCATCGCTGCTCGCATCCAGTCCGAATTCTCTTCCGAGACCCTCCGCCTCTACACCTCTACCGACGTCATCGGCGTTGAGCTAGGCGGAGCACTCAAAAACGTCATCGCCATCGCCGCCGGTGTCGCTGCCGGCGTCGGCCTCGGACACAACTCCACCGCCGCCCTCATCACCCGCGGCATCGCCGAAATCACTCGCCTAGCCGTTGCCTGCGGTGGCAAGCGCGAAACCCTCGCCGGCCTCTCCGGCGTCGGCGACCTCGTCCTCACCTGCACCGGCTCACTCAGCCGCAACCGCACCGTTGGTCAAGCTCTCGGCCAGGGCCGAAAGCTCCCCGAGGTTCTCGAAAGCCTCGGCGGCAAAGTCGCTGAAGGTGTCCGCACCAGCCGCGCCGCCCTCGGCCTCGCCCGCCAGCACAATATAGAAATGCCCATCACCGAGCAGATGGAGCTAATCCTCAACGAGGGCAAAGACCCCCGCGAAGCCATCCGCGACCTAATGCTCCGCCCCGGCAAACACGAGCAATAGCCCGGTCCTGTACCGTCCAATCCAAACCACTCATAACAAGAAACGAAGCTGTCATCCTGAGCGAACCTGGGTCCCCGGCGACAGGTCTTCGTCGCTGGGGTGCGGAAAGGGGCCCCCGGGCGTACTCTTCAGCCCCGGGGTCCCCAAAGAGCGATCTCCGCTCTTTGGGGTGGAGCAAGGGGGTGGTGAGTCGAAGGATCTGCTTCTGCTTCTTGCCCAGCGTCTACGTTTGAACCGCTGTCATCCCTAGCAAAAGAGGCCCCGGCTTACTCTCACCCTGGGGTGGTGAGTCGAAGGATCTGCTTTTGCACTCCGTAAATCATGTAATGAATTTCCGCCTCATGGCCCTAGATCGCAAACCGCGCACTGCCACCGAAACGCCCACTTCCACACCCCTCACTTTTAACCACAACAGTTTGCGTACAGTTTCCATCCAGCCATATACAATCGACGGCATCCAACCATGGATTCTTCACGCAACTCAAAAACTGGAGACTACCGACCATGAAATTCATGTCCACCTGGGCCCTGCTGCCCGGTTCCGTTTCTACTGCCGCCCAGAAATTCCTTGAAGGAGCGGCCACACCTCCCGCCGGGGTCACCCTGCTCGGCCGCTGGCACAGCATCGACTGCAGCGGCGGATTCGCACTCTACGAGACTGACAACGCTGCAGCTCTTCACCTCGGAGCCACCAAGTGGGCCGATCTGCTCGAGATCACCACCGTCGCCGTCATCGAAGACAATGAGGCCGCCCCCAACCTAGCCACCACATTCGGCAAGTAACCTCCGCAACATTCTGCCACCCATAAAGCTCCGTGCCCCATCCATTTCACGTCCTTTGTGAAATGGATGGGAATCCACAATCCTCACAACGCTCTGCATTCATCAATCGTCATGATTGGGTGCACCAGAGCCTGCCCTGAGCCCGTCGAAGGGTCCCGATTCTGAGACGTGGGAGTCCACAATCCCATCACCTCTTCCATCCCCCAAGCTCCATCGCAACCCCCATGCACGACATCCGCAACTCATCTGCCAGCGCGCGATCCTCCATCGCTCGCGCCACCACCATACCGCCAACACATAGAGCGGCGATCGACTGCGCAGTCGCTCGCAAGTCGCCCACCGTCCCCTCCATGCCCCGCTCCAACACGCTCACCATCCCCTTGAACACCGCTTCAAACGCGATCCTTGCCTCATCGCTGCTCCGCGTAACATCCCCAGGCAGGGCCACCATAGGGCACGAGTTCTCCACGTCTTCAAAGTGCTGCCTCGACAGATACGCTCCCACCACCTGCGGCCCAGCATTCTTCGATGCCAGGTCCACCTCCACTCCCTCCCAGCAGTTCTTCCACTCGGGATCAGTGAAGAAGCACCCCAGAACCTCGACGTAGAGCTCGCTCTTGCTCCCGAAGTAGCTGTAGAATCCCCCACGCGTCAGCCCCGCTCCCGCCATGATCTGGTCCACCGAAACACCGGCAAATCCGTTGCGGTTAAAAAGCCTGCGCGCGCTCTGCACAATCCTTTTCTTCACATCCTCATGGTGGCCCGCCGGATAAGGCATTACTCTCTCCTTTGCGCCTCAGTATCCTCCAGCACGACGCTCGAAGTCGATCAAAATATGATCTTGAACATAACTCGGCCGCATGTTCCCATGGCTCGAAGCTTATTTCAAACCAAGTCGGAGACTTTCGTGAATCCACGCCCCAATCAATTCCTGCCCAGCCCATTCCTGCCCAGCCTTACCCGCCGACGTGCCCTCAGCAAACTCGCCGCCTCCGCCGCCGGAATAGCCGCCGCTTCCATCCTCCCCGCCCAGGAGCCTTCCATGGCGCAGAAGCCCTCCACCGAGGCTCACCAGTCGCTCACTGCAATCCACTATCAGATCGATTTCGCCGCGCCGCCCGCCCGCCTCTACCAGGCCATCACTGACCAGAAGCAATTCACCGCCTTCTCCGGCCTTCCCGCCACCATTGACGCAACGCCCGGCGGCGCATTCTCGCAGTTCGGTGGCCTCATCATCGGCCGCAACATCGAGCTCGTCCCCAAGCAAAGAATCGTTCAGGCCTGGCGACCCACCCATTGGGACCCCGGCTTCTACTCCATCGTCCACTTCGAAATCAAACCCCGCGCCGCCGAGCTAACCCTCGTCTTCGACCACACCGGCTTTCCCGCCGGCGAGTACGATCACCTCGACTCCGGCTGGCACAGCCACTACTGGGAACCGCTCAAAAAATACTTCGCCACCTAGTGTGGTGTCCCCGAAGTTCCTAACCTTAATTCGGATGTGATTCTGAGCGAACCGGGGTCCCCGGCGACAGGTCTTCGTCGCTGGGGTGATAAGTCGAAGAATCTGCTTTTGGTCCTCCAGTATTCTTGATAACAACTTCTGGGACAGGACACTAGGGACTGACCGCCCGCCCATCCTCACGCACCAAGAGCGCAGCCTGAGCCGCGCTCTTTGTGCTTTCAGGACCTTGTTGCGATCGCTGAGAGCCAATTCCAACCCTACCGCACAGTCGGCGCCAATTACTTCTTTTCCCCGCCCGTATGCCCGCGCCCATCGCGCGATTCATTCCCTTTGAACGTCGCAGGATCTCTCCGCTGCGCCGCAGCCTTCTCGCCAACCTTCGGAGCCGGTCCGTTGTACCCGTGGTGCGGGTCGAATGAGTTGTCTACATTGCCCTTGAAGTTGTCCGGGCCATGAAACCACGGGCCCACGCCAATGAACACGCCGCCGTTGAACCACTCCGGCCCGTAGTAGCCATCGGGAACGCAGCTATACGGTGCGTAGTCATAGTAGCCATACGGGCAATCCGGGGCCACTCCAACTTCCACCGTAACCTGGGCAGATGCCTTCAGCGGGGCTGCCACCAACATCGCGACGGCTACCGCTGCAAACGCAAAAACTCTTAATCCATTCATCGATTCTCCTCGCTAGGGCCAAGGCCGAAACCTGTCTGCCCTACCGTCATTCACACTAGCGAGCCAAATCACCCCAGTCTGAGCAATAAGGGCCACCTCCTGCCACAATGCTGGGTGCCCCACCCTCGCCGCGCTCCTGTTCTTCCGGCTAGGGTGGAAGACCACGAAGCCCCTTGGCGGCGCAAGCCGAGTCTGCCGCACCGCAGGTGCCGGAACCACCCCGCCTCAACCCGCGTATAACACTCCAGCCCTCCCCTTGCTGTACGATTGCCCCAACGCTCCAAACCGCAGGAGTCCGCCCATCGCAGCCAAGGCCAATCCCGTTCCCCCGCCCAATCCCGCGCCACTGCTCGTCACCGGCCTCGTCAAGCGCTTCGGCTCCATCACCGCCGTCGACAACATCTCACTCGAGCTCCGCTCTGGCGAGTGCCTCGGCCTTCTCGGCCCCAACGGCGCAGGCAAGAGCACCCTCATCCGCTCCATCGTAGGCCGCGTCTCTCCTGACGCAGGCACCATCTCCATCTTCGGCGCGCCAGCCGGCTCCCCCGCCGCCTCCGCCGCCATCGGCTGGATCCCCCAGGAACTCGCTCTCTATCCTCGCCTCACAGCCGCTGAAAACCTCCGCGCCTTTGGCCGTTACTCCGGCCTCGCCGGCAAACCACTTCTCGAAGCCGTCGCCTGGTGCCTCAACTGGTCCGGCCTTGAAGACCGCGCCGACGCTCTCGTTCGCACCCTGTCCGGCGGAATGAAGCGCCGCCTCAACATGGCCGCAGGCCTCATCCACCAGCCCCGCCTGGTCCTCATGGATGAGCCCACCGTCGGCGTCGACCCCCAATCCCGCAATCGCATCTTCGAGATGATCGAGTCCCTGCGCAACCGCGGCATGACCATCATCTACACCACCCACTACATGGAAGAGGCCGAGCGCCTCGCCGACCGCATAGCCATCGTCGACCACGGACGTATCATCGCCCTCGACACCAATCAAGCCCTGGTCGAGTCCTGCTTCCCCGCCTCCGCTCAGGTCGTCGCCCGCTTCAGCACCCAATCCGCTGCTCTCTCCGTCTGGACATCCACTCACGGTGGCGCCCTCAATGACTCCACCGCCGAGTTCGCCCTCGACCACCCCACCGATCTCGCTCGCCTACTCGACTCCGCCGCATCCGCAGGCCTCGACCTCGAAGATCTCGCCCTCCGCCGCCCCAACCTTGAATCCGTCTTCCTTCACCTCACTGGAAGGGAGCTCCGCGACTGATATGAACCAAATCCTCAACATCCTTCGCATTGCCCTCATCGGCCTCCGCCGTGACCGATTCGCGCTCGCTCTCAGTTTTCTGCTCCCCATCATCTTCTTCACCGTCTTCGCCACCATCTACTCCGGCCACGGCTCCTCAACGCCAAAAATCTCCATCATCGTTGTCGATCAGGACCACTCCGACGCCTCGGCCCAGCTCCTCAATGCCCTCAAAAAAGAAGATTCCCTGCGCGTCTCCACCGGCCCCGAGCCCACCAGGGAAAACCCATCGCCCCCGGACTACACCGCCACCAACGCTGAAACCGCCGTCAAAGCCGGCGAGGTCCCCGTCGCCCTCATCATCCCCTCTGGCTACGGCCTCCATCCCATATCTTTCGGCCCACAACAACCTGCAACGCAGATCGAGCTCCTCAACGACTCCAGCGACATCATCGCTCCACAAATGGTCAACGGCCTTCTCCAAAAAGCTGCCATGACAGCCATGCCCGCCGGCTTGGCCCAGCAGGGCATGGAGCTCACCGGCAAAAACATCGGTGGCTTCACTCCCCAGCAGCAAAAGCGCGTCGACGCCCAGATGGCCGACTTCCGCAAATATCTGTCCAACCCCGCCAACGCCAATCGCAACTCCTCGTCATCCGGCGCCGGCATGATCCAGGTCCACTCCCGTGCTGTCGTCGGCGAAGACAAGCCCAACCCCATGATCGCCTTCTACGCAGCGGCCTTCGGCGTAATGTTCCTCCTCTGGACCAGCAGCGGCGCATCCGGCTCGCTCCTTGAAGAAGCCGAATCAGGAACCCTCGACCGCGTACTCGCCTCCCGCGTCTCCATGGGCACACTGCTCGCCGGAAAAATGGCCTTCGCCATCTTCCTCGCCTTCACCCAGCTCACCGTCATGTTCGTCTTTGCCTGGCTCGTCTACCGCGTCGATCTTCCCCACCACATCCCCGGCTTCATCGTCATGGGCCTCAGCACCTCCTTGGCCGTCGCCGCCTTTGGCATCCTGCTTGCCAGCATCTGCCGCTCCCGCGGACAACTCGGCGCGCTCTCCACCATCATCATCATGTCCATGTCCGCCATCGGCGGCAGCATGTTCCCTCGCTACTTCATGCCCAAGGCCATGCAGACCGCCGGCCTTTTCACCATCAATGGCTGGGCCATCGACGGATTCACCAAAGTCTTCTGGCGCGACATGCCCGTTTCCGCCCTTTGGCCACAGGTCTCCGTCCTCGTCGGCATCGGAATCGCCCTCTACCTCATCGCCCGCCAAATCGCCCGCCGCTGGGACTACTCATGAACGAACTCCTCACCCGATCGCATCGAACATAACTTCCACCTCCGCCCAATCTGCTCGTTTGCCGCATTTTCACTTGCTATTCAAAAGCGCCCTGATATAGCCTCTCCTTCACCTGACTTGGAAACACCCTTGAAGGAGGTCGATACTTGGGAATCAATACAGTTGTGGAAGCTCTCGAAACTGGCAAGCGACGCTCAGGCGTCAGCGTCAATTCCGCCGAGAATGCTGCCAAATTCATTTTTACCTTCAGTGCCTCATTCACCATGGGCACCAGGACTCCGACAACCAGGCTGACAGATCGCGGTCTTGGCGACGGGACCAGAAGCAATATCCGCGAGCTCACCGCCGGTGGCACGAGCGGCTACCATGTTGTGGCTGAATGGCCCACAGACCCGACAGACCCCCCTTCATATCCTCCAATTGACCCCACGAACCCGCCGTCCTATCCACCTATCGACCCGACTAATCCCCCAACATATCCTCCAATCGACCCCACTAATCCCCCAACATATCCCATAATTGACCCCACGAACCCGCCGGCATATCCAGACCCAGACTCACCAACTGACCCTGATGATCCGGCAGCAGCATAACTCATTACATTGCAGACTCCAATGCTGGCCGGCGAATGAGATGAAGAGAGCAACAGGACGCACAGCCTCCTCACCCTCTTGCCGGCCGGTACCTCAAATACTGCGGGGGGCGTGCAGGAGGGATACTAGCGCGGCATCCCCGTCTCCGCCCTATGGCACGAGGTTTCCGCCCTCGTCGGCATCGGCGACGCCCTCTTCCTAATCGCCCCCCAAATCCCCCGCCGCTGGAACCCCGCCTAACGGCCTGCCGTTAAAGTCCAGTTTTGAAAGGGCACGACTTTAGTCGTGCCGTACAGTATCAGGAATCTCCTCGGCTTTAGCCGCTGAGGGATGGTTTTGCCGAAGTTCTGACTTCAACCACAGCCTGCTCAGGGGGACCTCAGCCCGCCAACCCCAGCCAACTCGGCCGCACAAAAAACAACACCACGCAGCCAACAGCCACCAGCACCAGCGAGATCGCGGTAACCCCGCTCTCTGCACCAGTGCTGCTCACGACCACGTTGTCCAGCAGCGCGCCTTCTTCGGTTTTCGTGTTGTTGGTAAACGTCAGAAACGCCGACTGCGGCGCGTCAACCGTCACTTTGGCATCCTTAACGATCCCGCTCTTGGTATCGCCCGATTCCAGCACAAAAGTCTGTTGATATGGCCCGAAGTTAACCGTCGTCGATGTAGTATTCCCGCGTTGCGATCCAATCAACTGAAAGCTCAGCCGGTACGTCACGCCAGGCTCCAGATCAATGGCATTCACCGTCTGCAATACCGCTTGCGGATTCCCCCCGGTCCCGCCCATGTCCAAACAATTGCCCGTCTCCGGCGCAGCGCACAAATTCGCCTGCAATCCGCTTCCCAGCACGTCCACATTGGTTCCGTTCAGCGTGTGGAACGCCCCCGCGTCCGCAAGCGTCAGTTCCGGCTTCACTGCGTCAAAGTTCTCGCTCAACTCAGTCGTCGGAACCCGCAGATACGCCGCAATCCCGCACAACACAGCAGCAACAAGCAGCAGATAGAACCTTTTCAATCTGTCTCCATTTGCCTCGAGCGCTTCCCGCGCCAGAATGCCCGCAGTTCCCCTGGGGAATCAACCCTGATTTTAGATTACCCGCCCACGACTGCAACCTGAACGCATCTGATCCCGATTGCCCATTCCCTATTGCCCATTCCCTATTGCCCATTCCCTATTGCCTAGTCCCTATTGCCTAGTCCCTATTACCTAGTCCCTAGTCCCTTCTCCCTCGCCTTCACCCTCCCGCTATCGCCCCCACCACCAGCAACGGTTCTCTGCCTTCCGCTACCTCTTCCGGCAACTCCTTGTCCATCGCCTCGTGCGACCAATCCTCCATGCACGCAAAGAAGCGCAGAAACGCCCGCCGCTTTCCCGTCCCATACTCGCGAATCGTCCCGCCCAGCACCGGATGTTTCTCCTCCAGCGCATCAAGCACCCGCGCAATAGTCACCGGCGCAGCCACCTCCAGCCGCACCTCCTGCCCCGGCTCCGTGCCCAGCCCCGCCAACACCCGCAGATGAAAAGGCAACACCACCCTCACCACATTCATCACCGTCGCCAGCCTATCAATCTCTGCCCCCTGATCTCATCTAGTCCGTAAGTCCCTGGTCCCCAGGTCCCTAGAACTGGTCTCATAAATGCGGTTTTGAAAGGGCACGACTTCAGTCGTGCCGCAAGAGGCCAACAAAGACGCGGGCTTTAGCCCCTGAGGGCCGCTCTTTTCCGGTCCGTAAACATTTATG
>Ga0182016_10007405_pt1 | contig 11295 bp, 8 predicted proteins | sample 712S2MmetaG_FD_120491 | JGI IMG/M metagenome (GOLD analysis project Ga0182016, IMG submission 120491) | Permafrost microbial communities from Stordalen Mire, Sweden - 712S2M metaG | ecosystem: Environmental > Terrestrial > Soil > Wetlands > Permafrost | place: Sweden: Stordalen | collected...
TGGCGCTTTTTGGCGGAAATTTGGAACTTTTTGGCGCTTTTCGGCGTTTTGATAGGCCGTAACTCCTTTGTTTCCTGGGGGTGTGGATTTTTTCGGCATATAAAGCATTTGTTTTCAATATGTTAGCAAAAGAAGGACAAATGCGCTCTTTTGCGAGCGCACCAGATAAAGCCATTAGATTCAGTCTCATGCCACTAATAGCCTCTGGCAAAAGTCGAAAAACAGAAAACCATCCCCCGGGCCTTAAAACCCGCCCTCTCCTGTCAAAAATTCAAGGCACCTTTCGACTGCGCTCTTTGCAGGGTCTGAAGCCATGCCCTTTCAAAACATGAATTCCGCCCCGGGCCGCGCGCTTTCAGCCTCAAGTGAACAGCTACTGGCGCTCTCAAGTTTCATCCGCAATTGCGGCCGAATTGCCGGCTTGCTCGCCGCCTTCCATTCACAGTTCGATTGTGCGCCGGGAGGGGGTAATTATGTGCAAGAGAACGGTGAAAAGAGTGAAGAAGTGAAAAAGTGAGACGGCCGAGCAGGAAACAGGGGAGAGTGTAGCCGGGATTTTGACCTTTCGGCGGCGAAAACCCTAACGGGGGCAAAAGTAAACCGCCTGGGCTGCCGATAGATATCCAGGACCACTGCGCGCGGGCGCGGGCAGTCAGGCAGGCCGGCATGAATCCGTATAACCTCTTTTCGTTGGCAGGGATTCTGGCCGAGTTGCTGCTGGTCGGATTGCTGCTCTACAAGCATGTTGGGCGCAAACTGCCGGTCTTTCTTGTCTACTGTTGCTGGGCGCTGCTGAGCGATGTAACCGCATTCGTGATGAGGGTTTATTTCCCGGCAGGATTTGGAATCGGGTTCTACATCGGCATAAATGTTGTGGACTTTGCGCTACAGCTCTGCGTGCTTGTGGAACTGGCGTGGAGCGTGCTCTTACCGCTGCAAACCTATCTATCGCGCAAAGCGCTGCCGTTGATTGGCGCGGCAGTTTTGGCGGCGGGAGCAGCGCTCTGGCCGTTCGCGGGACTGGCCGGAATGGAACACACAACGCCCGCCTGGCATTTTTTGATGCAACTACAGCAGACGGCATCGATTTTGAGGGTATCGTTCTTCCTGCTGCTGGCGATTTGCAGCCATCTACTCTCGATCGGCTGGCGGGATCGTGAGTTGCAGGTGGCAACAGGGTTTGGATTCTATTCGCTGGTGAGCCTGGCGGTGGCTGTGCTGAACACGCACCATGCGACAATGACGCACTTCAAGGATCTCTATTGGGCAGTTGCAATCAGCTTTGTGTGTTCTCTGTTTTATTGGGTGGGCAGCTTTGCGCGGAAGGAGGCCGAGCGGCATGAGTTTACGCCGCAGATGCGCGAGACGCTGCTGGCTCTTGCGGGGGCGGTGCGCGTCGCGAGGGCGAACATGACCAACCATTAGTTCTGTCGAGGCAGAGCCGCCCATGCAGTGCCCGTTAGCGCTTTCCCGCGAGCCAGTTCAGGGTCAATTCAAGTTCTTGATCGAGCCGCAGATCAAGCTTGCCCTTATCTCTCCATTCATTTTGGAGTCCAGTGAGAATTCTGGTTGTCACTTCTCCATAAAACTTGAATCTTCGTAGTTCGAACACCACCGCAATTTGCCTGTCGATCATCGTAGCCGGACCATCCGTAGGCTGCACTAGCTCCCTTATCAAGCGATGGTATGCCTCGAATTGGCGGTTCTTTGCGTCGCTTGATCGGCTGACAAAGAATTGAATCAGCTGCCAAATCAGCGTGCCCCCTGAAATGACTATCGCGAACGTTGATGCACTTTCAGCAGTCAATTGTTGACCCCCGCGTCCAGTTTATGCTGACGGTAGTTTTGCGTCCCGATCGGTTCGATGAGCAAGCGATCGAACCTACCAATGGCTAATGTCCTGCCCGCTACTCAAACCGATACAGCTTCACCTTCTCGATGCTCAGGTCGCGGGAGCTGAAGCGCCAGCCTTGACCCTGATCGTTTTCATCGCCGTTGAGGCGGCGGCCGGGGATCCATTTGCCGTCCTGGAATGTTCCTTCATCGACAGAGGCGATGCCGACGCGCTTGCCGGTCGGCGCGGTGATGGCCACGCGGAAGCCTTTGCCTGCGCCGAGAAATTCGTCAGGGCCGAGTTGCAGAATGAGCCCGAAGCCAGACTCGGCCGAGTGGCCGAAGATCTGATCGACGGTGACGTGAAGGGTGTAGCCGTTGAGCTCGAAATCGGCTGAGGGGTGGACCTTGTCGACGAGGAAGCCATGGATATCGCCTGCCTGCTGATGTTGAAGGATGAGAGGCGAGAGCGTGGCGAGCAATTCGTAGCTTGCGGTAAGCGGACCTTTGGGATCCATCTGGCTATCGATGCCGAAGGGCGAGAAGCCGAGGCCCGCCTCCTCGCCGAATGCATAGAAGACGTTGGCCGCACCCGCCGCGCCACCGTTGGTCTCAGGCATGTAGAGCGGGTTGCCGTTGCGATGGTAGCGCTGCGATATGAGAGCGAAGCGCGCGTCGTAGAGGTCGGGGGAATAGATGTCGATGCTGTGTCCGGCAGCCTTCCAGATGTCGACGACCCATGGCTCGGGGCATCCGCTGGGATAGCTGCCGGGCGTAGAGTCATCGCCGGCGAGCCAGGTGTTTACGTACATGGGTATGTCGTAGGCGGCTTTGCCGGCAGCGGTGACGGGCTGGATGAAACGCGCGTAGTTCCATGCCATGAAGATTTCGTCGGCGCGGGGTGTGTCGCCAAAGACCTCGGCCCATGTGCCAGCGCTCTTGGCGCCGTTTTTCTCCCAGAGAGCCCGCAGGTCGGGATAGAGAGTGTCGTGATGGGACTGGAGATAGCTGGTGAGCTCGGCGGGGACGGGTGAGGCAAAGGCCTTGTTGGCTGCATCGGAGTGGTCACGGGTATCGCCGAGGACTCCAACCTCATTTTCTACCTGCATCATGACAACGGTGTGATCGTGGCTGTCGATCTCTTTGATGTGACGCATGAGCGCTGCATAGGCCCGGGCGTCTGCATCGCGTGTGGTGGCGGCGAGTGGCGTGAGGATTTCGACTTCGTTGCCGTGTTGGATGACGCGCGGAAAACGGTGGGTATCGCGCTTGACCCAGACGGGCGCATAGCTGGACATGCCGTTCTTCCAGCTTGCCAGCCAGAGAAAGACGACACGCTGCTGGTTTTCGCGGGCCTGGGCAAGCAGGCCGTCGACGAGGGCGAAGTCGAATTTGCCTTCCTCAGGCTCGATGAGCTCCCAACTGAGCGGGGTGACGACGGAGTTGAGGCCCATGGCTTTGAGTTGCGGCCAGATGGGCTTCATGTATTCGAGGCTGGAGGAGGACGAGTTGTGGAGCTCGCCGGAGAGCATGAGGAAGGGCTGGCCGTCGACGATAAGTTGGGTGGTTGCGCCGCGTTTTTCGAGATGAGGCGCGGCTGAGGGCTGGGCGAGCAGGGTGGATGCGGCGAGGGAGTAGGAGAGGAGCAGAATAGGCAACGCGGAGTGGCGGATTTTCATGACGGGGGGAGGATAGCATAGGAGATTTGGTGGGGTGGAGTGGGTTCCGGTTCGGGACTGCGATTCCGGTTGTGGGCATGATGGAATAGAAGCTGCGATTCTTCATTGTTTGGGAGGGATATGCAGGCTACTTTTGATGCGTGGCTATTCTAAGTGTCGATCTCGCGAGCAAGAGCTGGGCTGATCTGGGCATTGTTGTCCTGGACAGAAAGAGCGCTGCCGGCGAAGTCAACGCCCGGGAACTGAACGACCGTGCGGAGAAGGTGACCGGCGGGAGATCTCCCTTGGGGATACTGGCGTATGGCGTGGACGTCACCGAACAAACAGGTGCGGAGACCAGCGCGTCGAGCACCTATGGCTCGCTAGTGCACTGCGAGATATTGCCGTCGCTCCAACCTGAGAATGAGCGCGGGCCAGTGGACGCGAATGTGCTGGCGGGGTTTCTGAATCATGTCGCCGGTGTGCGCGGCATTGGGGTGATGATGCTTGACGGGCCGCAGGCGTGGAAGTCTCGGGACAATGGATGTCAGTACTCGCGGGTGAGTGAGCGGCAGTTGAACACGGCGGCGAAGACGGGACTGCCGGGGATGGTGAAGCCGGTGACGTATCGGGCGTTCGCCGAGTTTTGTCTGGATGTGTACGACGCGCTTTGCCGACGCGGATGGCGGCGCCTGGAGACGCGCGAGCAGCCGGGGCGTGGGCAGGAGCGGGTGCTGGTGGAGAGCTATCCTCACGCGGCTTGGAAGGCGCTGGGGCTGAAGCCGCTGCCCAGCAAGAGGCGCGCCAGGGTAAGCGACCTGGCCGCGGCGTATGGGGCGCTGCGGCAGGTGGTTCCGTTTACGACAAATCGGCCGCCGAATCACGATCAGTTGCAGGCAATTATTGGCGGGCTGCCGGGGCTGGCGCTTGAGGCGCACGATGCGGCGGGAGCACAGATTGTAGGGACCGCTCCGCGGCGCGAAGATGGGCATTGGCGCGAGGGGTTTATCGTGTTGCCGACGGCACGAATGGCGGCTGCGCCTTCGTGGCTTCAGAGCTATCGCTGGCTGGAGTAACCGCCTGCGGTGGGGCAGACGGCACTTGCGCGCAATGTGGTCAATTGATTCCGCGAGCCCGAGAGCCTGGACCTCGGTTACCCCTAGAGTTCTCATTCGCAGAGTCAAGTCCCGGCTTATTCGCAGCGAAGTGCAATAACAGGCTCCACGAGCGAGGCCTTGCGGGCAGGCAGGTATCCCGCGAAGGCGGCGATCACGCTGAGAATTGCGATGGCCGCCAACAGGCTGATAGGGTCGGCGGGGCTGAGGCCGTAGATCAGCTTGGCAACGAGGGTGCTTCCAGCTAGAGCCGCGGGCGTGCCGATCGCGATTCCAATGGCGACCAGCAACAGGATTTCGCGCAGAATGAGCCAGAGGACGCTGGTGCGCCTTGCTCCGAGCGCCATGCGCATACCAATCTCGCTGGTGCGGCGAGCGACGGCGTAGGACAGCAGGCCATAGATGCCGATGCAGACGAGAAACGCAGCCAGCAATCCGAAGAACGCGGAGAGACGCGCAATGAGGCGCTGACCGGCCGTGGACGCCTCGACTTGAGTGGTGAGCGAGGTGACTTCGGCCACGGGGATATCGGGATTGACAGCCAGAATGGCGCGGCGCACTGCAGGTATGACCTGTTGCTCCTCGCCGGAGTAGCGGACCTCGAAATTGCCGAAGTATTGCACGCGCTGCGCGTAGGGGAAGTAGGCCGCAGGCTTGGGGCTCTCCTGGAGCGCGACATACTTGGCGTTTTTGACAACACCGATAATCTCGATGTCGCCGCTGCCGGCGGGATCGTCGCCGAGACCAAAGTGATGGCCGATGGGCGAGCTATCGGAAAAGAACATGTCGGCCATGGTCTGGTTGATGACGGCGACCTTAGGTGAATCGATGCGATCGCGATTGTCGAAACCGCGACCGGCAAGGATGGGCAGGCTCATAGTTGAAAAGAAGCCGTTGCCAACGACGTTATAGAGGACCTCCTGACTGTTGTGGGGCGTCCGCGGGACGCCTTGCACGGTCAACGGATCGGACCACATTCCCTGATTGAACGTGAACATGGCGAAGCTTGCGGAAAGGACGCCGGGCACGGTTTGGACGTGCTGCTCGATCTGCTGCTGCAGGTGAACGAGGCGCGCATCGAGAGGCAGGTTGGCGGAATACTCATCGAGCGAGAAGACAAGGACATGCTGGCGATCGAATCCAGTATCGACGCGGGTGAGATTGACGAGACTGCGCAAGAAGAGGCTCGCACCGGCGAGAAGAACAAGGGACAACGCCACCTGGGCAACGACGAGCGCACGCGCCCATGAAACATGAGCGACGGACGAGCCAATGCCGCGGCTCTGCTTGAGTGAGCCGGTGAGGTCGAGGCGTGTGACGCGAAGGGCGGGGACCAATCCGAAGAGGAACGCGGTGAGCACCGTGATTGCTACAGTGAATGCGAGCACGCGGAGGTTCGGTCCGACATACATGGCGGCCACCTGCGGGCTGGATGAGGCCATGGCGAGAAGAAGGTGGCCGGCTTTCCACGCGCAGGCGACGCCGATGGCCGCGCCGGCGAGCGCAAGGACGAAACTCTCGGTGAGGAGCTGGCGAATCACGCGCGCGCGGGAAGCGCCGATGGCCATGCGCATGGCGAACTCGCGGGATCGCGCTGTGCCACGAGCAAGCAAAAGATTGGCAAGGTTTGCACAGGCGATGAGCAGCACAAGGGCGACGATGGTGGTAAGAATCCTAAGCGGGAGCGAAAAGCGCGCGCGAAGCTGCGACAAGCCTCTGGCGGCAGAGGTCAGTTCGATCTGTGCATGGGAGATGTCGGTGAGATCTTTTTGTGACGGAGATTGGCCGACATAATCGCTGCGTAGAATTTGCTTGAAGAGCAGGTTGGTGGCCGCCGTTGCTTGCTCGACAGTGACGCCGGGTTTGAGACGGCCGATGAGGTCGAGCGACTGGAACCACTTGTCGTCGAGGCCGTTCCAGCCGGGCGAGATTTGCTTCTCCATGCTGAGCGGAATCCAGAAGTCAGGCGACTCGCCAACAGTGGTGCCGAAAAACTCTGGCGGGGCAACGCCGACAATGGTGTAGTCAGTGCCTTCGATGCGAACGGTGCGATCGAGAACTGTGGGATCGTTGCCGTGGCGCTGCCACCATGAGTTGCTGGCGACCGCAACCGCGCCGCTACCGGGAGCCTGATCGTCGGATGGATTCAAGACGCGGCCCAGTTGCGGCGGGACACCGAGTACAGAGAAGTATGTGCCGGAGACGAGCGCGGCGTGGAGCTGCTCGCGCTGCTGGCCGGCGAAGGTGCCGTGAGTCCCAAACTCGATGCTGTCGATGGCAGTGACGCCTGAGAAGACCTGATTCTTCTGGCTGAAGGTTCGATAGAAAGAGTTGGAAAAGAGGTCCCAACTCTTGTCGGGCAGGTCTTCAACGCTGCCTACCCATTTGCCGTTGCCAAAGAGGACGAGCCGGTCCGGCTCCTGCACCGGAAGGCTTCTGAGCATGATCACATCCATCAGGCTGAATATGGCCGTGTTGGCGCCGATGCCCAGGGCCAGCGAAAGGACGGCTACCAGCGTGAACCCTGGGCTGGCGGCAAGCATGCGAAGGCTGTAGCGCAGATCCTGCGCGAGGCTCTCAAGAGTGGTCTCCCAGCCTGCGGAGCGAATGCGGTGCTTGACGGCATTGGTGCTGCCCATCTCAACACGTGCCGCACGCGCGGCTTCATTGGGCGACATGCCTGCCAGGTGCTTGTCTTCCGCCGAAGATTCGAGGAATCCGCGCAGTTCTTCGTCCATCTCGCGCTCCACGCGCCTGCCGCGGAATAGCGATCGCAGGCCGGCGAGAAGATTTCCAAACCATCCCATGGCATACTCCTTTGCTGCAGAAATGGCAGAGTTAATGGCGGGCGGCGCTATGTCTGGAGAATTCGGTCGATCGCGGCCGTTTGCCGGCCCCAGGACTCGGTTTCGTCGCGGAGTGCCCTGCGGCCCGCGGCGGTAAGCATGTAGTATTTCGCTCGGCGATTGTTCTCAGTAGCGCGCCACTCGCTCTTGACGCGTCCGCTGCGCTCCATGCGGGCCAGCGCGGGCAGCAGCGAGCCGGGATTGACGCGGAAGACACCCTGGCTTACCTGCTCGATGCGTAGCGCCACGCCGTAGCCGTGCATGGGCTCGAGCGCGAGGGTTTTCAGGATGAGCATTTCCAGAGTGCCCTGCACCATGTCTCCGGATTTCTGTGTCATCGGCCGTTCTCCTCTTGATCGTCAAGATGTACGCTGATTCATCTTGATTGTCAAGAGGAATGACTCGTTCACGCTTCCCGGCGGGCAGGCTCAAATGTATATGTCCATGAGCCGCGGCTGACTGGCTCGATGGATTGGAGCAGAATGCGGTAAATCTCTGCGCCCCAACTACTGCGCAGGCCGGGGTCGGTGAGAGGAATGGTCTCAATGGCCGGCTCGAGATGGACCGGGTTGAAGCGGAGTGCGGTGGGTCTGGCGTTGCCAGTGGCGGGGCTAAGCTCGATCAAGCCCTGGATGCTTCCGATGGGATAGCGCGGCGTCAAGATCGACAGGCTCACCGGCATCGGCTTCTCCAACTCAAAATCTTCAGCGATGGTGACGCGGCCTTGTGCGCGGTCGAGCGAGACTGTGCGGAGCCAGCGCTTGACACCGGCCTCAGCGGGATAGGCGTCGGCCAGATCGAATGAGAGCGAGGCGCGATCGCGGCTGGTTTCATACTGGAGAGCTGTGGCGCGGAAGCGGGGGCCATCGTGCTGCATGACGCCGCCGATGGTGGGCAGATTGTGGAAGGCGGACTGCATGGTCCAGATGGAATAGCGCTCCGCACTGAACGTCTTCGCGGTGTAGGCTTCAACGCCAACGTCAATGGCAACGGGCTCGCCATCCTGATAAATGATGAAGCTGCCGGCGTCGTTATGGCTGTGGCTGCGGCCGTTGTTGGCGGCGAGGACGGCGAGATACATGCCTTCGACGGAGCCAGCTTTTTGGCGGGCGGTCATGAGGCCAAAGCTGGGATACCAGGCATCGCCGAGAAGCGCGTCCTGGCGCGGTGCGCTGCGAATCTCGTCGGCTTGGAGGATTGCGGGTAGCGAGCGCGAGAGGCTGGTGAGCGAGCCGTTGAGGGAGCGCTTCAGCTCGGGGCCGATCGATGTGAGCCCAACTTGTGAGGCGCAGAGTGCACCGAAGCCGGCAAGCTCGTCGTCGTGTACGGCGCGGCCGAAGCGATAGAGAATTGCGCCCTCTGGCGCGGCGTGGACGTGGGCGTCGCCGTAGTCGATGTAGTTGTCTCCGGCGATGTGGGCGGCGAGGATGTAGCGGCCCATGGCGCGAAGGAATGGATGGGCGAGCAGCGATGTGACGTTGCCGGTGGCGGATTCAAGAAAGGCGATGCATTCGAAGTAGCAGAGCACGGAGACGCTGAAATAGCCGGGACCTTCTTCTTCCGCTGCGTCGGGCCAGTACTCGTTGAGGAATGCGTCGAGGCTGCGGAGGATGCGGGAAGTTTCGTGAATGCGAATGGCGGGGTCCTGTTCGAGGACGAGATTGGCGACGAAGAGATTGGAGTTGATCCAGGGATTCCAGTTATTGAGGCGGCGATCTTTTCCGTCTAGGCCCATCCAACTGAAGTCGTCGCGGTTTCGGGCTGGGGCGAGGATGCGGCGTTCGGTTTCGAGGGCGATGCGATGGGGGATGAGCGGCGATACGTGATCAAGCTGATCGCCGAGCAGGTAGTGGGTCCAGGCGAGGGCCTGCGCCGTGGCTGCGCCGAATAGCTCGATGATGGGCTCGGTGACATCCGGGAGTCCAACGCCCGCACGCTGAGCGCCGAGATGAGCGGGGACGCCCCAGAAAGATTCTTCGCAGATGAGCCAGACACCGTCGGCGATGGAGTCGAGGAAGCGGCCCTGACCTTCAACACATTCGGCAAGTACGAGGCGGATGAGCTGATCGCGGCGGCCGAAGCTCTGCGCCTCATAGCGGCTGCGATTGCCGTTGCGCTTGAAGTCGAGAAAGGTTGAGGCGAGGAGGGTATTCCACCCGGCTTTCTGGTCGACTTGGGCACGCTCAATCAGCGCGGCGCGGATGTCGCCGGGGACGGAAAGCCATGCGGCACGATCGGACCAGCGCGGATAAGGATGCCACTGAATTGCGGACTGAAGATGCTTTGCTAGGAAGCCCTCGGAGTAAGTGGAAGTGAGCAAGTCTTTCGGCGGCGCAGAATCGAGAGCGGCGGTTTCAGCTGAGGCGAGCGCATGGAGGGAGTGACGCAAGGTGCGACTGGAGATTGCGGGCTGAGCGGCCACGGCCACGCTTCCCACAAGAAAATTCCGGCGGTTCATAGAGGAGTCCTCGAAGCCCGCGAAATGCATCCGGCGCGCAGGTGAACGCGCAGCTTCAAGGGTAAGCGAAGCGGGTGAGGTTGGGCAGGGGTTGGCCTGGCAAGAACTAACGCAGAATGGCGCTAATCTGACCTGAAAGTGGCGTAGGAGGCTGCTAACTCCGGAGCTAGAATCGCATGCGAAGCTGTTAGGTCTGAAAGAAGATGCGACGAGCCTGGAAGATCGCTGTGCCTCTAACTTGTGCTGTGCTGATCAGCGGCGCAATGGTCTTTGAAATGGTGCATCGCCACCACCTGGAGCAGCAGAAGCTGGCGCAGCAAGCGCAGGCTTATCGGGTGCGCGCCGAGCAGGGCGACGCTGAGGCGGAGTTCCACCTGAGCACCATGTACCTGAGAGGCCAGGGCGTCCCGCAAAGCTACACCGAAGCATTTCGGTGGTGTCGCAGGGCCGCCGACCAGAACTACGCGAGGGCACAGGATGGCATGGGCTACCTGTACTACCACGGATACGGCCTGGATGGGGATTTCACTGAAGCACTTCGCTGGCTCCACCTCGCAGCGGACCAAAAGCTTCCTCAGGCAGAGAACGAAATTGGCATTGCTTACGAAGTGGGCAATGGGGTAACGGCCGATTACGGCGAGGCCGTGCGCTGGTATCGGCTGGCCGCCGATCAAGGCTACGCCGCAGCAGAGTACAACCTGGGCTGGATGTACGCCAATGGCCGTGGGATCACGAAGGACCGTCTGAAGGCCCGAGAGCTGATTACCAGGGCTGCCGATCACGGCGACCGGGGTGCGAAACAGATGCTGGGGCGAAGTTGGCCTGCCTTCGACAAACTCGATAAGGTTCCGCTCATTCTTTGTTTGGCCGGAGGTATGATTCTCGTGCTGGTGTATCGACTCCCCAAATCGAGTCCCGAATCGCAGACAAGATTTTTGGCTGCGATTGCCGGAGCGGTGACCTTCTCTTTTGGGGCGTTCATGATATTGAGCTCGGTCTACGCCGGTGCCCTTGCGCCGTCGTATGTAGCCGGCGGGTTCGAATTCGCGACTAACTTTACCGGGGGAATCCTTCTCTCGATTTGGCCGCAGTTCTTGTGGCGTAAATCTCCCAAATGGACTTTGTGGTGCGCAGGAATTTTGTTCGTTGCACTGATCGCACTCGATCTCGAGTTGTTCAATCATCATAAGAATGATGCGGCTATCCGGTTTTTTCCGATGGCGATCGGTTTGCCGCTCGGCCTCGGAATCGCATCGGCTGTGCTTCTGTTGCGAGCGAAGCGGGGCGGCGAGACTGACGGACCATCCGGCCCTGATGGAACCGCAGAAGCGGAAAACGAAGTGCCCGCGCATCCTTAGGGAATCCCGTGAACTTGCAAGTTAAAA